>MDTB01205395.1_pt1 | contig 102913 bp, 102 predicted proteins | sample 811161 | NCBI WGS metagenome assembly MDTB01 (sample SAMN05326650, study PRJNA326480) | marine metagenome | isolation source: seawater | place: Mediterranean Sea | collected 2009
GGCATTATTACCAATACCATCATTATCAGAGTCAACTGACTCAGTACTATCATAAGGAAAGGCATCGTTTATATCAGGAGTCCCATCATTATCAGCATCAGGAAGCATTGATGGGCTATCACTGTTACCTCCGCCACAGGATCCTAATAGAAATAATAAGAGCAAAATAACTAATTTCTTAAGCATTAATTAAAGTATAATAAAAAAAATATAAATAAATAATTAATATTTTATGGTAGATATTAAAAAACGTATTTTTTTAAAAAAAGTGCTTCTCACATCGCCATTATTGATGTCTACGAATAATATTTTTTCTCAAAATATAGCTAGTTACAAAAGAATTGCTGTAGAAGAGACCTTCACTATACCAGAGATTGTTGATGCTCTAAGAGACTATGTTAGTAATAACCCTGATGCTGAACCAGGCTTAAGTGCTCCTCCCTATATCGTCTCTGAAACAATCAATACTTTATATGATTTGGGTAAAGAAAGAATAAGTCAAATGGATAAGGCCAATATAGATCTTCAAGTCTTATCACTATGGTCGCCTGGTGTCCAAATTTTTGAGCCCACACAAGCAGAAGAGCTATCGATTTTAGTTAATAATCATCTAGCAGAAGCTATATCAAATTACCCTAGTAGATTTGCTGGTCTAGCAACAATAGCTCCTCAAAATCCAAAAAAAGCCGGCGAAGAGATTGAAAGAGCTATCAATAATTTAAATTTAAATGGAGTATTGATCAACTCCCACACAAAAGGTGAATTCTTAGATGATCCAAAATTTTGGACAATATTTGAAGCTGCTGAGTCTTTAGATATTCCTATTTATCTCCATCCTAGGATACCACCAAAAAGTATGTATCAGCCATATTCAAAATATCTTATGGATAGAGCACTATGGGGTTATGCGGCTGAAAATTCACTTCATGCAGTTAGATTAATCATGGGTGGAGTGTTTGACCAATTCCCTAACTTAAAAATCATCTTAGGTCATATGGGTGAGGGAATCCCCTTTTGGCTCAGTAGAATGGACTCGGTAGCAAAAAGACCAGGTGTAACTAAGATTAGATATTTACCGAGTGAATATTTTAAAAATAATTTTTTCATTACAACTAGTGCAATGTTCTCAGATCCTATTCTAGATTTTTGTCTTAATGTAGTTGGTGAAGAAAGAATCATGTTTGCTGTAGACTCACCTTTTGCTTCAAGCGAAGATGCGACAAATTGGCTAGATAAAGCAAATATATCAGATCATGAAAAACAACTAATTTATAATGACAATGCTGTAAAAATATTTAATCTATAAATCTTGTAGCATATCTCTGAGTCTTTCTAAATCCAATGGATCTTCCCTTGAGCCAAGATTAATACAATTCCAAGGGTAGATCTGTGAATCAGGTCTCCAAGCCCAATTCCTCTCTATTGCAATAATATCTGTGTAATTAGATGGATCAAAAATTTCTAAATACATTTTTAAATCATTAGTATTAGCATTAGGAGTATATTTCTCAGTAACTATAGCATTACTGCTTATCGGATAGCTTCTTTGAGCAAAAATAACTCCTCCTAATAAATGACTAGTTTTAATAATAAGAGAGCCATTTCTCCACTCGCCCGTAGAGTAACCTAGCAAACTTGGTGATATATTTTCATTAACTTTATCAACATTCATATGAATAACTCTTATCGCATCATCTCTTTCGAGGAGCATTAGAATATTCTCTCCATCTTTTTTAAATTCTAATTTTGCAACAGCCTCAGTTAATAAATGTGCGGGTATACTCTCTTTTGCACAATCATTTTTTTGCCTAGGATCATCAAAATTAGGATCATAGCTTGTATAGAGCTCTAAGCCTTTTTCTGTAAAAGGATATTCATATGGATACAAACTATTATTTATTGGCTCTAAGTAAGATAACTCACCGATATACACAGTAAAAAAAATATTATTAGATTTGGAAAAAATAGAAGAAAAATATAGAGAGCCCAATAGTAGAAAAAGAAAGATAGTAATTTTTCTATATAGGGTCATGGCATTATATATCCCATAACACCAGGGAAATCCCTTTTTAAAGCATCAAGATCATTATTATTAACAAGGAAGCATTGGCTTCTTTCAAGCTCGGCATTAATATTTCCACATAAAGGAAGTCTACTCTCTAGTCTTTTCATGATAGGGGTATCCCCTCTTATACCATAAGCAACAATCAGCTGATAAGAATCATTATTAGTTCTAGGGTGTATGAGTAAAGCTCTAAGCCTTCCTCTATTCTCAGTTCTAAAAGCTAAAATAGCTATAGTAACCCTATCGTTAGGTTTAATAAAATCATTGGTCCAGCCCTCTCTAGTAAGGGTTGATGCCGAACTAAGCTCTACCAACCAATCTATTTTCTGACCTTCATCATAAGTATTGACTATCATTGCAGTATGAGGATTTAATAATTTATAGATCTCGACGTTAGCATCAAATACCTTTATCACAGGCTCACCCTCCGCAGAAAGCAATGGTAAAAAAGAATGATGTGCTAATAAATTATAAGAAAATATTGATGTAAAAAAAAATAACAAGTAATTAATATTGAAACTCATATCTTGATAATGTTTTAATCTAAATTTTAATAATAGCCACTAAGGATAGAAATGTTAAGATTTTTAATTATTTTATTTTCTTATTTAAATATTTTTCAGACGATTTTAGCAGATGATAGATTGCCACCTATACCTGAAAATCAAATTACTTTTGAACAACAGGATGCTATAAACGAAATGTTAGAGGAAAGAGGCTATGCACCAAGAGGTCCATGGATCCCATTACTTAGAAGCCCTGAAGTTCATAAGAGAGCAAGAGCTATGGGTGACTATTTAAGATATGAGAGTAGCCTAATACAAAACCTAAGAGAATTTTTAATTCTTCTAACCGCTAGATATTGGACTCAGAACTATATTTGGTATGCTCACTACCCAATAGCACTTGAAGTCGGCATAAATAATGAAACAGTAGAAGATATAATGAATAATAAAAAACCAGATAATATGACTCCTGCAGAGTCTACCCTGTATGATTTCTTCCTAGAACTAAATGATGAAAAGTTCATCTCAGAAGAAACATATTCTGACATGATAAGTAAATTTGGCGAGAAAGGTTTAATTGATGCTATTGGAATTATCGGCTATTACACTCTATTAGCCATGACTATGAACGCAGCTCAAACAAATGTACCCGAAGGAGATGTTCCTATACTTAAATAGAGTGGTAGTCGCGAGTGGTTTCGAACCACCGACCCCCACCATGTCAAGGTGATGCTCTACCCCTGAGCTACGCGACTATTACTTATTCGAATTATATTACTTTTATATCTAACCAGGAACATTTATTCCTAAAGCATTGCGATTTAGTAGAGTAATCTTATCCCTTATTTTTGCAGCTTTTTCAAATTCAAGATTACGTGCGTGATCATACATTTTTTTTTCCAAATCATTAACAGCCTTTGATAAATTGTCTGGAGAAGTATTAACTAAGCTATTAGTAACTTTAGTTTTACCTCGCTTGCTATTGCTCGCAACGGAAGTTCTTGCACCTTCCATTATATCTTGAACACCCTTTACTATTGAACGTGGTTTAATATTATTTTTAATATTAAAAATAGCCTGCCTCTGTCTTCTCCTTTCGGTTTCATCTATAGCCCTCTTCATTGAATTTGTAACTTTATCACCGTAAAGTATTACCTTTCCATTAACATTCCTAGCTGCACGACCCATAGTTTGGATTAAAGCGCCTTCGGAACGTAAGAAGCCTTCTTTGTCTGCATCGAATATCGCTACTAAAGAAACCTCAGGCATATCTAATCCCTCTCTAAGTAGATTGACACCTACCAACACGTCAAATACTCCCAGTCTAAGATCTCTAATAATTTCAGTTCTCTCTACAGTTTCAATATCTGAGTGTAAATATCTAACTTTTATCCCATTATCTTGAAGATAATCAGATAAATCCTCGGACATCCTTTTTGTCAATGTTGTAATAAGAACCCTCTCCCTTTTTTTTACTCTTATATTAATTTCAGATAGAACATCATCTACCTGAATTGAAACTTTTCTTACCTCAACTTCAGGATCTAAAAGACCGGTTGGTCTAACCAGTTGTTCAACAATATTCGAAGAGGATTCATTTTCATAGCTTCCTGGAGTTGCAGACACATAGATAGTTTGAGGTGAAATTTTCTCAAACTCCTCAAAGCATAAAGGTCTATTGTCTAAAGCAGATGGAAGTCTAAATCCATGCTCAACTAAGGTTGTCTTTCTAGATCTATCGCCATTGAACATTCCTCGAAGCTGAGGAATAGTTACATGACTCTCATCAATAAATAAAAGGGATTGTTTGGGAAGATAGTCAAGCAGTGTTGGAGGTGGCTCTCCTGGTTTCCTTCCAGAAAGAAATCTTGAATAATTTTCAATCCCCGTGCAGTAACCGATCTCCTTAATCATTTCAATATCAAAATTAGTTCTCTGCTCAAGCCTTTGCGCTTCTAGTAATTTATTTTCTAATTTTAACTTTTTTAAATGAACTATAAGTTCTTCTTTTATCTTTTTAACACAATTAGTTAATGTTTGCTTGGGAGTAACGTAATGTGTCTTTGGATATATTGTTGCTCTTGGAATGCTTTGGCTAGATTCTCCAGTTAATGGATCAAAATAATTTATTGAAACAACCTCATCATCAAATAACTCAACTCTGATTGAAGTTTTTTCAGACTCTGCTGGAAAGATATCTATCACATCGCCTCTAACTCTAAAGCTTCCTTTTATTAAGTCAAAAGGATTACGAACATACTGAAGATCAGTAAGTTTATTTATGATATCCCTCTGCTTAATCTTCTCACCCCTGACTAGATGCAAAACCATACTCATATAAGCACTGGGATCTCCTAATCCATAAATTGCTGATACTGTTGCTACTATTATTGAATCTGGCCTCTCTAATAATGATTTAGTAGCTGATAGCCTCATTTGCTCAATATGGCTATTTATTGATGCATCTTTTTCAATGTACGTATCTGAAGATGGCACATAGGCCTCAGGTTGATAATAATCATAATAAGAAACAAAATATTCTACTGCATTATTTGGGAAAAAATCTCTCATTTCACCATATAGCTGTGCTGCTAAGGTTTTGTTATGTGCTAGGATTAAGGCAGGCCTTCCAAATTTAGTAATAATATTTGCCATCGTAAAAGTTTTACCAGAGCCAGTAACGCCTAATAAAGTCTGTTTTTGTAAGTTATTCTTTATTCCATTGCACAATTTTTTAGTAGCTGAAGATTGATCCCCAGCTAATTTAAAGCCTGCATTTAGTGTAAAAGCCTGATTTTTTATACTCATAATTCTCAACAGAAAAAAAAATTAAAAAAAAATATACCTTTTAAAATAGATAAAAAGTAAGGAAAAATTGACTTGTGATAGCCTATGCTAGAGAATTAGCAACCTCGCTACAGAAATAGTCTATTCCCGCGTAGCTCAGTTGGTAGAGCGATTGACTGTTAATCAATTGGTCCCTGGTTCGAGTCCGGGCGCGGGAGCCACTATTTTAAATAACCAAAAGTTAAAGAGCGCTTGCAGGCGCATCAATACAGGTAGACTCTATCCCAATAAATGTTCCATCCTCTTTTAATAAACCTTTTTCTTGTAACTTCCTTACTGCCGCTGCACCAGCAAGCCTTGGACGCCTATCAGCACTTACACAGACTGATTTGATTTGCGAATCAATAAAAATGCCGTCAACCATCTCAACTCCATTAGCTATATCCTGGTAGTCTCTAAATCTTTGTGCTGATAACAATTGTCCATCTTGATGACCAACTGCCCTTGGAAACGCGACTGGTAGACCTCTTAAATTAGGATAAACATAACCTCTAAAGCTAGAACCAATATTAAAAAAATCTGCTCCAAGACCATACTGTCCCATACCATCTGGTCCATGACCTTGAATCTGCCATGTTTCACCAACAGGTAAATCACCATTAGTAATCTCTATAAATACTGAAACATGAGGATTTCCCCATCTTATATCTACTACATTGCCTTCAATATAAGAAAGTGGAGAATCAAAAGAACCAAACTCTGCTTGTATATTATGATGAGCATTTAAGAATGAAGCTGAAAGTGCAAAAGCTAAGCCAAAAATAAATAATTTATAATTCTTCATAAAATTAATCCTAAACTTAATAATAAAAAAATTAGTTAAGTGAATAAGCTAGCAGTTAATTTCAACCCCTACTAACCGACCATCGTTATCTAAGTAGCCTAATTCACTTAGTTTCCTAACAGTTGGCGCTCCAGCTAAATTTGGAGAACCGCCATTTAAGTTACAAACAGCCCTAATACCTGAATCAACAAAAACACCATCTATTATAACAGCTTCATTTGCTAAATCCTGATAATCCCTATATCTCTGAGAAGATCTTAGTTGTCCATTTATCAAACCCATAGCCCTTGGATGAGCCACTGGCAACCCCCTTAGATTAGGATAAACATAGGCTTTCATACTTGCACCAACAGAAAATTCATCTCTTGAAAAGCCATAAGCCCCTTCCATGGCTCCTGGTACATGGCCCTGAAGTTGCCATTTCTCACCAATTGGTAAGTCACCTCCAGTTATTTCTATGGAAATTCCAACATGGGGATTCCCCCATCTAGATGCTATAATCACGCCTTCAACATAAGATAGAGGGCTATCAAAAGAACCAAATTCTGCTTGAAGATTATGATGAGCATTAATTGATGAAATAATAAAAAAAATACTTAAAAAAAATAATAGCTTATTATATTTTTTCATAGACCATCCTCTAAAAAAGTTAATTATTCAAAATCCAGTCAGCCATATGTGGAACCGTTATAGGAAGATATTCTACAGCACAATGCTCTGCCCCACCAAGTAACCACAAATCTGCATTGATGGCGGAATTATACAATAAATGCATATCTTGCACAGGTCCTAAAGGGTCATTAGTTCCATTAGCTATTAACAATTTGGTAGCAATATTTTTTCCAGATCCAACAAGCCCCTGGTTATGAAGAGAAAAACTAGATAATATCTCTAAAGCCTCTTCTGCATCTCGGGGATTCTCCGCCCCTGCTTTTCTTAGTAAATTAACTAGCGCAGCCCCTTCAGGGCTTCTAAGAATATTATCTATCTGATCAATACTTCGACCTGTAAATTGGATGAAAACAGGGCAAAAACTTATGATAGATTTAATCCTAGGGTCATTCCTAGAGGCTAGTTTTGCAGCATAATAACCACCGAAGCTAAAACCTACAAAACTAATCCTGGAATTATCAAAACCATTCGTATTTATAAAATAATCAAGAATAGATAAATGTAGCTCATCTCCGCTAGGGGTAATCTTCCAATTTTCATTTTCACCTGTTCCTAGTAAATCAAAAGTCCCTACAGCAAATCCTTTTTCAACTAAGTCCGAAACAGTGGGAAATGCATTCGCTTTAAATTGGTCTGCACCTTGAGTATAAAGAATAAGTGGTGGTTTTTCGATACCAACTGGTTTATGCATATAAACCTTAACATAACTCCCTCTAAAAGGAATATCAATAACTTCTAAAGGAGAGTCAAAAAAATTACCAGCCTTAAGGTATGTTCTAAGATGATCTTGATAGGCTACCTTTTCTTCTGGTAAATAGTTATTTGGAAACCAAGCCATTGCATAATAATTAGAAGAAATAAGAAAGCTATCTCTTGCCTTTTCCAAATATCCATCCTCGACAAAATCATCTCCTTGATCTTCATAATATGATGCTAACTTACTCCACTCATAAACCCAAGAACCTGGTTCATTACCAATATTAGACACTATCCTAGGTAAAGTAGATTTTATAATCTCCTCATTAGCACCTTTATAAGTAAAGGCTAAAATCCTACGCTCAGGAAAAATTAATTGATTATTTTCAAAATGCTGGGCGATTACCAAAAATGAGCTTAATGCTAAAGCAGTCAAAATCATTAATTGAAATAGCCTCATATCTTATCCTTATCTCTAATCAAAGAAACTAATTAACCTTTGCTTTATGTGCAACAATATTGAGCATCTTTTCTGTTGCAATAACTGCTGCCGCTGTTTGATCAGAGTCAACTCCTAGTGTAACAAAGCTATTGTTTTCATCATCCTTAGATCCCCATCTAATTAAAGTCTCAACAAGAGCCTCGGTTTTACCTCCTGGTGGAATTCTAACCCTATAGTCAGCTAACAAAGGAATGCTCAAACCAAGATCATTCATAATCACTTTAACTGCTGTCATGAAGGCATCATAACCACCATCACCTCGGCCTGATGCAGAAAAATCTTTACCTTTATATTTGATTGATACAGATGCTTCAGGAATAGAATTAGAGGAGATTTGAATTTTATAATTCTCTATTCGAATAATCTGATCTGAAGGTGTTTTTAAAACATCGGCAATAATCATTAATAAATCCTCAGGAACTACATTATGCTTTCTATCGCCTAACTCTATTATCTTCTCTAAAACAAGCTTTTTATTTTTATCCGAAAGATTAATTCCAAGCTTAACCAAGTTATGATCAAGGGAAGCCTTACCAGATAATTTACCTAAAGCATAACGTCTCTCTCTACCAAATCTTTTTGGTGCTAATTTCGTTTCATAGAGATTACCCTTTGCGTCGCCGTCTGCATGAATACCAGCTGTCTGTGTAAAAACATCAACTCCTAGAATTGGAGTATTGGCAGCAATATTCTTTCCACTAAAGGTCTCAACTAAATTAGAAATCCTATATAGGTTCTTTTCGGCAATATTAGTTGAATAACTAGAATGGTCATTGATAGACGCAACAATTTCTGATAATGAAGTATTTCCTGCTCTTTCTCCTAGGCCATTAACACTAGTATGTATACCCTTTACTCCAGCATTAATTGCAGAAAGCGCATTAGCAGTTGCTAATCCATAATCATTATGACCATGAAAATCAAAAATTAAATCTGGCCATTCTTTAGTCATAAAAGTCACATACTCTGAAACTTCAGCAGGAGAAAAAACACCTAAAGTATCAGCAAGTAAAAATCTATTAACTTTTAATTGTGAAATTTTATTAATAAAATTTACAACATAATTTGGACTATCTTTAATGCCATTTGACCAATCTTCAAGATAAACATTTACAGAGATATCTTTTTCATTTGCATATTCAATAGTCTTTTGAACAGATAACATATGTTCATCTGGAGTCATTCTTAATTGATTTCTACAGTGTAACTCTGAGCCTTTAGATAATAGATTCAATGTATTAATGTTAACGTCGTTTAACCAATCCACAGAACGTTTATAATCACAAAATCCTAATACCTCAATTCGATTAGAATACCCCTCTTTTTCAGCCCATTCTGCAATTCTTCTAGAAGATTCAAACTCTCCTTTTGATGTCCTAGCGGAGGCTATCTCAATTCTATCAACATTAAGGCCTGTAAGTAACATTCTTGCAACATGAAGCTTCTCAGAGGATGTATAAGATATATCTGGCGTTTGCTCACCATCTCTAAGTGTTGTATCCATGATAGAAATTATTTTTGATTTAATAGACATAAAAAACACCAAAAAAATTTTTAATATTTTACTTTAAACTCATATCAACAAATAGTTATATATATTTGATTTATATATTTATATAATTAAAACTCTAAATTAATAATTATAGGATACAGTTTTGAACGCTACATCTCCACTAGAAGGGATTAAAGTTATAGAAATGACTGAGGCTCTAGCTGGTCCATACTCTGCAATGCTACTTGGTGACTTGGGAGCAGAAGTAATTAAGATCGAAAGACCAGAAATAGGTGATCAATCAAGAGGATGGGGGCCGCCATTTCTAGAGGGAGAAAGCGCTTATTTTTTATCAGCCAATAGGAACAAGAAAAGCCTAGAATTAGATATTAAATCAAAAAAAGATCTAGAGCTATTCTATAATCTAATAAAAAATTCAGATATTTTTATAACTAATAATCCAAAAATGGAGTCCCTAAGAAAAAATAAAATAGATTATAAAGTTCTTAAAAATATCAACCCAAGGCTAATCTATGTTGCTATAAGCGGATATGGCCATACAGGCCCAAAGGCAGGAAGGCCTGGTTATGATATTCTAGCGCAGGGTGAAGCGGGAATAATGTCACTAACAGGAAATAAAGACCAAGGCCCATCTAGATATCCATCTGCTATGGCAGATATAAGTGCAGGAATTTATGCCACAATAGGAATATTATCTTCGCTTTATGAGAGGGACTGTAATAAAAGAGAGCTTGGAAAGTTTATAGACATAGCTCTGGTGGATGTACAAACCACTTGGTTAGCAAATATTGGAAGTAGTTATTTTATGGATAACAAAAGACCAATTAAAATGGGTAACGCACATCCGACTATATGTCCCTACCAACCCCTAAAAGCAAGAGATAAAATGCTGATTATTGCAGTAGGAACAGAAAGGCTATGGCAGAAGCTTTGTGAAATTCTTAAAATTACAGAAGATATTATGATTGATGAGAAATTCAACACAAATGCTAGAAGGAATCAAAATAGAAAAGAATTAATAACGATTCTTGAAATAATATTAGCTAAGGAAGATGCAAATTACTGGATTGATAAATTTATCTCAGAAAATATACCGGCTGGTCCAATTAATTTTCCTGATGAAACATTACAAGATGATCACTTAATATCAAGAGGAATGATTGTAGAAATTGAACATCCTGCTTTAGGTCTAATTAGATCAATCGGTAATCCAATTAATATGTCAGAAAATGGCCCTACCTATAGAAAACACCCACCTAAGCTCGGCGAACATAATAACGAAATAAGAGAGAAATACTCTAAAACCTAACTTGACTCTTTTTTTAAAGCTAGAAGATATTTTAAGAAATCGTTACCAAGCTCATCACTTCTTAATCCATATTCTATATTTGCTTTAAGATATCCTAGCTTGCTTCCACAATCGTATCTAATTCCATCAAAAACAAAAGCATGGATCTGCTCCTCAAGTAATAACTTAGAAATAGCATCTGTTAGCTGAATTTCATTACCTTTGCCTTTCTCTTGATCCGCAAGAAAATTAAAAATTTTCGGAGTTAAGATATACCTCCCTACAACAGCCATATCAGAAGGAGCATCAATAGGGTCCGGTTTTTCAACAATACTATTTATAACATTAATATTATTTGCTTTACTTAATTCAACAATACCGTATTTACTTGTCTCTTGGATAGGCACTTTTTCAACGCTGATAATTGAATGATTATAGCTATCAAAATGATTTTTCATTTGTAATAAGCAAGGCTCTTCACTATAGATCAAATCGTCAACTAAATGCACAAAAAATGGCTCATCACCAACAGCATTTTCTGCACATAAGATAGCATGACCTAAACCAAGTGGAAAATCTTGATTAATAAAAATACACTCAACATTACTAGGCACAACATCAATAAAATCTTCAGGTATTTGAATCTTACTAGCCTTAGTCAGCCGTGATTCTAATTTCAAATTATCTGAGAAATAATCTTTTATGCTTGGCTTAGTTGAGCTAGTAATAAATACTAGCCTCGAGGCACCTGCAGCTAAAGCCTCATCAATAGCATACTGAATCAAAGGCTTGTCAATAATTGGAAACATCTCCTTTGGGGTAGACTTAGTTGCAGGTAGAAAGCGAACTCCCATTCCTGCTACTGGAAAGACTGCAGTTCTTATCATAGCTATAATTTTTCCATATAAGCTCAGTTGTTCTTAGTAAATAATTTTTCAAACTGGATTATCTGATTAGGCATAACCGTCTCCCATTGTTTACAACTTGGGCAATTCCAAATAAGTTTCTTTGCGCTATATCCACAGACAGAGCAACAATATCTTGAGCTATCCAGAGCTATTTTCCTAAGTATATTTGAAATTTTACCAATCTTTTCAATCCTTTGTTCCTCATGCATTTTAGAAAAATGATTAATATCAATCAACTCAGAAATTAAATTGTGATTTATACAAAAATCTTCAACATACTGAAATAAAGATTTTTCTAAGGTAAGTCTATTTATAATAGAGGAATATGCTAAATAATACTTATTATCCTGGTCTTGATTAACTAAGCCTTTAATATAGGCTGAAAATTCTACCTCTCTACTTGTAGCTTTATAGCAAAGTAATAAGTTTGGCAATACTTCCACGAGAAGCCTTTTATCAAAATCAATAGATTTTTCATACAAACGAATGGCTTGAGCGAAGCTTTCCTCTTCTTGTGCAATTGATGCTCTTATTAGATTGCCTCTGTATACGCCAGAAGCACTCCTTACTGAGCTTTTTAAATATTTTCGTGACGCATCTAAATCACCAGCTAATCGGGATAGTTCAGCTAATTCGCAATAATAATGAGCTATCTGAGGAGATTTTTTACCAGTTATAACTTCAAGCTTTCGGTGAGCATTGATAGCCTTCTCCCAGTCTCTTTCTTTTTCATATATCTCTACTAATTGTTCCAAAGCAGATTTATTAACTTCAGATTCATTCGTTAACTTATTAAAAATATTTTCGGCTCTTCCAAATAGGCCAGCACCATAATAATCTTGAGCTAATGAAAAAAGAACCTGTTGTCTTTGCTGGCTATTTAAATTAGGCCTAGCTAAAAGGTTCTGATGAACTTTAATGGCTCTATCAACCTCACCTCTCCTTCTAAACAGATGTCCTAATGCAAAATGGGTCTCTAAAGTTTCATCATCAAATTTAGCTAATTTTGTAAACAGCTCAAGGGCCTCGTCATTTTGCCTATTCAAAACAAGATTTAAGCCTTTAATATAATCAGAGTTTACAGAGATAGGCTTATTATCATCTTTATTTGCATAGGAAGAATAATTAGCAAATAACCAGCCAGCAGCAGCAGCAATAATAAATAAAAATGCTAATAGAAATGTTGATTCAGTCGGCATCTTTTAATGGTAAATTTCTCAAATTATACAACTCCTCTTCAGCGAGGTGAAGCGAACTCTTTAAAGATCTTTTCTCAATATACACTCTTGCCGTAATTACAAGAGCAGATAGGATACCAACTAACCAGCCTACTACAAAAGAACAAATTATAATAAACGATAGTGAGAGGCTGTCATAAACTTTAAAACCTAGGTTTACAGATAGCTGAGAAGAATTATTATAAGCAAAAATAGAAACTAGAAAAGAAATAAACAGAAATAATAAGAGTAATACTAGCTTACGCATTAAAAATCATTCTAACTCTTTATTGGGGTATCCTTTGAGGCATTTACTCTTTCTCTTAAATCTTTCCCAGGTTTAAAGTGAGGAACGTGCCTACTAGACAATGAGACTGGCTCACCAGTTTTAGGGTTCCTACCCATTCTTGGTGGACGGTAATGCAGAGCAAAACTCCCAAACCCTCTTATCTCAATTCTATCTCCATTGGCAAGGGTGTCGCTCATTGTTTCCAGGATATGCTTAATTGCTAACTCAACATCCTTTAGAGGTAGATGCTTTTGCTTACTAGCTACTAATTCAATAAATTCTGACTTTGTCATAACGCCTCTAGCCCTCCGAATCTAACTTTTCTTTTAACAAATCACCTAAAGATGTGCCTTTTTCTGATTGGTTTTCAGAAGTCTGATAACTTTCAACAGCCTGTTGTTCATCTTGCTCCTCTTTAGATTTGATAGAAAGAGAAATATCTCTGTTCTTCTTATCGATATTTATTATCTTTGACTCAAGCTCTTCACCAACTTTTAAAACTGCTCTTACATCATCGGTATGTTCTCTAGATATTTCAGAGGCTTTCAGATAACCAAAAATTTCACTTCCTAGTTCAATATGAGCGCCTGTCTTAGTAACCTCAGAAACCTTACCAATAACAATACTACCTTTTGGATTTTGCTCTAAAAATACTTTTACTGGATCATCATTAATTTGCTTGATGCCCAAAGATATTCTTTCTCTTTCAGAATCTATTGAGAGAACTATAGTTTCAATTTCTTCGCCTTTTTTATAATTTCGAACTGCTTCATCTCCTGAAGGATCGTCCCATGATAAATCAGATAAATGAACCAATCCGTCTATATTTCCACTTAGCCCTATAAATACTCCAAAATCAGTAATTGATCTAATCTTTCCTCCAACTTTATCACCTTTTTGGTAGCTAGACTCAAAGTCTTTCCAAGGATTAGGTTTACATTGCTTTATACCTAAAGAAATTCGTCTTCTCTCCTCATCAATCTCCAAAATCATTATTTCTATTTCTTGACCTGTTTCTACTACTTTACTAGGACTAACATTTTTGTTAGTCCAATCCATCTCCGAAACATGAACAAGTCCTTCAACACCTTCTTCTAACTCAATAAAACAACCATAATCAGCTATATTTGTAACTTTACCAAAAAATCTTGACTCTATTGGATATCTTCTTGCAACATCCATCCATGGATCTGAGCCAAACTGTTTCAATCCTAAAGAAACTCTATTTAATTCTCTATCAAATCTTAAAATCTTAACTTCTAATTCATCACCAATACTAACTATTTCAGATGGATGCTTTACCCTTTTCCAGGCCATATCGGTTATATGTAATAAACCATCCATACCGCCTAAATCTACAAAAGCTCCATAATCAGTAAGATTTTTCACAATGCCTTTAATCGAGGACCCTTCTGTCATGTTCTTCAGAAGCTCTTCTCTCTCTGCACTATGTTCTTGCTCAACAACTGCTTTCCTTGAAACAACAACATTATCTTTTTTCTGATCTAATTTAATTACTTTAAATTCGTATGAATTGCCTTCTAGAGCTGATGGGTCTTTCATTGGCCTTGAGTCAACTAATGACCCTGGAAGAAATGCTCGGACATACCCAATATCTACAGTAAAGCCTCCTCTAACTCTACTAGTAACCTTACCAGTCACAACCCTACCTTCTAGATATGACTCTTCTAATGATGCCCAAGATTCAGCTCTTTTGGCCTTATCTCTAGAAAGTCTAGTTTCTCCATAGCCATCTTCAACAACATCGAGGGCAACGTCTACTTGATCGCCTATTTGGACCTCTACTTCTCCATCAATATCATAAAACTGTTCAGTAGGAATAACGGCTTCAGACTTTAAGCCTGCGCTAACTATTACTACATCTGGATTTACATCAACTACTGTGCCAGAGAGAATCTCCCCCTTCTTTATTTGTCTATTACAAATAGTCCCTTCTAATAACTCTGCGAATGACTCTGTCATGAACGTAAGTCCAAATTAATTAAATTATCCAAATCTCTATCCTTAAATAATATTTTCAACAAACTCTTTAACCTTTTCTAATGTCTGGCTAACAGTTAAGTCTGACGAATCTAAATAGTATGATCCATCAGCTGGCTTCAAAGGAGATAAGCTTCTATTCCTATCTGCAATGTCTCTTTCACTAATTTCCCTTGAAAGGTCGGGGAGGCTAACATTAATTCCCTTTTCTTTCAACTGCTTATGGCGACGAACCGCTCGAACTTCAGTATTTGCTTCAAGAAAAATTTTAATTAGCGCTTCTGGGAATACAATAGTACCCATGTCGCGCCCATCAGCAACTAGTCCTGGAGGTAAAATAAATGATCTCTGAATAACATGAAGTGCTTCTCTCACTTCCTTAAACTGAGCAAGCTTAGAAGCTAAAATGCCGCAATCCTCTTGTCTGATTTTGCTTGTCACATCTTGATTATTTAACAAGACACATTCACCTTCTCTATCTAAAATAAACCTAGCATTAAGACCTTTGGTTAGGTATGAAATGCTTTCATAGTCATCTGGTAAAATGCTATTTTCTTTTGCTCTTAAGGCTAAAATTCTATAAAGAGCACCGCTATCTAATAAATTCCAGTCAAGATCTCTAGCAAGTAGGCGACTAATAGTGCCCTTACCAGAACATGTAGGTCCATCAATAGTAACTATGGGTATATAATTTGCCATTAAATGCTACTAACCCTTTTTCCTACCTTTAATCCTAGCCTACATGCAGTATCAACAAAGTTAGGGAACGAGGTGTCAATGCTTTTTGTATTATATACACTAAGATTACCTTCAGCTTTAATACCAGCAATGATGAAGGACATAGCTACCCTATGATCTCCAAAACTATTTACGGTACCCCCTTTAATTGGACCACCATAAATTATAATACCATCCTGTCTTTCCTCATTCCTTACGCCAACTTCCTCTAAACCACGAGACATAGCTGATAATCTATCGGACTCCTTATATCTTAATTCTGAAGCACCCATCACTTCAGTTACTCCTTTTGCATATGCAGCAGCAATAAATAATATTGGTAACTCATCAATACTTAGAGAAACTAGTGAAGAATCAACTTTAACTCCCTTTAAATTACTCTTTCTTACAAATATATCTGCTATATACTCCGATCCAATCTTTTTCTTATTCAAAATCTGGAGATTCGCTCCCATATTATTTAAAATTTCTAGCAATCCTATCCTTGTGTCATTTACATTTACCTTTGGAATCAAAATTCCTCGTTCAGAGCCTATTAAGCCAGCTACAATAAAAAAAGAGGCTGAAGAAAAATCTCTAGGAATATTTAATTTACTTGGTTTTATTTTTTGTGGCCCTAGTAACGAAATTGTATCACTACAATCAATTTTGATACCCATAGCTTTAAGCATCCTTTCTGTATGGTCTCTAGATATACCTGGAGAAGTAACTTTTGTTAAGCCTTCTGAACTTAGGCTAGCTAGTAAAATGGCTGATTTCAACTGAGCACTAGAGACTGGCAAACTGTAACTTATAGCTTTTAGCTTAGATGATCCAGTAATTTCTACTGGTGGACGTCCGTTTGAAGTTTTAATTCGGGCTCCCATCATCCTTAGAGGCTTGGCTATCCGCTCCATTGGCCTAGATAATAAAGAGCTATCACCAGTTAACTTAGAAGAAAATGGGGCAGAAGACAATATGCCCATAAGCAATCTCATTCCTGTTCCTGAATTACCTAAATCAAGCTCCTTCCTTGGCGGGATAAAATTTTTAATTCCTCTACTAATAACTTTTAAGTCAGTATCTTTTAGCTCAAAACGAACTCCTAAACATGTTAGGGCCTCCATAGTTGCAATACAATCCTCTCCATTCAAAAATCCATTTGCTGTAGTTTCACCCTCTGCCATAGCCCCTAAAAGAAGTGCTCTATGGGAAATAGACTTATCCCCAGGAATATCAATAGTTCCACTAATATCTGAAACAGGGCTTGAATCTATAATTTCTTTACTAGGCATGTATTTTTTAATTTTTATTTTACTCAGATTTTTTATACGAACCAAGGATCTTGAATAAAGTAGCTTTACTTTTAATTTCCAAAAGAGCTTCTTTAACAATTTTATTTTTAGAGTGGCCCTCAATATCAACAAAAAAAATATAATCCCATTTTTTCGTCTTTGAGGGTAAGGACTGAATCCTTGTCATGCTTATATTATTTTTAGATAATGGATTAAGCAGATCATATAATACGCCAGCTCCTTTTGTGTCGCTTGCAGAAAATAATAAAGAGGTTTTATCGCTCTCAGACTCTCTAACATTATCATTGCCTAAAACTAAAAATCTGGTAGCATTTTCATAATGATCTTCTATCCTTTCAGCTAATATATTTAGATTATAAATATTAGCAGCAAACTTTGACGCTATAGCTGCAGCTGATTTATTTTCTAAAGTTTTCTTAGCTGCATCCGCATTACTCAAGGCTTGATTAGCATTAGCTTCGCTTAAATTCTTTTCTAACCATAAACTACACTGATCCAATGCTTGTGGATGTGCAAAAACAGAATCTATATCTGACAAACTATCTGCCTTGCTCAATAGGTTATGATGAATAGGTATTTCAACTTCGCCACAAATCAATAAAGATGATGACATAAGCATATGTAATGTTAAACTTACACTACCTATATAAGAATTTTCAACTGGAACAACTCCAAAATTAGTAATACCTTCTGTAACAGAATCAAAAACTTTTCTAATTGATGAACAAGGTGCTAATTTAACACCAGAGCTAAAGTACTTAGTAGTAGCAAGATGAGTATAAGTTCCTTCAGGGCCTAGGTAACTTACATCCAATTTACTTTTAGTTTTTGTAAGATTCATATTAAATCCTAAAAAAATTAAGAAACTAAGAAAGGGCCTCTAATAAGCGGACTGAAAGCACTCCCTCAATACTAGAAATATTTTTTAATTCTTGCTGATCTACAGCACCATCAATATCTATAATTGTAATTGCAATATCATTTCTTGAAACATTAACTAAATCAGCAATATTTATACCAGAATCGGCAAGAGAAGTAGAAACTTGCCCAACCATATTAGGTATATTGGAGTTAGTTATTACTAATCGGTTTTTGCTTTTCCTTGTCAGCTTTGCCTCAGGGAAGTTTACTGATAAATGTATATTGCCATTTTCAACAAAATCAATAATGTTTTTAACTGCCATAATTGAACAATTTTCTTCTGCCTCCAAAGTAGATGCACCCAAATGAGGAAGAGAGATAATCTTAGGGTTGTCCATATGCCTTAAATCAGGAAAATCAGAAACATAATTATCAATAAGACCAGAATCTATTGAATCAATAATATCATCATTATTTACTATATCTCCTCTAGCAAAATTTAAAATAATAGATCCTCTTTTCATTTTAGACAATAATTCTGAGTTAATTACCCCCTTAGTCTTATCATTTGAAGGAATGTGTAAACTAATTATCTCAGAAGAAGAAAACAGCTCTTGAATGCTTTTTGCTTGTTTAACTCCAGAAGATAGCTGCCATGCTCTATCAACAGAAATATTTTCATCAAAACCAATGACATCCATACCTAACTCTAGAGCCATATTTGCTACTTGAACGCCAATGGCGCCAAGACCGAGGATACCCAATGTCTTACCAGGTAATTCAAAACCAATAAAATCTTTTTTTGCTGATTCTACTGATTTATTTATTACATCATTGTCATTACCATTAAGATGATTGATAAAATTAGAAGCTTGTATAAGATTTCTAGCGGCTATCAATAACCCAGCTAAAACTAACTCTTTTACAGCATTAGCATTTGCACCAGGTGTATTAAAAACAGGAATGCCTAATTTAGTAAGAGCTGTAACTGGTATATTATTAGTACCAGCACCTGCTCTCGCTATAGCAATCAAATTATCAGGAAATAAATAATTTTTTAAATTTTCAGATCTAAGTAAAATTATATCTGGCGATATGCTATTCCTATCTATAATATATCTCTCTTCTGGAAACATATTTAGTCCCCTATCTGATATATTATTGAAAACCTTAATAATAAACTTTTTTTTATCCATACTTATTCTCAAAAAACTTCATAAAATCTATTAATTTGTCTACACCTATCTCTGGCATAGCATTATATATACTTGCTCTCATGCCTCCAACCGACCTATGCCCTTTAAGATTTACCAATCCTAACTCAGCGGATTCCTTCAAAAAAATAGAGTCTAAACTTGGATCAAATAAAATAAATGGAATATTAGTCCTGGATCTATATCTTTTATCGACCTTACTAATATAGAACTGAGAAGAATCAATCAAATCATAAACTTTCTTTGATTTTTTTAAATTTAACAATCCTATAGAATTAAGTCCGCCTTCTTCCTTCAGCCATTCTAAAACTAAGCCAGCCATATACCAAGCAAATGTGGGTGGTGTATTCCACATAGAATTATTTTCTGACATCACTTTATAGTTGATTACACTAGGAGTAAATTTAGAGGGATTTAAAATAAGATCCTCTCTAACTATTACTATTGTCAAGCCTGATGGGCCAATATTCTTTTGAGCGCCGGCATAAATTAGACCATATCTACTAATATCAATTGGTTTAGAAAGAATAGTTGAAGACATATCAGCAACTACGGGAACATTTATATTATCAGGCAAATCATCAATCTCAACTCCAGCTATTGTTTCATTTGGCGTATAGTGAAAGTAAGCAGAATCATTAGAAAGATGCCAATCTTTAAAATCTGGAACAGTTGTATATCCTGTATGCTCTGAAGTAGCTACAACATTCACATCAAGAAATAACTCTGCTTCTTTCATTGATTTTTTTCCCCAACTACCTGTAATCAGATAATCTGCTGAAGAATTTTGCTTTGCTAAATTAAGAGGAACCGCTGCAAACTGTAAAGTAGCTCCTCCTTGCAGAAAGAGAATTTTATAATTATCAGGCACTCCAAGTAATTCTCTAAAGTTTACCTCTGTTGACTCGGCTAGCTCTAAAAAATCTTTACTTCTGTGGCTCACCTCCATAACAGATAAACCTAATTCTCTCCAATTTAGAAACTCCTTTTGAGCCTTAATCATTACTTTCTCTGGAAGAAGAGCAGGCCCAGGTGCAAAATTAAATATATCTTTCATAAATCTATATTAAAAAAACTCTAGGCATCATCGAGAATGCTATCTTGAATAATCTCTATTCTCTCAAGTCCAACTAAAGTGTCACCATCGTCTAATCTTATTAGTCTTACACCTTGAGTATTTCTTCCCATTACTGAAATCTCAGAAGTAGTAGTTCTGACCAAAGTACCACTAGAGCTAATAAGCATAATTTCATCATCTTGAGAAACCTGTAATGCTCCCACTACCTTTCCATTTCGTTTAGAAGTTTGAATAGCTATAACACCTTGACCGCCTCTACCCTGCGTCTTGAAATCATCAGCTGATGTTCTTTTACCAAAGCCATTCTCTGTAGCAATTAAGATTAATTGCTCATCAGGTAGAGCTAAAGAGATAACCTCATCATTATCATTAGCAAGCTTTATCCCTCTGACTCCTGCGGCTTTTCGTCCCATAATTCTAACATCCTGCTCTAAAAAACATATAGCTTTGCCCGAACTAGCAAACAACATAATTTTTTGATTACCATGAGTAATTGCTGTACCTATCAATCTATCATTTTCTGATAAGTCTATAGCTATGATTCCATTTGAACGAGGTCTAGAAAAAGAACTCAAAGAAGTTCTTTTGACCCTTCCTTTCTGAGTAGTGAAAAAAACATACTTATCATCCTCAAATGTATTAATTGGTAAAACAGAATTTATTCGCTCATCCTCATTAAGAGGAAGAAGATTAATTATTGGACGACCTCTTGCTCCATAACCTGTCTGAGGGACTTGATATACCTTGAGCCAATATACTTTTCCCTTACTTGAAAAACAAAGAAGTGTATCATGTGAATTAGCAACAAATAACTGATCAATAAAATCTTCATCCTTGACTTTAGTAGCTGAACGTCCTCTACCGCCTCTTTTTTGAGAATTATAAGCAGAAACTAGCTGGGATTTGATATACCCCCCATGAGACAAGGTAACAACCAAATTTTCATCTGGTATTAAATCTTCAAGTGTTATGTCATTATAATCATCTAAAATCTCTGTCTTTCTGTCATCAGCATAGCTATCACTTATAGCTTCTAACTCAACCCTAATTACAGAATTTAACTTAGAGCTATTAGTTAGAATTTCATTAAAATATTTTATTCGATCAACTATTTCTTTATATTCAGATAATATCTTGTCACGCTCAAGCGCTGTTAATCTATGTAAACGGAGATCAAGTATTGCCTGAGCCTGTTTATCAGACAAAGTATAATATTTTGCTGAGAGTCCATATTTACTATCAAGACCATCGGGTCTAGTTAGATCATCACCAGCTACTTTCAACATCTCTACAACTTCGCCAGGAATCCATTTGCTATTCATCAACTTTTCTTTAGCCTGCTTAGGTGAAGAGGACAACTTAATTAGCCTTATAACCTCATCAATATTTGCTAGAGCTATCATTTGACCTTCTAGAATATGAGCCCTATCCTTAGCTTTTGATAGCTCAAATTCTGTCCTTCTAGTGACGACCTCCTTTCTGTGGTGAAGAAAATGCTCTAACAAGCTCTTGAGATTTAGTACTTTTGGTTGACCGTCTACTAAAGCAACTATATTAATTCCAAAAACACTCTGTAATTGCGTATGTTTATATAAATTATTTAAAACAATATCAGGAATCTCACCTCTCTTAAGCTCTATAACTACTCTCATTCCATCTTTATCTGACTCATCTCTTAATTCAGATATACCCTCAATTTTTTTATCCCTAACAAGTTCAGCTATCTTCTCGATCAGCCTCGCTTTATTTACTTGATATGGAAGCTCAGTAATGATTATTGATTCTTGATTAGATTTTTTTAACTGCTCTGTATGTGACCTACCCCTTAAATATAACTTACCTCTTCCGGTAGCATATGCATCAAAAATTCCTTTTTTTCCATGGATTAGCCCAGAAGTTGGAAAATCAGGGCCTGGCATAAATTTCATCAATTGATCTAACCCTAGGTCAGGATTATCTAGCATGGCTATACAAACACTTACTGTCTCACCTAGATTATGAGGAGGTATATTTGTAGCCATACCTACAGCAATGCCAGAAGAGCCATTCACAAGAAGATTAGGAATCCTAGTAGGAAGTACTGTTGGCTCATGCTCGCTATCATCATAATTTGGAATAAAATTAACAGTATCTTTATCAATATCAACTAAAAGATCCTGTGCAAAACGAGTCATCCTAATTTCGGTATATCTCATTGCAGCAGGAGAATCACCATCGACTGAGCCAAAGTTACCTTGACCATCTACTAGGAGATATCGCATTGAAAAAGGCTGTGCCATACGGACAATTGTCTCGTAAGCTGCTGTATCTCCGTGAGGATGATACTTACCAATAACATCACCTACTACTCTAGCTGATTTCTTATAAGGCTTGTTGTACTCATTGCCTAGCTCTCGCATAGCAAATAAAACTCTTCTATGAACTGGTTTTAAGCCATCTCTTACATCAGGTAATGCCCTTCCGACTATTACGCTCATCGCATAGTCTAAGTAAGACTGCTTCATTTCATCTTCTAGAGTTACTTGTCGTATTTGGTTTGAAAGATCAATCATAATTAAATAAAAAAATTAAACATATAGAGTTATATTAATGATTATTTATGTACAATAAAGCTCTAAGGTAAAATTATTAATCAAGAGCAAAAAATACAAAGCAATGTCTAGAATGTATCCATATACTTTAACACAAATACTAGCTTATGAAGCAGAAGAAACTTAGATAAATGGAAAATAAAAATGTTGACTTAGAGGAGATTGATAAGTTTCAATCTTTAGCTGAAGACTGGTGGGATGAAGAAGGCCCACTAAAGACGTTACATCAGATAAATCACCTAAGGTTAGAGTATATAAACAATATCACAAGCATCGAAGGGAAAAAAATACTTGATGTTGGCTGTGGGGGTGGGATACTTTCTGAAGCTCTAGCAAAACTAGGCGCAAATGTTACAGGTATAGACCTAGCCGAAAATAGCCTGAAAATAGCAATAGACCATGCTAAAAAATCTAATCTTGAAATAAAGTATGAAAATATAGACATAGAAACATTATCAGAAAAAAAACCTAGCTCATTTGACCTAGTTATTTGTTTTGAGGTTCTAGAACATGTCCCTAACCCAAAATCAATAATATCTTCTTGCTCTGAAATAGTCTCTAATCCAGGGGATTTGTTTTTTTCTACTATTAATCGAAACCTAAAAAGTTATTTTCTCGCGATTTTAGCCGCTGAGAGATTTCTAAATATCGTCCCGAAGGGAACGCATGAATATAATAAGCTAATTAAACCCTCAGAGTTAGCATCTTGGGCAAGAGGAGAAAATTTGTCTCTTAGAGATATCACCGGGCTGCACTATAACCCAATCAGTGATAATTACTATCTTGGTGAAAACTATGATGTAAATTATTTCTGCCACTTAAAAAAATTGAATGAGCAATAAAGCAGTTTTTTTTGATCTGGACGGGACCTTAATAGATACAGCTCCTGATTTAGCATTATCCCTAAACATCCTTCTAAAGAAATACAATCAACCATTAGTTCCATATGCTATAACAAGAAATGAATCTTCAAATGGAGCTAAAGGCCTTGTAAGTACTGGCTTTAAGAAAACCAGTGATAAGCTAATTAAAAATTTTCTTGATATATATAAGACAAATATATGCGTAAACTCAAGAGTCTTTCCTTCTATCAATAATTTACTGGTAAATTTAAATAAAAGAAATATAAAGTGGGGAATCATTACCAATAAACCAAGAAAATTTACTGAACCTCTTCTAAGCTCTCTTGATATAAAAATACCACCCGATATAGTAATATGTGGAGACGATTTAGAAAAGAGAAAACCTCACCCAATGCCTATAATACATGCAATGAAAAAATTAAATCTATCAAATAATAATTGTGTATATGTAGGCGACGCTCTTAGAGATATTCAGGCAGGCAATTCTGCTAGAGTTAAAACTATAGCTGTAAAATATGGTTATATAAAAAATACCGATAATCCTAGTAACTGGGGAGCTGATATTATCATCAATAGGCCTTTTAATATTTTTGATGGGATTAAAAAAATAGGTTTTTTATAATCATATGTTTAATATTGAAAACAATCTTCTTATCCTAATACTAGTATTAATTTCATTTTTTGTTGGAGTTCTTATCACGCTAGCGCTCTCTCGTAAGAAAATTAAAGATCAAAAGATAAGAGATGAAACTCAAAAAAATACTCTTATATCTGCAAAAGAAGACTTAACTAGAACTTTTAATACACTAGCCAATGATCAACTTAGTCATCATACAGAGAATTTTTTAAAACTAGCTAAGGAAAGCTTTAAGACTCAGCAAGAAAAAGCTAAAAATGAACTATCATCTAGAGAAAAAGCAGTTGAAGATTTGGTTACCCCAATAAAAGAAACATTAAGTAAAACACAAGAACATCTAAATAAGATGGAACAAACTAGACAAGAGTCACATGGAAGTATTAAGTCACAACTAGAATCAATGGCTATTAATCAGAAAAACTTGACTTTAGAAACGCAAAACCTAGTTACAGCACTAAGGAGACCTGAAGTGCGTGGACAGTGGGGAGAAATCTCTTTACAAAGAATCGTAGAGCTTGCTGGGATGGTTGAACATTGTGATTTCATTAAACAAGATAATAGGCAAACAGAAGATGGAATTATACGTCCAGATATGATTATAAATATGCCAGATGATAGACAGGTGATTGTTGATGTTAAAACCCCACTTGACGCATATTTGGATGCAATCAAAACTAATGATAAAAAACAACATGAAGGCTTTATGAATAAGCATGCCACTAATCTACTAAGTAGAATAAAAGAGCTTTCTAGTAAGTCCTATTGGTCTCAATTTGAGAATAGTCCTGAGTTTGTTATTCTATTTATCCCTGGTGACCAATTTTTAAGCGCAGCTCTCTCAAAAAGACCCGATCTTCTTGATATAGCATTAAGGCAACATGTAATTCTAGCGACACCTACTAGTTTGGTTGCACTTCTAAAAGCAATAGCATATGGATGGCAACAAGTAGCTCTAACTGAAAATGCAAAAGAAATTAGAAATGTAGCAGCAGAACTTTATGATAGATTAACAATTTTTACGTCACACTTATCTGGCATAGGAAGAGATCTTAATAGCAGTGTTAGAACATTTAACAAAGCTATGGGCTCACTTGAAAATAGAGTATTATCTAGCGCAAGAAAATTTACCGAACTGGGTATAAAGCCAAAAAAGAGTATAGATAAGATAAATAAAATTAATGAAATTGCTAAAGTAGAGAAAAACAAATGATAGTGCCTTCCACTTATGTTCCTAAAAAAAATGACCTAGAAAATAAAATAATCTTTATAACTGGGGCAACATCAGGCATAGGAAGGGCTTTAGCCATTAAATTAGCCCAGATGGGGTCAAAGCTTATTATCCATGGAAGAGATGCTAAAAAACTAGAAAGCCTTCATAATAAAATTGGTAAAATAGGTTATGAACCATTTATAGCTAATCTAGATCTTGAAAAAGCTCAGGGTGGGGATTATAAAAATTCTATAGAGTTAATTGAAAAAAAATTTCAAAAGATTGATGGATTAGTTCATAACGCAGCTATTCTTGGAGATAGAAGCCCCATTGAGCATTATGATATAGGGCTATGGCAGAAAGTTATACATATAAACCTTACAACGGTTTTTATACTCACTAGATGCCTACTACCTTTCTTAAAGAATGCTCAAAACTCATCAATTATCTTTACTACTAGTGGGGTGGGTAATATTGGAAAGGCGTACTGGGGTAGCTACTCAGTATCAAAGTTTGGCATTGAGGGGTTTTATCAAATTTTAGCTGACGAATTAGAAAGTACAGAGGTTAGAGTCAACTGCCTAGACCCTGGAGCAACAAGAACACAAATGAGAAAAAAAGCCTATCCTTCTGAAAATCCAAATAATGTAACTAAACCTGAAGATATTCTTAAGCCATATCTCTATCTTTTAAGTGATGAAAGTAAATCAATAAATGGAGAAAGGATAGCATGCCAATCCCATTAAGGTAATAAGATATCTCTAATAGTTTAATGCTTACTGGCCTTGTGTAGCTCATCAACTTCATTAGGCAATAGCTTTCTTACCTCTCCTCGCTTTAAGTTTCCTAATTTAATTGGTCCAAAACGTATTCTAATTAGCCTACTGACGGTATAATTTATTGCTTCGAACATTCTTTTAACTTCTCTATTTCTTCCTTCTTTCAAAGCTACTTTATACCAAGTATTTATTCCTGATTTACCATCTTTCAAAATATAATCAAATTTAGCCAAACCATCAGCTAGCTCGACACCATTTTTTAGCAGCATCAAATGATCATTAGACAGCTCACCAATAACTCTAACAGCATATTCTCTTATTACCTGATATCTTGGGTGCATCAAGTAATTTGCTAAAACTCCATCTGTTGTTAGTATTAATAAGCCAGAAGTGCTTATATCTAAACGGCCCACTGAGATCCATCTACCATTCCTAGGCGCAGGAATGCTATGAAATATAGTCTTTCTACCTTCAGGATCCTTTCTCGTACATACCTCTCCTGCAGGCTTATAATAAATAACATGTTCATTGGGAGCGTTGCCCTTATCTAAAATTAATACATCATCATCAATAGAAATTCTCTCATTTCCTGATATCTTCATCCCTAAAACTGCTATAACGCCATTAACTTTAACTCTTCGATCACTAATTAAAGACTCAATCTTTCTTCTTGATGCAAAACCTGAATTTGCAAGTATTTTTTGAATACGATCCATAAAAGCAAAAAATTTTTATACTATATTGAAATTAATCATTAGATAAATCCTCAAGCAAATCAGCTTGAGGAGTAGGTATCTTATCTAAGAAAAGATCCAAATCATTAATCTCCTTTATATCTGAGAGTGGTGGAAGGTCATCTAATTTCTTTAAATTGAAATAATCTAAAAAATCAGAAGTTGTGCCCAACAAAGAAGGCTTACCTGGAACATCCTTGTGTCCAATAGACTTTATCCAACTCCTATCAAATAAAGTACGAATTATGCTTGAAGAAAGAGCTACTCCACGCACTTCTTCAATCTCCCCCCTTGTAATTGGCTGGCGATAAGCAATAAGAGCTAGAGTCTCTAATAACGCCCTGCTATATCGTGGTGGCTTTTCTTCCCACAAAGGTTTAAGCCAATCTACAATATCTTTTTTAACCTGTATTCTAAATCCAGTAGCAACTTCCTTGATCTCTATACCTCGATCCTCATATTCATGTTCTAAGTTATTAATAATTTCTTTTAAGGTACCTTTGTCAGGCTTATCTTGCTTCCTAAAAAGGTTAGAGATCTTGTCTAAACTTAAAGGCTCATCTGCTGTGAGAAGAGCAGATTCAACTATATTTTTTATAAAATTATTATCCATTCGATATTGTGATGTGTATTGGTGAATAAGCTTCTGTTTGTACCACATCAATTAAGTGATTTCTAATTAATTCTAATATAGCTAAAAAGCTAACAGCTATACCCATTCTCCCTTCAGCTGGATCAAATAAATCAGAAAAATCACAATAATTTTTCTCACTTATAGTTGATAGTATATAAGTCATTTTTTCACGAATAGATAATGGCTCCTTCTGAACATGTACATTAGAAAAAAGGGCTGATCTCTCAACAACTTCTTGAAATGCAATCAAAAGATCTTGTAATGCTAAATCTGGAAGCTTGAGTGATTTAGGTTTATCATAATCAATAGTATTAACCACTATATTATCTCTTTCTACCCTATCTAGGGTATCTATATCATCAGCAGCAACCTTAAACCTTTCATATTCCTGCAAACGCCTGATGAGCTCAGCTCTTGGATCGTCTTCTTCTTCATTATCATTAATAGATCTTGGGAGTAGCATCTTTGACTTTATTTCAGCTAAAGTAGCAGCCATAAGCAAGTATTCGCCAGCTAGCTCAAATTGCATATCCCTCATAAGCTCAATGTACTTGGTATATTGCATTGTAATGTCTAGTATTGGGATATCAAGAATATCTAAATTCTGTCTTCTGATTAAGTATAGGAGTAAATCTAATGGGCCCTCAAAAGTTTCTAAAAAAATTTTCAAAGCCTTAGGAGGGATATATAAATCTTGAGGTAGTTGCGTTAAAGGCTCACCAGAAACAATGGCAAAAGGCATTTCATCCTGAGAAGGAGGTTGATATCGAGAGCTTTTATCTAAAGTAGGTTCATTAGTTACCGTGATTGAATTTTTATTATCTTTTATGGCATCATCCTTCAATTAAAAAACCTAAATCATGCTACAATGACGCAAGCATAATTTATTTCCACAACAAATCATAGATATATTTTGAATATTAATTTGAAATGAAAATACTGATAGATTTTTTACCAATTGTAATTTTTTTTGTCGTATACAAGCTGACAGATATTTATACAGCTACGTTAGCGATAATTATAGCTATGTCCTTACAGATTCTCTTCCAATGGTTATTTTCTAAAAAAATAAATAAGATGCTACTTACCTCAACTATATTAGTTACATTTTTTGGAGGAATTACTATACTAATAAGAGAGCCAATATTTATTCAATGGAAACCTACTATAGTTAACTGGGTCTTTGCAATAGCTTTTTTATTCACTCACTTTATAGGAAAGAAAACCTTAATAGAAAGAATGATGGGGCAATCAGTAGATCTAGAAAAGGCACTATGGAAAAAAATGAATTTAATGTGGATTTTTAATTTTTTACTTCTAGGAATAATTAATTTATACGTTGTCTACAATTATGATGAAGAAACATGGGTTAATTTTAAATTATTTGGTATGTTAGGCATAACATTTATAATGGCTATTATTCAATCTTTATGGATAGCTTCAAAATACAAACAAAATAATAATTCGCTCTAATAGTTTTAATTAAATGAATAATAAAACTTTGTATAAAATTAAAAAATTGCTAGAGAAAAAATTTAAACCTGATGTCCTAAAAATTAAAGATCTGAGCCATCTTCATAAGGATCATAAAGGATCTGAGGATGGAAAAGGTCACTATTCTATTTATATTGTTTCAGATTTATTCCATAATACCTCCCTAATAAACAAACATAAAATGATATATGACTCACTAGATGATATTATGTTGAATGAAATACATTCTTTAAAAATCAAAGCATTAGAACCTGAAAAATAAAAAATCTTAAGAAAGGAATTAATTATGTTAAAAAGTATAAAAAAATACTTATTTTTGCTCTCGCTCACTTACTTGGTTAGTTGTGGTAATCAGCAAAACCCTACAAACACTCTTAGTAATGACTTGGTAGCTTCAGTAAATAATCAGCCAATTGAAACATCATTATTAGAATACTACTCACTAGGAAGGATTCAAAAAGATATCAATTCTCTTAGTGATGAAGAGTACGATGTACTTGTAGATGAGCTTATACAATTTAAGCTATTGGAAGAAGTGGCTGAATCTCAAGGATACGCTCAAGAACAAGAGGTTATAGCAGAAATTGAAGTTCTTCGTTTAAATATCCTATCAAGAATCGCTATAACAAATTACCTTGAATCTAACCAGCCAACAGATGCAGAGCTACAAATTGCTTATAATAACAACCTTTCTCAATTATCAGGCACAGAATACAAAGCTAGACATATATTAGTCGAAGAAGAAAGTTTAGCTAATGAAATCATACAAGAGATTAATGGAGGTGCAGATTTTGAAACCTTAGCGATAGAAAGATCAACTGGACCTTCAGGACCAAATGGTGGTGATTTAGGATGGTTCTCTGCACAAACAATGGTTGCTCCTTTTGCAGAAGCTGTAGAGTCAATGGAAATTGGTAGCTTTACACAGAGCCCCGTCACAACAAGATTTGGATACCACGTAATCTTATTAGAAGATAAAAGAGAACAGCAACCACCTGGATTAGAGGCAGTTCGAGATGACATGGTTAGAATGGTAGAGCAACAAAAGATTGCTTCTTATCTAGAAGTTTTAAGGGAATCAGCGGAAGTTACTCTAGAGTAGCTCTAGCTCTCACCTAAATATTTAAGTAGATCAATTTCATTAAGCATTGATACGTTTAATGATTTAGCTTGAGAGAGTTTTGAACCTGGATTATTGCCAACAATTATAATATCAGTCTTGCTTGATACTGTAGTTCCAACTTTAGCCCCTAAAAAAAGAAGCCTATCTTTTAAATCTCTTCTATTTATAGCTGAAAATGAGCCCGTAATAACTACTGTTTTAAGATAGAAAAAAGAACTTATAGTGCTTTTCTTCTTATTTTTGAAGGAAATGCCACTTTCTAAAAGTTTATTAATAATCTCTATATTTTCCTTTTCATTAAAAAAACTATATATATTTTTAGCTACTATAGGGCCAATATCAGAAATATCTATAAGTCGATTTATATCAGAATTTTTGAGATCATCAATCGAATTAAACTCGTTAGCTAAAGCTGATGCAGTTATTTCACCAACCTCTCTTATGCCTAATGCAAATAAGAACCTACTTAAAGAAGTCTTCTTGCTTTTCTCTAATGCATCTATAAGATTTTTAGAAGATTTAATACCCATTAATTCCAAACCTGCTAATTTCTTGACACTAAGGCTATAAAGATCAGAAGGATATTTAACAAGTTTTTTAGAAACTAACTGATCAATAATTTTGCTCCCCAATCCATCAATATCCATCGCTGAGCGCGAAGCAAAATGCTTTAGAGATTCTTTACGCTGGGCTAAACAGGAAAAACCACCTAAACATCTTGATATAGCTTTACCTTCATCTTTTTTTATTTTTGCACCACAAATAGGACATAAATTTATCATTACTACTTTTTTAGCTGCTTTCTTTCTTTTTTTAATGATGACTTTTGTTATTTGAGGTATAACATCTCCGGCTCTACTTACAACAACCGTATCTCCTATTCTAATATCTTTTCTTTTTAGTTCATCTTCATTGTGCAATGTAACATTTGAAATAGTTACTCCCCCAACATAAACGGGGTTGATTCTTGCGACTGGCGTTACCTGTCCTGTCCTACCAATCTGAAACTCTATATCATTAACTATAGAAGATTTTTCTTGAGGTGGTAATTTATGTGCTATCGCCCAATTTGGAGCTGTCTTATTATTACCTAGGATTTGCTGATACTTCAAACTATTAACTTTATAAACAATTCCATCAATCTCATAAGGTATATTATTTCTATTGTTCTTTATTTTTCTATAGTATGAGAGACAGCCATTAAGTCCTATTACTAGTTCAGAATTTAGTGAAGTCTTGAAACCTAGGCTTTTAATTAAATCTAGTAATTCAGAATTACTATCTGGCAATTTAATGTCTTTTATCCTAGCAACTGAATAAAAATAAGCATCAAGTGGACGACTAGAAGTTACTCTTGGGTTTAGTTGTCGAAGGCTACCAGCTGCTCCGTTTCTAGGGTTAGCTAAAACACGACCTCCTGATTCTTTAGCCATTTTGTTATAATCAAGAAAGCCTCTTTTTGGCATAAATACCTCCCCCCTAACTTCTAACTCATCCGGGATTTTACTCCCTATAAGCTTCAAAGGAATTGAAGATATAGTTCTTATGTTATGAGTTATATTCTCACCAGTTTTACCATCTCCTCTAGTTGCAGCAAAATCTAAATAGCCTTTTTTATAAAATAAAGTTACAGCTGCTCCATCTAATTTTGGCTCAGCCATAAAAGAAATTTCATTAAGATTTTCTAAAATATTTATTTTTTTTAGCGGACCAACAATCTTTGAAATAAATTTTCTTTTTAATTGATCTTCGTCAAAAACGTTATCAAGTGATAGCATAGGTATTTGATGATATACCTGATCGAAGCCCTTCATCGGTTTAGCACCAACTCGTTGTGTTGGTGAATCATCAGTTAGTAAATTTGGATATAGCTTTTCTAGATTACTTAGCTTAAGAATTAATTGGTCATATTCAGAATCTGTAACTATTGGGTCATCATTGATATAATAAGCAAAGTCATAGCTTATGATTACTTCTTTTAATCTTTCTATTTCTATTTTATTTTTAGCTAGATCGTTTTTCATAAAAAAACTATTTATTCAAAATATGCTGAAAAGCAATAATTTCCTCTCTTATATATCTTTCCCTTTGTATGCTCCATGAACTCCCATTCTCATCAAGTAATTCTATATTTAATGTTTCTGAAATAATTTTAGCCAACTCTAGCATTTTATCAAAATCTTCAACTCCTTTAGTATTTTTACTAACCAGCATAAAAAATGTTAGGCCCCCTATAACAGAACTGCCCTTATCGTCCTCATTAAAAGTTCCTGGTTCCGTTAAATTAGCAACACTAAATACTGAGCTACTTTTATCTTGACGATAATAATGATAAATATCAAACCTTCCATGAGTTAAGTCATTATCTTGAAGACACTTATAAACAGATATTGAATCTAATTGATCCTTTCCTATCAATCTTAGAGTAATAACCTTTTCACTATTTTTTTTATCTAAAGCTATCTCTTCAGTATCTACTGTTTCTCTTTCTTCTAAATCTGTGCTTATACTATCTTTAGCTAATTCTTTTATTTCTTTTTTATATAGTTTTTTTTTATTATTAGATCTAAATAATCTAAAAAATAAAATTCTACTCTTTAATGATACTGGTTTAACAGAAAAAAAATATATCGATAAAAAAATAATTACACCAAGCAAGAATAAAACCCATCTTAAATCTATCATAATCAATACAATCCTAGATATTTACAATTTTCATTGCTTCTTGTACGTCTACTGACACAAGCCTGGAAACACCAGGCTCACTCATTGTTATTCCATTTAGCTGATTCATTGACTCCATGGTAGTCTTATTGTGAGTGATTAGTATAAATTGTACCTTATTAGACATCTCTTTCACTATATCGCAAAATCTTCCAACATTAACCTCATCCAAAGGAGCATCAACTTCATCAAGCATACAAAAAGGTGACGGATTAAGCTGAAAAATAGAAAATATTAAAGCTACTGCAGATAAAGCTTTCTCACCTCCAGATAAAAGATGTATATTGCTTATTCTTTTTCCTGGTGGCTTTGCCATTACAACGACTCCTGATCTAAGTAAATCGTTTCCATCTAATTCAAGGTAAGCACTTCCACCGCCAAATAATCTAGGAAATAAAGTTGATAACCCTTTATTAGTCTCGTCAAATGTCTGTTTAAATTTAGCTCTAGTTTCGCCGTCTATTTTCCTTATAGCACTTTCTAAGGTTTCAAGAGCCTCTGATAAGTCATTCATTTGTAAATCTAAATAATCTTTTCTTTCAGATTGATTTTTAAATTCATCAATAGCCGCTAAATTGATAGCTCCTAGTCTAGAAATCTTTGCATCATTTTTTTCAATTAAACTCTGCCAGAAGTCAAGTTCTGCATCATCTGGCAAGGTATTAATTAGATCGTCAAAATTATTACCCGACTCCAATAGTCTCTCTAAAAGAGTTTGTGAGCGTATTTGCAATTCTTTTAATTTAAATTTTTCCTCATCAAGGAGCTCTTTCTCTCTAGTAGATTCCCTGTCTCTTTTAGTTTTTTCAACTTCAGAATCATTTAATTGCTTATTGATTGAATCTAAATCATTCCTAAGACTAGATAAATCTTTTTCTATTGTACCTCTTTCTACAACTTTGCTAGGTAATATCTCCTGCTCATCAAATAAAGGGTCTGTCTCTTTCTTAATCTCTCCTTCAAGTAAATCATATTTAGCTGAAAGATTGTCTTTTTGAAGGCATACCCTATCAAGCGAAGATGTAATAGAATCCTTAGAGCTCTTTTGAGATTCTAACTTTATAGTTAAATCACTCACAATATCTTTATTTTGCTCAACAATATCTCTGCAATTTAATAATTTTTTCTCTATCTTTGCTCTATCTTCTTTAAGATTTTCCTGTTTATCTTGGTACATAAATCTAGCTTCAGAAAATAATTTCTCCTGTTCTTCAATCTTTTCATTAATATTTTTAATATCTTTTTTAATTTTTTTAATATCATCACTTCTAACAATTAACCCAGAATCTGTTTTATCTGAAAAACTAATCCTTATCCATTTTCTTGAAAGCCATAAGCCTTGCTTAGTAATTATTGACTCATTATTTTTTAGATTAGAGATACTACTAATAGCCTTACCTATATCCTCTTCTACATATACTCCATCTAATAAGCTTGATAAATTAACACCGCTAACATAAGAGCTAAGTTTATTATTTTTCGGAGTAACATCAAAATTATTAGACTCCTCAAGTACAGAAATATTTCCTTTGGGCATAGAAGAAATATATTTATAAAAATCTGACATATTTTTAATAAAAATAGAACTTAAATTATCACCCAAAACAGTTTCTACTGCCTTCCCCCACCCATCACTTACTTTTATCCTTTCAATTAAAGTGTTGTTTGAATTAATTCCTTTTCCCTCTAACCAACTATTAACTTCTTTGGAAACGCCAGTTAACTTTGCGTTTTGTATAGCCTCTAATGCTGATAGATTAGATAGCTGATCATGTAATTTAGTCCTAAGTATTTCTATTTCTTCTGAAAAACTACTCTCATCTTTAGTAAAATTTAATATAACTGAATCTAACTCCTCTACAAGTGATTGGGCAGTAGCTTCAGAATTTTTTAAATTTAATAAAGAATCTTCTAACACTTTAGTTGCTTGATCTAGATCATTATTAATTACAACTAAAATTTTATCTATCTCGGAGATTTCTAACTCATCACTCTTGATATGAGAAGAAATTTCTTTAATTTCTTTACCTATCAACTCTAAATCATCCTTTTGTCTAGAACTAATCTCCTTCCTATGCTTAATTGACTGTTCTAGCCTCGCAATCTCAGCACCCGATTTATAGTAGCTTCCTTGAATCTCATTAAAGTTATCATTTAAATCAGATTGTTTTATTCTTAGTTTTTCAATTTTACTTTCCATACTAGTTATTCTAGAGGTTGCTGCATCTAAATCATTTTGTTTCTTTCCGACAACATTATTCATATCATCTTGCTCTTCTTTTAACAATTTGATTCTTAGTACTAAATACTCTGACTTGATTCTTCTTTGATCCTCCTTAAGACTCTTGTACCGCTCGGCATTTTTTGCTTGCCTATCTAGATGGGTCAATTGCTTACTAACCTCATCTCTTAAATCAGTTAATCTATCAATATTGTCTTTCGTGTTTTTAATTTTATTTTCAGTTTCATGTCTTCTCGACTTATACTTAGATATACCAGCTGCTTCTTCTAAAAAAGATCTTAATTCTTCAGGCTTTGCTTCTACTAAACGGGAGATTGTTCCCTGCTCAATTATAGAATACCCATGTGAACCTAATCCTGTACCTAAAAGTATATTTGTAATATCTTTTCTTCTGCATTTTGTATTATTAAGGAAATATTGTGATGCTCCGTCTCTAGTTACAACTCTCCTTACTGAAACTTCTAAAAAAGATGCATAAGGACCAGTAATTGTGGCGTCTGAATTATCGAAAATTAATTCTACACTTGCCCTACCAACTGGCTTCCTATTACTTGAGCCATTGAAAATAACGTCTGCCATTGACTCTCCGCGTAAAGTTTTGGCAGAGCTTTCGCCTAATACCCATCTTACAGCATCAATGATATTTGATTTTCCACAACCATTCGGCCCAACAACACCTAGTAAATTGCTAGAAAATAAAACGGATGTCGGCTCAACGAATGACTTAAAACCTGATAATTTGATTCTATTTAATCGCATTTAAATATTTTTCATTTATTTTCTTAAATGTAGATGCTAATTATTGAATCGTGTAAAGTAAACACATTAATATAAAAACCTTAATTATTCCCTAATTACGAGAATAGAAAAATATGAATAAAAGTAAAATTAATAATAACCTAGTACCATCAAAAGAGATTTTAGAAGCATTCACCAATCCCAATCCAGAAAGAGACTATACTATCTGTATTAATATACCAGAGTTTACCTGCCTGTGCCCTAAAACAGGACAACCTGATTTTGCTATATTAAATTTAGAATATATCCCTAATAAAGAGTGTATAGAGTTAAAATCCTTGAAAAATTATGTATGGTCATATCGTAATCATGGTGCATTCCATGAAGCGGTAACCAATCAAATACTCGATCACTTAAATAAAACTATTAGACCTAGGTTTATGCGCCTTAAGGCTATCTTTAATGTGAGGGGTGGCATAGATACTACTATTTCAGTTGAGTTTAAACAGCCAGGTTGGAAAGCAAAAGACTAGTAATTTATCGACACAAGATTTTTTTTTAAAAAAAATTACGAGAAGTTCTTCCTCTTAGCCACACTATATGTATAATTCCAAACTTTCAAAAGTTCTTACGGCTAATTAAATGAAACCAAAAAAAAATACCGGAAATAAGGCTATAAAGAAGAAAGTGTCCAAAAAGAAGGTCGCAAAGAAGAAGGCTACAAAGAAGAAAGTAGCTAAGAAGAAAGTGGCCAAAAAGAAGGTCGCAAAGAAGAAGGCTACAAAGAAGAAAGTGGCCAAAAAGAAGGTCGCAAAGAAGAAGGTAGCTAAGAAGAAGGCTACAAAGAAGAAGGTAGCTAAGAAGAAAGTGGCCAAAAAGAAGGTAGCTCATTCAAAAAAGCCTTCATCTAATTATACCAATCTAAATATTTTATCTGGCCCCATCGAAGACTTTTCACCATATCATCTCAAGAGAGGAGAGGTGTATATGAATAATAATCAACTAAAACATTTTAAAAAAATTCTTGAGAGCTGGAAAAATCAACTAATTAAAGAGCTCGACAAAACTATATTACATATGAAAGACGAAGCCACAAACTTTCCAGATCCAAATGATAGAGCAACTCAAGAATCAGAGTTTGGATTAGAATTAAGAGCTAGAGATAGAGAAAGAAAATTATTAAGAAAAATAAATTCTGCTCTTGGGAGAATTGAAGATAAGTCATATGGTTACTGTGATCAAACTGGCGATGAGATAGGCCTTAGGAGGCTAGAAGCAAGGCCTGTAGCTACGCTTTCTTTGGAGGCTCAAGAAAGAAGAGAACTCCAAGAAAAGCAATACAGGGACTCTGATGATTACTACAGATAGAATTAAATTACTCTCCTTCTAGCTCTTTCATACTTAATCTAATTCTACCTTGTCTATCTATTTCTAGAACTTTAACTTTAACAGTATCGCCTTCTGACAACCTATCACTAACCTTCTCTACTCTTTCTGTAGAAATTTGAGAAATATGAACTAAACCATCCTTACCAGGTAAAACAGTTACAAACGCACCAAAATCCATTAATTTAGCAACCTTCCCTTCATAGACCTTACCAACTTCAACCTCAGCAGTTATATCTTTAATTCTTTTCATCGCTTCTCTACCAGAAGATCCGTCAACTGAAGCTATTTTAATAACACCATCATCATCAATATCTATAGTTGCTCCTGTTTCTTCAGTTAGCGCCCTTATTACAGAGCCGCCTTTACCTATCACATCTCTAATCTTATCTTGACTAACCCTCATGGTAATAATACTAGGAGCCCAATCAGATTTTTCTTCTCTAGATTTGTCTATTACCTTAGACATCTCATCTAAAATAAATAACCTACCATCCTTAGCCTGCTTAAGCGCTATTTCCATTATCTGCTCTGTTATACCATCTATTTTAATATCCATTTGCAAAGCAGTAATACCAGTTTGGGTTCCAGTGACCTTAAAGTCCATATCACCTAAATGATCCTCATCCCCTAAAATATCTGTTAAAACAACAAAATTATCGCCTTCCTTGATCAACCCCATTGCTACACCTGCTACTGGAGAATCAAGAGGAACACCTGCATCCATTAAAGATAAGCTAGTACCGCAAACACTAGCCATTGAGCTTGAGCCATTAGATTCTGTAATTTCAGAAACAACTCTTATTACATATGGGAAGTCTTCCATATTAGGAAGCACTGCTTGTATACCTCTCCTAGCAAGTCTTCCATGGCCTATCTCTCTTCTTTTTGGACCACTTAGAAAGCCAGTTTCGCCAACACAATAAGGAGGAAAGTTGTAATGAAGCATAAATCTATCTTTATACTCCCCTTCAATAGCATCAATTATCTGAGAATCTCTATCCGTTCCCAAAGTGGTAACTACCAGAGCCTGAGTCTCGCCTCGAGTAAATAAAGCCGAACCATGCGTCCTTGGTAATAGTCCAACATCTACGCTAATTGGTCTTACAGTTGAATTATCTCTCCCATCTATTCGAGATTCTCCACTTAAAACCCTATTACGCACAATTTGCTTTTCTGCCTTGGAGAATACACTATTGATAGCTTCTTCTGACCAATCAGCTTCTTCAGTGCCATTACAAATATCATATATTTCTGTTTTTATCTCTGAAAGCCTATTAGATCTAGACTGCTTCTCTACTATTTTATAAGCTTCTTCTATATTCTTTTTTGCTGATTTATTAATAATTTCTTTTAATATCTCATCCTCTTCTGGCGCATCCCACTGGAAGCTATCTTTATTTACTTCTGCTTTAAGATCATTGATAGCGCTTATCGCAACCTGCATATTTTCATGTCCAAATACTACCGCGCCCAACATCACCTCTTCTGATAGACTCTTAGCTTCAGATTCAACCATCAAAACTGCGCTATCAGTACCCGCTACTACAAGGTCTAAATCTGAGTTTTCTAAATCCAATTTAGTTGGATTGAGTATGTATTCACCATTTTTATATCCTACCCTAGCTGCTCCAATTGGACCTAAAAAGGGTAGTCCGGAAATAGATAAAGCAGCAGATGCCCCTATTAAAGCTGGAATATCAGGATCTATATTAGGATCCAAAGAAATAACAGTTGCTACAACTTGTACTTCATTAGAATAGCCTTTTGGAAAAAGAGGTCTAATAGGCCTATCAATTAACCTTGACGTTAAGGTCTCTTTTTCACTAGGTCTTCCCTCTCTTTTAAAAAATCCTCCAGGTATTTTTCCAGCAGCATAAGTTTTTTCTTGATAATTAACTGTAAGAGGGAAAAAAGGTCTAGGTCCTTGATTTCCTTTTTCACCAACAGCTGTAACTAATAAAGCCGTATCTCCCATCTTCACTAACACTGCGCCATCGCTTTGTCGCGCTATTTTTCCTGATTCTATGGTGATTTCATTTTCACCAAATTTAAAAGTTTTTTTGAATTCCACTATAAATACCTATATTTTCTAAAAAAGAATTAATTTAAATGAATGATTTCTAAAAGATATAAAAACCCTGTATGCCTATCTTCTCAGACCAAGCTCTTTTATTAATTTCTGATATTTTTCTTGATCGTTTTTCTTAATATAATCCAACAACTTACGTCTTTTATTTACCATACTCAATAAGCCTTTCCTTGAATGGTTATCATTCTTATGGTTGGTAAAATGGTCTGCCAGCTGGCTAATTTTTGCAGACAAAAGGGCTACTTGAACCTCTGTAGATCCTGTATCATTTGGATCACGTCCAAAATTAGAAACTATCTCTGATTTTTTATCTGAGTTCAAGGCCATAATTTAAAATACCATTTGATTAAAAGATCCATTGTACCTATAGAACTGCTTAGCTCCAAATACTAAATTCCTGTAAAACTTTTTTTGGCTTAAGTATACAGTCCTTTGTTAAAGCGCCTATACCAAGTAAACTATTATCTTTAGTATAAATTCTTGAATCTCCAGAAAAAAAATTAGATTTAATATAAACACTCTGGCCATGTAGAAATTTTTTTGCTTTATCATCAGATAAATATAAAGAAGGGATATTTTTTAAAGCTTGGTCTATATCTAAAATAAAATTATCTATTACATATTGATTACTTAAGAGACTCTTTTCTAGAAAATCAGGATCAAACATTTTATTTTTATTAAAAGGCTCTAATGATGACCTATGTAATGACCAAACATGACCATAGGTTCCGATATATTTAGCAATATCTTCTACCAATGTCCTAATATATGTACCCTTAGAACAAGTAACAGTAAAACTAAGCTTTGGCCAATAAAAATAATTTAATTTTATAGATTTTATTTTTATCTTCCTAGGAGGTCGATCAACAATTTTTCCCCTTCTTGCCAAATTGTAAAGTCTCTCACCGTTATATTTTAGAGCAGAATACATAGGAGGAATCTGTTCTGACTCCCCAATAGTTTCTTTCAAAACAGAATTAATAAACTCTAAGGAAAAACTAGAACAATTAGATTTGTTAAGGATCTTTCCTTCTCTGTCTCCTGTATCTGTTGACTCTCCTAATTTAGCAACCACCTCATATGTTTTATCTGAATCTAAAAGATAAGAACATATTTTAGTTGCCTTTCCAAAACAAACCGGGAGCATCCCTGTAGCCAATGGATCTAAACTACCAGTATGTCCAGCTTTTTTTGCTTTAAATATTTTCTTAATTTTTTGTAAAGTTTTATTTGAAGTATCATACAAAGGCTTGTTTACAAGCAAGATACCATTAATTTCATAAGACTTTTTAAAGCTATTTTTTATTGATTGCTTCATCTATAAGTTTACTAATCCTTATGCTCGTGTCAGGACCGCTATCTCTCTCAAAAATTAATTCTGGTACATTTCTAATTTTCATCTTTTGACCAAACTTTTGCCTTATAAATCCTTTGGCACTATTAAGTGCAGCTAATGTTGATTCCTCTTCATTATTTTCAAGATCCAATGTACTAAACAGTACCAAAGCCTTTCCTGAAGAATCGTTCATTGTAACACTACTAATTGTTATCCCCCTTAATCTGGGATCTTTAATGCCTTGTTGTAGTAGGTTATTTATAAATCTTTGTAATTCAGAGGCAATTCTAATATTTCTTGAGAACTCCCTAGGCATAATTAGATTGATCTAGCAACTTCTGAGCGATCAAAACACTCAATCTGATCGCCAGGTTTTACATCATTATAATTTTTAACACCTATACCGCATTCAGTACCAGCCCTAACTTCCTTGACATCATCTTTAAACCTTCTAAGAGACTCAAGCTCGCCTTCATAAATAACAACATTATCTCTAAGGACTCTTATAGGCTTGGTATGCTCCATATAACCATCAATTACCAAACATCCAGCAATATTACCAAATTTAGGAGCCTTAAAAACATCTCTTACTTCTGCCAAGCCAACAATTCTCTCTTTTATCTCTGGAGCTAATAATCCGCTAACAATTACAGAAACATCATCTAACGCTTCATAAATTACACTGTAATATCTGACATCTAATTTTGATTCTTTAATAGTTTCTCGAGCACTAGAATCTGCTCGTACATTAAATCCAATTACTATAGCATTTGAAGCAATAGCTAGCTGAACATCTGATTCTGTTATTCCCCCAACACCATCTAAGACTATATTTACAGTAACCTCCTCATTCGAAATTTTCTGAAGAGCATCTTTCAAGGCCTCGGTACTTCCTTGAACATCAGCTTTGACTAATATAGATAATGATTTATTACCTCCGGTAGCGCTAGTGCTAAAAATATCCTCGACAGAAGATGATTGCTGACTTGCCAATTTCAGACTCCTTTCTTTATTTTGTCTAAATTCTGCCACTTCTCTAGCCTTCTTTTCGTTAGGAACAACTAAAACATTATCACCAGCTGAAGGTACTCCAGATAGGCCAAGGATAACTGCTGGTATTGATGGGCCGGCCTCATTCAAGGCTGCACCTGACTCATCAAACATAGCCCTAACCCTGCCATATTCATGTCCAGCAAGAAGGACATCACCACTCTTTAAAATACCTTGAGTAATAAGAACTGTTGAAACAGGCCCCCTACCTCTCTCTAGTGTGGCCTCCACAACAACGCCGGAAGCATTGCCAGAATGTGGCGCCTTAATATCAAGAATCTCAGACTGAAGGAGGATAGCTTCGAGCAAGCCATCAATTCCTTTACCAGTCTTAGCAGAAATTGGAACAAATAAAGTATCTCCACCCCACTCTTCAGAAATAACTTCATGTTGAGATAATTCATTACGAATCTTTTCAGGATCAGCTGTATCTAAATCTATTTTATTAATTGCAACTATTAATGGAACAGATGCAGCTTTTGCATGCTCAATTGCTTCTATAGTCTGAGGCATAACTGAATCATCTGCAGCAACAACCAAGACCACAATATCAGTAATTTGTGCACCTCTAGCTCTCATCGCAGTAAAAGCAGCATGGCCGGGTGTATCTAAAAATGTAATATTGCCCTTATCAGTCTTAACATTGTACGCACCTATATGCTGAGTAATACCTCCAGCCTCTCCACTTGCTACTCTAGTTGTTCTAATGAAATCAAGTAAAGATGTTTTGCCATGATCAACATGTCCCATAACTGTAACTATAGGAGCTCGAGCCTCCTCCCCTTCTGGACTAATGTTCTCTTCTAATGATTGCTTTAACTCGTCCTCAATACCGCCCTCACTTTGTATCTTAGGAACATGACCAAGCTCTTCCACAATTAATATTGCAGTATCTTGATCTATAGTCTGATTAATTGTAACCATAGTGCCCATATTCATCGCTACTCTTATAACTTCACTAGATTTCACAGCCATTCTTTGGGCTAAATCAGAAATGATAATTGTCTCTGGTATAATAACTTCTTTAATCTGAGGAGCTGTAGGTTTCTCAAAGGCATGATGAGATTCCTGATTTACATGAAGGCTGCTTCTTCGTGCCTTAGTCCTCTTTCTTCTAAGTTGAGAACCTTCAGCTACGTGAAGAGTGTGATCCTTTTTTTTATTCTTAGGCCTAACTTTTTCTTTTTGCTTTTTTGTTTTTTCCTGAGCTTTATCCTCTCTGAGCCTCTCTTCTTTATCTTCTTTCAATTTTTTTGAGACTTCCTGATTTTCATTAGGAACAATTTTCTTATCTTCACTGACATCATCTATAATCTGCGGTTCCGATAAAGGGCTAGTTGTTGATTTAACTTGTAATTTAGGTTCAGCCTCTAACTTCCTATCTTCTAATGCTTCATCACTAGGAGGTTTGCTATCCTGGGTATCTAATACAATTCCCTTATCATCTAGAGGGGTGCTCTCGTCTTGTTTTAACCTTAACTCTTCTTCTAATTTAATATTTTTTTCATTTAAAGCATCTTGTTCAAGCTTCGCCTGATTTTCTAGCTCATCTCTTTTAACATAAACTCTTTTTCTTCTAACTTCTATATTTATTGTTCTTGACCTACCCTGACCTGTTGCTAGTTTTAACTCACTTTGAGATTTCCTTTTTAGAGTAATTTTTTTTGGGCTTGATAAAGTAACCTGGTCACGACCATGTGATTTTCTTAAATGAGCTAGAAGCTGAACCTTAACGTCTTCTGTTATCTTATCTTCTCCTCCATTTACTTCTATGCCCGCCTCAGATAATTGAGAGATCAATTTATCAACTGGTATCTTTAGCACCTCAGCAAAATCTATTACTTTGATATCACTCATTTACGTTGCCTTTTTCCTTGTCTGATGATTTTTCTTCTTTATCATCAAACCAGTGAGCTCTAGCTTTCATAATAATTTCTGCCGCCTTTTGAGCATCAAGACTCTTAATAACCTCAAGATCAATAACTGATTGTTCTGCTAAATCTTCTCGTGTAATAACTCCTTTTGAGGCAAGTTCAAAAGCTAATTCTTTATCCATACCATCTAATTCTAATAAATCTTCAGATGGCCCAGACTGATCTATAATTTCTTCATTAACTAAAGCCTGAGTTACTAAGATATCTCTTGCTCTTGATCTTAACTCGTTAACTATCTCTTCATTAAATTCTTCAATAGCTAAAAGCTCATTAGTCGGGACATAGGCTACTTCTTCAATTGAAACAAAGCCCTCTTGAACTAAAATAGAAGCAACATTCTCATCAACATCAAGATCATCCATCAATTTATTAATTAATTCTTTAGATTCCTGATCATTCTTTTCTTCTGCATCCTTTTCAGTCATAACATTCAATTCCCAGCCAGTTAATTCACTAGCTAATCTTATGTTTTGTCCTCCCCTTCCAATCGCCTGAGATAACTTTTCTTCATCTACGGCAATATCCATGCTGTGAGCTTCTTCATCCATGACAATAGATAAAACATCTGCCGGAGACATAGCATTTATAACAAATTGAGCAGCATTATCATCATGTAAGATAATATCTACCCTTTCTCCAGCAAGCTCATTAGAAACTGCCTGAACTCTTGATCCCCTCATGCCAACACAGGCTCCAACAGGATCAATCCTAGAATCATTACTCTTGACTACAATTTTAGCTCTTAGCCCTGGATCTCTTGCAGCTGAAAGTATTTCGATCAAATCTTGACCCACCTCAGGAACTTCTAGCTTAAATAGCTGGATTAAAAATTCTGGCGAAGTTCTAGTTAAAAATAATTGTGGGCCTCTGATCTCTGACTTAATCTCATAAAGAATTGCTTTAACTCTATCCTGAGGCTTAATGGGCTCTCTTGGAATCAAATTCTCTCTGGGTATAAATCCTTCTGCATTGCCACCTAAATCAACAAATATGCCGCCTCTATCCACTCGCTTGACTATGCCGTTAACTAGGCTCCCTACTCTTTCTTGAAACTCATCTATCACCTGCTCTCTTTCAGCTTCACGAATTTTTTGGACAATAACCTGCCTAGCTGTTTGAGCGGCTATCCTTCCAAATACTACTGAATCTATTGGTACTTCAACAAATTCGCCAGGCTTTGCATCCTGGCTTATCTCTAGAGCATCCTCAAGCCTTAACTCTTTATCAGGATCCTCTAGCTCTGAAGAATCATCAGCAAAAACTGCCCACCTTTGAAAGGTTTCATACCCTCCATTCTCTCTGTTAATAGAAACCCTAACATCCATCTCTTCGCCATGCTTTCTTTTGGTGGCAGTAGCCAGGGCAATTTCCATAGCCTCAAAAATAATCTCTTTACTAACTCCTTTTTCATTGGAGACCGCATCAACAACCATTAGTATTTCTTTATTCATATCAACTCTTCATTTATTAATTTAGCTGTATCAATATCCTTGATAGGAATTTGATAGAAATTATCATTGGCAAATAAAGAAACTGTATCAGATAGAGTATCTTTTAATATACCAGTCATTTTAATTTTTCCTTCAAAGGGAGACTTAAACTTAATATATATCTTAGAACCAGAAAATTTTAAAAAATGATCTTTAGTTCTTAATCTCCTATCTAAACCAGGTGAAGATACTTCTAAAATATATTTTTTATTGGACGTATCTTCTACATCTAAAAGTGCTCCTATTTGATTACTAACAAAAGCACAATCATCAATGCCTACACCACTATCTTTATCTATAAATATCCTTAAAGTTTGATTTGAACCTTGATATTTATCTAAATCAACTAACTCATACCCAAGTTGAGCTATTGGCCCCTCTAATAATTCAATCAAATCCTGTTTATTCACAAACTATTTTTTCCATTACCAATAAATACAAAAAATGGGCCTATAGCCCACTAAAAATTAAACACCTTAAAATGGTATTGTACTCAAAAATATTAGATTAGTCGATAATGTTTATCTATTTACCTGCCATTAACAACTCTAGATAAATTACCTCAACTGATTATTTTGGTCTGGAATATCGCTAACTGGTAAAAGAGACTCTAGCCTAGCTTTTATATCACTATAGTTTTGATCAGAAGCCAAGTTATACCACTCATTCGGGTCTTCATGATGATCGTAAAGCTCTTCAGATCCATCAGAATATTTTATATACCTATAACGATCATCTCTAATAGCATGATTTTTATAACCATATGTGCTTAAAGCAAAATGATTCCAATCTATATCTGGATTTTCAATTAACGGCCTTAAGCTTCTTCCCTCTAAATGATTAGGTATATCAAAGTCTATTAAATCAAGAAGAGTAGGATACAAATCCATTAAAGACACTACCTTATCAGTCTTTGTTCCTGCTTCCGTAATCCCTGGAGCAACGATTATTAGAGGTACCCTTGTTGCTTCCTCCCATATAGTCTGTTTCCTCCAACGTAGTTTTTCTCCTAAATGCCAACCGTGATCAGACCACAGAACAATAATCGTATCATCAGATTTCCCACTTTGTTCAAGCGCATCAATAAGGCGACCAACCATTGCATCAGCAAAACTTATACTTGCTAAATAAGCTTGTACAGCCTCTTCCCAAGTACCACTTTGAAGAACCCATTGATGAAGAGCAATCGGATCAAAACTATTGCTAGAAGATATCTTTCCAGCAGTAGGAATATCGTCTAAGTCAGAATCATTAACCAAGGGGAGCTGAATCTGATCAAGCGGATATAAATCAAAATACTCTGGAGCGTTATACCAAGGAAGGTGAGGTCTATAAATACCAACACCTATAAAACTATTATTATCATCCATATTTAAAATATTATTAATAGAATGAGTAACAATTTGGCCATCTCCAGTAGCCTCGTCCTCTGTTGCCATTCTATGCCAATCAAAAAATCTAGACATAGGTGTTTGATTAGCTGGTCTATTAATTGGAGCTACTTCATCAGGAAGTTGTCTATCAATGGAGGGGTAATAGCTATCCCAAGCATTCAAATCATTAAACCCCTTAAATGCTCGCGGATTATAAGTAGATGCATGAAATAACTTACCTGCTCCTTGTGTAGTATAGCCATTATCTTTCAAATGCTTTGGTATTGTTGGTGCATCATCAAAAATTTCAAGAGTCCGCCAATCTGGATTATTTAAATACACACCTGTAGAAGAAGGGGCTAAGCCAGAAAAAATAGCAGTCCTGGCAGGATTGCAAAGACTTGCAGGCGTATGTGCATTAGTAAATGTAATACCCCTTGAGGCAAGCGCATCTATATTTGGAGTCTTAACTTGATCGTTGCCTCCAAGCGGCCCAACCCAGTCATTTAAATCATCAATCGCTATGAAAAGAATATTAGGACTAGAAGCCTCCTGTGAATTACAAAATACAGGAAAAGCTATAAATAAAAATAAAAAAAGTATTTTTTTTGTCATTTAGCTACCTAGCGACTTGATCTTCGGCTAGAGCATAACACTCATACTCCAATACACGAAGATTTTCTTCTAGCCTTCTATAAAGAATCATACTCATTTCCCATGGCTCAGTATAAACCTCTGGATCTTCTAGGGTCACTTCATACTGCATATGATTTGGCCCAATAGGGGTATATCTTTCAATAATATGTAATGAGGGGCTATGAAAGTTTCCTGACCTGTCTAGCCATGTCTCATCAGTAAAATGAACCACATCAACTACAAGTGAGTCGCCTTCCCAAGATCCTCTAGAGTCTCCCATATACCACTGAATAGGACCAGGAGGATGCTCACTATCCATAAAAATATTTCTAATAGTATGAACCCACTCATAAGTCATAATGACTTGATCTTCAGTCTGGAGAATTTGAAATGGATATGGCATGTAAGTAATCCTAGGTACGCCAACTAGTTTACAGTTAGCCTCAGGATCATCTAATAATCTATTTTCATAATTGATGTCCCTTTGTTCTAATGCCCATTCTTGATAAGGAATTTCGTTTCCCTTAACTACACCTATACCCGCGGGAATACCAAAGTCAGAACTACGATCTTGAATATTCCAAACAGCATTTCCTAAAGCTTGCCATATGCCTTCTATAATTGGATGACCTAATTCATTTCTTGGGACTTCATAATTTTGAGAAATAGCAATATCTGAAGAAAGAATAGATAAAATTAAAATAAGTTTAAAATAAACGCTATACATAAAATTACTCCACTATTAAATTTTAGTCTTCAGCATTACCTGAGAAGAGAGTCTTCCCATCCTCTAAGGTTACTTCTTCGCCATCAATAGTCCTAGAGCCATCTCTTGATGGAAGGCCATGAACAATAATGGTAGACCCTAAAGGCAAATCATCTGGTCTCCAGCCCCTCCTATATAAAGAATTAGCTGCTCCAAACTCAACTTTCCAGATTTGATCCTCTCCTTCGTCACTTGTAACATTTAAATGTAACCATGCATGAGGATTTCTCCATTCCATTTCTGCAATAGATCCTGTGATTGCTATTTCTTTAGTTAAATCAAATTGCAGTGCTTTTGAATGATGTGCAAAAGAAAAAATTGAATAAAAATAAAAAAATAAAAAAAATGTTTTTTTAATCATCACCTAGACTCCTCATATAAATCCCATGCATCTCTTAATCTTCTAGCTTCATCACCACTTATGCCTGGATAAACTTTATAACCAACATTAAAAAATCCTTCTCTTGAAATAGCATTATCTTCATAACAAGCCTCTTCCCAAATCTCAAAATCAGAAGCATTTCTTCTAAAAGCAATAGCTATAGTAAAAGGCTGGGTAAAGACATTTTCATCCGTAACAGTTGCTTGGTAATGTAAAGTATTTGCATCAACCAAAGTAAATCTTTCCTCAACATGTGCCTCATCGGTAAAAAACCTCCCTCTTTGATCAAGCCATGCTCTCGCATTTTGATTAGTCGTATCAACAACAAAGGTATTTTGATCCCAAGACCCAATAGAATCTCCATTCCATAATTTAATTTCTTCGCCTAATGTATGCGAATCTGAAAAAGGAATCATTCGAAAAGCATGCGCCTCTTCACCTTGTATAAGTATATTCTGAAAGGTCTGACTAAGCTGATATAAACCTGTCATATACATGCTTAAAGGAACACCATCTAATCGACAAATCGCATTGTGATGAACGTAAGCTATTCTATTATATTTTCTCTGAGCTTCTGCCCAAGGCTGTATAGGAACAAAACCACTCTCAGGAAACACAACTGAGCTTGATGTTTCTTGATCATCAAGCGTTTTAGGGTGCGCTTCTATACTCTCATGAGCGGCTACTGTTCTTCTCCATACCCCTCTTAAATCAGGATCACCATTATCTAGCCTTGGAGGATCAAAAACCTTTATTGCTTGCAACGCACACTCATGAAAAATTGCCTGCTCGTTATCAGGGCATGATGAGTCTACTATCCAGGGCTGTGAAAAAGTACTAGGAACTAAAAACAAAGGTAAAAAAATATAAATAGTTGATGCGAAAAAAATTGTTTTAACACTCAATGTAAGATTTCCCCCTATTAATTTTATAAAATCATATACTTTATTATTGGTATTATAATAACATTAGATATTAATTTAAAAAATAATTAGGCAATCTTATTTATGTCTCAACAGAGAAATCCAAGATACTGGGCATCTAAGTGGTATACAACAAGGTTCGATGAAGAGCCATGGCCTGCTGGGTGGTACTGGCATGATGAAGATTATACTTGGATAGGCCCCTTTGGCTCTGAAGAAGAATCTAGAGCTAGTCTAGAAGAACACTTAAAATTAAATCCAAGGCCCGGTTACATAGGACAACCAGCTGTCATAGAAAATAAGCCTGAAGAAATTAAAAAAATTCTACCAAAAAAATAGCTCTAATCTACTCTATAAAAAACTATTCTATTATTCTTTCCTCTATTCTTGCCTCTTCTCCAGTTTCTGCCTCTACTGTAATCAAAAGCTTAACTTGAGGAAAAAATTTTGGCAAGTCGTACATAATATCAAATTCTGCTCGGTTTATAGTCGCGCTAGCGTCGGCTCCACAGACTTCTACCGTAGCTCTTCTAAAATGTGGCTGACATTGGAATTTATCAATGCTTAAGTTGACAGGCTTGCTAATTCCTTGAAGCGTAAGTATCCCTTCAGCTGATGTTGGCTCTCCATTAACAAAGTCAGTTAGAGTAGCTTTATAATAAGCAACTGGAAATTCTTTTGTTTTATATACATCGGAAATAAATCTATCATTCATCGGCCCCCAGCCAAAATCAATTTCCCTCATATCTATCTCTACTTCTATATCACCTGTTTGATTCTCTTTATCAAAAACTATAATTCCAGAAGTTCTATTAACCTTTCCCCTCCATATAGATAGCCCCCCTTGATGATCTGCTTCAAAAGCAGGGAAGGTATGAGCATTTTGAATATAATAAGTAGATGGCTCTGCAAATAAAGCATTAAGAAATACAAAAGTAGATAACAAACAAAATAAAAATCTGAACATAATCTTAATCTCCCTAATAAGGTATTGATTGATTTTAGATCTATAAAGATAAAAATGCTAGCAGCAAGCTCTAAAAAATTTTATCTAAATGTGATTTAGGTAATTTCTTTGTACACAAGGAAATAGCAATAGTCACAATAACTGCTAAAAAGCCAGATATCGTAGCAGCAGAATATGGGCTATCAGCATAAAATTCAAACCAATCCCCTAAATATAAAACCTTTGTAAATAATTTTGTATGTATAAGGATAAATATAATAGCACCAGTCCAGAAACCAAAAATTGCTCCAATCGATGTAATGCCTCTCCAAATACAGCCTAAAACCAAAGGCCCCATCAAGGCTGCAGTGAACCCTCCAATGCCAATCCAGGTTAGTAAAACAACATTCATACCAATCGTAAACCAAGCTAATATTGAGGCCCCAACTAATGTTAATACTGTAACTACCCTGCTTACGATTAATACATTTCTATCAAGAAGATCTTGACTTTTATTAGGGTGAATTATTGGAGCAATGGTTCTCCTGTAGATGTCATTAGCAAAAACTTGTGAAGTAGATATAACTAGACCATCAGCTGTTGACATAACAGCTGAAAGAATTCCAACACCAAGTAATGCCGCTAACCAAGTAGGAAATATATCGATAAATAATCTAGGTAAAGCAGAGTTAGCTCCTAGAGAAGTATACAAAAGTTCATCTCCGAACATTCCTCTAGCTAAGGCCCCTCCTAGCGTAATAGCAGGAAGAATCATACCAAAGGAAAAAGCTAAAATCAGAAACTTATTTCTACTATTCTCGTCCTTTAATGCCCACAGTTTATTCCCAATATGTGGTAAAAGCCCTAAAGGAATATGGGCTATAACTAAACTTATATAAGACCAAACAGAAGATGTTATAGGGGAATCTGAATAAAATGAACTTACTAATTGAGGATCATCATTTCTTAACCTAACAATTAAATTTGAAAACCCATCGCTACCAACACCAAGAAGAAAAAGTACTAAAATTATAATTGCAAGAAAAACCATTAATAAGCCCTGAGCACCATCTGTAAGGATGTCAGCATGAGCACCACCAAAAGTTATATAAGCTAAAAGAACTAATGTAGTAATAATTAGAGCCCATGATTTAGGAAGTCCAAGCATCATTTCAAACATTACTAACCCAGCTACTAGCTGACCAGCTAAATAAAATAATAAAATTAAAGAAAAAAGCGCTACTGAAACTCTTAGGAAGTTAGATTTATATCTCTCTCCTAAATACTCTGGTATTGATCTAACTCCAGATGAATTACCAAATTTAGCGATAGTTCTCTGAGATATTAATATACCTATGTATATCCCTAGGGGGTATAAAAATGCTATCCAAAGAGTAGATAAGCCATAAGTATAAGTTAATGCTGGCATTCCCAAAAAGGTTGCCCCGCTAGCGGCAGTAGAAGCAAAAGCCAAAGCTAATAATAATGGCCCGTAGGAGCTTCTAGCTGTTGCAAAATCATCAGCATTTATAACCCTTTTATTACCTACGATACCAATAAAAATCATAATCAAAACATAGGCGCCAAGGAATAACCAAGACCAAGTAAAAAGACTCATACATATCCTTTTTATTAATTTTTTTAGAAATAAATTATAAATTTAGTATAAAATAACATATCTTCTTCCCATATTTTAAGAATTTAAGGAAATCGTGATTATGATTAATGCAGCAATTATTGGTTTAGGTTGGTGGGGCAAAACTCTTGTAGAATCAGTTTTTGAAAATAGTAATAAGATAAAATTTACCTCAGCAGTTCATCGTACAGCCTCTGATGATGCTAAAAGCTTCTCATCAGAATATGGTATGGACTTCTCAACAGAGCTAAAAGATGTGCTTGAAAATCCTGCTATTGATGCAATTATTTTAGCAACGCCACATTCTATGCATGTCGACCAAGTTGTTGCTTGTGCCGAAGCAGGAAAGCATGTTTTTTGTGAAAAACCCTTTGCACTTCATAAGTCAGAAGCAGAAAGAGCAGTCAAGGCAACTCAAGAAGCAGGTGTTGTACTAGGATTAGATTTCAATAGAAGGCTCCATCCAGAAATGAAAAAGATAAAAGAGATGATAGCAGCCGAAGAATTAGGTACGATCCTTCATATTGAAGCAAATATGACATTTCCTAATGCACTATTTCTTGATAAAAAAGCCTGGAGAGCAAGTAATGAAGAGACTCCTTGTGGTGGATTAACTCCAATGGGTGTTCATGCTATTGATGGCATGATTGATCTTTGTGGTGAAATAGATGAGCTGTATTGCCAAAGTTTCAGAAGAATCGTTGAAGTAGAATCAGACGACACAACCTCAATTCTATTTAGAATGAAAGAAGGAATGTCTGGTTATCTAGGAACAATGACAGCTACAGGCGGTGGGTTTAGTTTTCAGGTCTTTGGATCTAAGGGGTTTGTTAGACTAGAAGGGATGACACATATTGCCGGCACACCCTCTGAAGAGAGACGAAAAAAATGTTTTGGTAACTGTATTTTTAAACCAACTAAAGGACCAGCAGAAAATTGGCAGGCAGAAGAAGTTGATATTGTTAAGGCTGTTCTAGAAGAGTTTGCTGATTCGGTTATCAAAAAAGTTCCTTATTTTATTCCAGAAAATGAGATGATTCATGGTGTCGCTGTAACAGAAACAGTGGTAAAATCAGCATTATCGCATAAGGTAGAAAAAGTTTTATAGTAATCTTAGGTAGAAGAAATTTTTAAAGTAATTTAATTAACAGGAGAGTAAGAAGTGAGAGTTGGAACACACGGAATGATGCAGGTCGACTATGAGCAAAGAATAGATATGGACCGCATGAGAAAATATAGAGAAGGTCGTATACAAAAATATATGAATGAATTTGATGTTGATTGTCTTTTACTGTTTGAGACAGGTAACAAAAGATACTCTACCTCAACTGCAGTAGCTTCACCTCAGGTTTGTAATATGGGTCGTTATGCCATTGTACCGCGAGAAGGAAGGCCACATATTTTTGGTTTTGGATCTGAAGTTGCGGCAGAAAAACTTTATTCTCCTTGGGTTAAAGATACAACCTTCCCAGCTCATGGAACAATGCATGGTGCTCTTCCAATGGAATGGGAGTGCTATAGAGATTTTCTTAAAGACCTAGATATGGTTCTTGATAACCATAAGATGGATAAAAAGAAAGTGAAAATAGGTGTTGATATAGCTGAAGCACAAATCATGTTAGCCATGATCAAAGAAGGCTATCAAGTTGTTGATGGACAAAATGTTATGCAACATGCAAGATCAATAAAAAATGAAGATGAAATCATGAACATGAAGCATGGTGCTGCAATTGTTGACGGTGCATTTCATAAGATTGCTCAAACTATAGCACCAGGAATGAAAGAAAATGATCTTCAGGCAGTTGCCTCGCACGAAATGCATAGACTAGGATGCCAATGGGTTCATAATGTCCAAGTCACAACTGGAAATAGGACACATCCTCATCCTCACCTAAGCTCTGACCGTCTAATACAACCTGGAGATATGATTTTTATGGATATAGTTTGTGTATTCAATGGATATCTTACTTGTGTATATAGATGCTTCTGCTGTGGAGAGCCTAACCAAAAGCAAAAGGATATCCATGCACAATGTCTTGAATATCAATTAGGTGGTATTGAAGCAGTTAAGCCTGGCCTTACAACAGCTGATGTTTGTCTTGCATGGCCAACAGCTAAAACCATGGGTGCTAAAAATGAAATGGAAGTTTTTGGACTCCAGTATGGCCATGGTTTGGGAGTTGGTTTATGGGAATTTCCTATAATGTCAAGAGCCTATAGTCTTGATCACCCAGTTAACATTGAACCAGGTATGGTATTTGCCTTAGAAACTTATGCAGGCATTGGCTTCGATGGTGTAAGACTGGAAGATGAAGTTGTTGTAACTGAAACAGGGATCGAGGTTATTACAAAATTCCCTACCGATAAACTGATCGGGTGTGGGATGTCATATTAGAGGGTTAAATTAATGGCACGTATAAGATACTTAGCACCAGATGAAATTGAAGATAAAGAAGTAAGGGAATGGCTTGAGGAATCAATGGAAACAGGTCATCCTGGTCCAGAAAATCAATCTATTCGAGCGCATCAGCCAGATGTAATGCGTGCATTTACTATAAGCCGTAAGTTACTTTTTAATAAGAAAACTAATGTGGGTGTTGTTGAGACAGAGCTAAAAGAATTAATAAGATATCATATAGCTCGAAGTCTCAACTGTGAGTACTGAAGTAATCAAGGTATCGCCCGTGAGGTGAATAAAGACAAATCACATAGACTCAATCAGCTTCAAAAATATAATGATTCTGATCTATTTACTCTTCGAGAAAAAATAGCTTTACGTTATACAGATACCATACTATGGAATCCAGACTTAGCTGATGATGAGCTTTGGAAAGATTTACATAATGAATTTACAGAACCAGAAATTGTTGAGATCGGTTATTGGGCAGGCTTTACCTCTGGTGGCCAAAGATGGCTTCATACTCTTCACTGTAAACAAGGTGAATTAGCTGCTCACATTGAAGAAAGAAAGAAAAATAAATAGGTGCGCTAATCAAGCCTAATTGAAGGATTAATCTCCTCCACATCTTCTATTAAAACTTCTTCTTCCCCTACTATAACTTCATTAAATTGATCAAAATCAACTGTTGGTGAAGTTGGAGCTACTGAAACTGGTAATGGTGCGTCTGGAAGCTGTCTTCCTCTATCTGGAGCAAGAATAAAATCAGTAATTGTAAAATACTTTATAGGATCCTTTAAGAGAAAACGAGTAACGCCATCATGCATAAAAAGGAAAAGGGTGACAGTAATAGCTATGCCGCCAAGTGACGCAACTAAATACCTTAAAATAGATTTTTTAAAAAAAAATATAGGCTTCATGATCATCATTATGAATTAATTTATACATCTGGTATAGCTTTTACATAAATTGTTCTAGCACTTCATTTATTAATTATACTCTCTGATAAAAATTATAATTTATAATTTTTTATGTCATTTGTATAAAATTATATATGTTTGACTAACTGGGATATATAATAAATTTATCACAATCATATTAGCTAAATTATGAAAAATAACAGCGACTTGCTCAATATAGAATTATATCTAAACGATGATGAAATTTTAATTAGGGATAAAGTTAGAGAGTTTGTAAATAATAACGTCCTCCCAATAATCAATCATTGCTTTTCAAACCATGAATTTCCAAAAGAAATAATTAATAAATTAGGAGCGTTAGGCTTATTTGGTAGCAACCTCAAAGGCTATGGCTGTGCAGGATTAAATAATATTAGCTACGGATTAATCTGCCAGGAGCTAGAAAAGGGTGATAGCTCAATACGAAGCTTTTTTTCAGTACAAAGCTCTTTATCTATGTATGCGATTCATACTTTTGGTTCAGAAGAACAAAAAAATAGCTACCTCCCCAAAATGTCTAAGGGTGAAATAGTAGGGAGCTTTGGATTATCAGAATCCCATGGAGGCTCTGATCCAGCAAATATGAAAACTATAGCCAAAAAAGATGGTAATGATTGGATATTAAATGGCTCAAAAAAATGGATTACAAATGGAGTCATTGCTGACATAGCGATTGTTTGGGCTATGACAGATGATGGAATAAAAGGCTTTATCGTTGAAAAGGATATGAGTGGTTTTAGTACAAATGAGATCCAAGATAAATTTTCCCTGCGAGCTTCAACAACAGCAGAACTTTTTTTTAAAAATGTTAGAATACCAAAAAATAATATTTTACCGCAGGCTATGGGCCTTGGAGCACCTCTCAAGTGTTTATCTCAAGCAAGATATGGAATTATCTGGGGGGCTATTGGAGCAGCACAGGCATGCTTCAAAGAAGTTCTAGAATACTCTAAAAATAGAGAACTATTTGGGCGATCACTTGATGCTAATCAAACCATTCAAATAAGACTGGCTGAAATGGCAAGGAGGATCTCTATTGGACAGCTGTTAGCTTTTCACATTGGAAAGCTTAAAGATGCAAACACAATAGATCCAGCTCAAATATCTATAGGCAAATGGAATAATGCAAGGGTTGCACTAGAAGTAGCTAGAGACTGCCGTGATATTTTAGGTGGAAGTGGTATTAGCATTAAATATTGTGCTATCAGACATATGCTCAACCTTGAAAGTATAATTACATACGAAGGAACTGAAACTGTACATCAATTAATCGTCGGCAAGGAATTAACTGGTATAAGTGCTTTTTAACCAGAGTCGTTATCAATCATATTATCTATCGCATCTAGGATTCTAGTATTAGTCACAAGAAAATCTTGAGAAATGCTTGAATCCTAGATATATATAAAGAAATAATTTTTATGCTTAATTTTAGAGGATATTCTCTTCTAACCAACTATGAATATACTCTGCTATTTCCTTGCTATTCAACTCAAGCATCATCATGTGACCATTACCTGGAAGACCAACTTCCTCCATTCTTACATATTCGGTATCAACACCAGCTTGATTCAACCAATTAGCTAAGCAATGATCAAAAATCCTATGATAACTTCCCTCTCCATTCATAAAAAGCACTGGAATATCTGTAAGATTCACAAGCTGTCTTGCAGGTTCAGTTTGTTGATAACAAGGAACTAAATCCTGACCTTCAGCTTGGCTTTGTAACTCAACAGATAGCTCAGATGGCTCACTAATTGGAGGATCATAAGTAATAGGTGTATTTCCTACTCCCCATGAAAGACCGCCTGACTCTCTATAACTAACATTTGTTGTATCAACACCTCTTATTGGAGGAGCTGCAGGCTCAATAGTCACAATAGTCTCAACTAAATCAGGTCTTTCATCGGCAATATTCCAACCGAACCACCCGCCTTGCGAATGTGTTAGAAGAATAACTGGTGTATTAATCATATCCAATAAGGCAATATTAGCAGCAATAGCCAAGTCTGCCTGCTCTCCGTAACCAGTAACATACTGGACTTGTGTTTTAGTAAATTTATCCATGATTGGATCGCCCATCAATCCAGATCCGGGCCACTGAGTTTGTTTTGGTGCTTGAGGATAGTCAGCTTCAGTTGCAGTAGCTGTAAATATTCTCTCAAGTAATGGTCCTGTTCTTGCACCTAAATCACTATTCACGCCTGGTATATATTGAGAACGCCCGCGAGTTGGATAATCCTGAACATATACTACATAGCCCATTTCAAGAAAATCATAAGCCCAGCCAGGCCTTCCATCTGGTGTTTGTAAGTAATCAACACCAGTTTGTCCATTTCCATGAAGAAATACAACTGGATAAGGATGTAAAATCTCATTGGGAACCATTACTTCAACATACATTGAGTTGGCCATAGTTTCACTACCTTCTTCTCCAACATAATCTCCGCCTACATAGAAAAATCCTCTTTGGGCAATATTCTCAGATGAGACCATGGGTATTCCATCGTTAGGGGTAGCGACAGATTGATCTTGAACATCCATCTGAGCACAAGCAGATAGCAAAAAGACAGCTCCCACTAAAGAAATTATAGAATTAAATTTAAATGTTTTCATACTTTCACTCTCCTTAAAAAATTATTGCCATGCGGCATAAACTGGCTTACCTACCATTGTTTCGATCCTTGCACCAGCTCTTGGCTTAAACTTTTGAATTCTTCCATTGCCAACTTCGGCAACATAAAAATTACCTTCTTGATCAACACTTAAACCATGAACTCCCCACATTCCACCAGGAAAATCACCAAGAATTCCCCAAGAATATAAGAAGTTCCCGTCTAAGTCATAACCTAGAATCTTACTTGTTGCTCGATCCGCAGCCCAAAGTATATTATCAGCTCCTATATAAAACAAATGAATATCTGCAGGCTCCTCACCAAAGCTCCATTCATCTAAATATTCACCATTATCAGTAAATACTTGGACTCTATTATTAGCTCTATCATTAACAAATACTCTTCTTGACTGAACATCAACGGCTACACCGTGAACATTATTCATAAAACCCGGTCTTGTTTCATTAGGTGGGTTGCCAGCTTCGCCCCAAGACATTAAGTAATTACCGTCATTATCAAACTTAACTACACGGGTATTTGCATACCCATCTGCCACAAAAAAAGCATCTGGTAAAAATGCCATAAATGTTGGCCTTGAAAAATGTTCTTCGTCATTTCCAGAAACATTAGGAATACCTATTGTTTGGACTAATTCAGAACCATCGTTGGTAAATTTAAAAATAGCATGACGAAAATCATCAACTACCCAAACATGTTTCTCAGGATCATATGGATTTATTGTCACATAATGAGGCCTTCTAAAAAGAGAATCCCATTGTGTCCAGTCCTCGATAATATCCCCTTCACGATTAACAACTACAAGACAATGATTCCACCTATGATCAACTCCATACTCTCCTCTATCTGTGTCGTCTCCTTCAAGTGCTCCTGGTAAGCTAGCTCTTGGCCCTACTGAAGCGTTTCTCCAGGGTAATTGAGCAACTGGAAAAGATAAAGCTGGCCCTGCCTCAGGGTAAACAGTTCTTTCTGGAGCATCTATATTGGGTAATTCTCCCCTATGAAGCAAAAAAACTCGGTCTGGACTTTCAGCAAAAACACTTTGTCCCGCGCCATAAGTCCAAGCTTCGTTTCCAGGTAGCTCCGAGATATCCTGTGGCCAATTTTCTACAACCTCGTATGGACCAAACTGATCTTGTCCACCTCTTAATCCTGGAACTGCTGCAAATGATGCTTGAATAGAATTATCTTCTGATGATTGATTATTACTAACATATATAACTGCTGAAGCAACAATTAAGGCTGCTATTAGCAAAAGATTTTTATTCATAATAAGCTCTCCCTAAAGTTAAATTATTCATCATATCCAGCTAGCTCTTCTTCCCAGACTCTAAAAGTAAAATTATCCATACATGAAAACTCTTCTATAGCCCAATCTACTTTTCTATAGCGCCTACTTCCTGACCATGCTTCTGTAAATGCTATAGGATCAGATATTTCAATATCAATAACTAAATTTTGTTCATCATCAAGATAAATCCTCTCAATCACTTTCAATTGATCACTATGTGGAACACCTTCTCTGTCTATCCATGTCCTATCATTAAAATTAACTGTTTCTACAACAAGAACACCATCCTCCCAATATCCAATAGAATCTCCCATCCACATTGGTCCTAAGTCAGTCCTATGGCCTCTTCCATCAGTATAGATTTGTCTAACTACGTGATCATACTCAAAAAGCATTAGAACTCTTCCTGGAGTTTGAATAATTTCCATTGGAAAAGGATGCATATAAATTCTTGGAGTGCCAGGTCTAAAACATTGATAGACAGGGTCATTTGTCTCTAAAACCGGAACGCCCATTGCACCAAAAGTTGGCTTAGCTTGATCATACAATGATCTAGCCCATGAGGTCATAGGAGGAAGCTCTCCTATTAGTTGAGAGTTTTGAAAAGACCTAGTATTTTCAAATGGAAAATTATTCCATACACCAGATAAATCTGCCGAACTATTGCCTTCCTGGGCATAAACACTACCAAAAAATAGTATTAGTAAAAAAAATTTATATAAACTTTTCATAAATCTAAAGCACTGATGAATCTAAAGCTTCTAAATAGTTTTCATCACCATCTAAATAGTTACCCTCTGAATCAACTACTAACCGTAGTCTAAGGAATGGCGCGCCATTCCTTGCAGGATTTCCACCAAGAATAATCTCATCTCCCGGTTGAAGAACATCCTTGTTCCACCTCGCCGCTCCTACATCTCTCCTAGCTAAGCGATTAGGACTGGTTAATTCACCTGACCATTCCACAGTTTCGCCATTGTCATCGATTACTTCAATGTAGATGAGCACATGGGGATTAATAAAATTAAACTTAGTCACTTTTCCACGAACAGCAACATTTAAATCATTATTAAATGAGGCGCCTCCATGGTGAGAAAAAGCATTTGTCATAAAGATCGTAGTAATAGTAAAAAAACATAGTATTTTAAAAGCCATTAACCTCTCCTCTTATTAAATTGATCTACCAACTAGATCTAATAGGCTGTCCGACTAAGTAATCAGGATTTGCTCCATTTCTAGGTGAATATTTCTGGAAACCACCATTATCAACCTCTGAAATATAAAAATTACCATCTTCATCAACACTCATACCGTGAACTCCCCACATTCCACCAGGAAAATCACCCCATGTACCCCAAGAATACAAAAAATTACCATCAAGATCGAATTTAAGAATCTTATTTGTTCCTCGATCTGCCGCCCAAAGATAACCATCATCAGTGATCATAAATAGATGAACATCTGAAGGCGCTGGGCCAAAGCTCCATTGATCAAGAAAGCTTCCATTTTCATCAAAAACTTGAACTCGATGATTATATCTATCATTAACAAATACCCTATTTGTGTTTGGATCAACTGCTATACCATGGACGTTATGAAAATGATTTGGTCTTGTGTCTTGACGAGAATCATCTGATGGCTCTCCCCACGAGGTTAAATAGTTTCCATCGCTATCAAATTTAACCACTCTTGTTCCATTATAGCCATCAGCCACTACAAAACTACCGTCAGGAAACCAATCTAAAAAACTTGGTCGATTAAAATGAGTTTCATCATCGCCCAGCTCACCATAAGTACCGATAGTCTGAACTAGCTCGCTACCATCATTAGTGAACTTATGAATAACATGTTTATGATCATCTACAATCCAAACATGCTTTTCAGGATCATAGGGGCTAATAGCAATATAGTGCGGTCTCTGAAGGATAGAGTCCCATTGATCCCAAACATCAATTATATTGCCATCTCCATCAAAAATGACTATGCAATTTTTCCATAAAGCATCTACACCTATCCTGCCTCCTCTTGACTCCCAAACAGAAATAGCTGTTTCTGCCAAGCTACCAGCACCGCCATTAGCAGGAAGACTTGAGACAGTTGCGTCTCTCCAAGGGAGTCTACCTACTGGAAAATAAATACTAGGAGCAACTTCTGAAAGAGATCTAGTGCTTGGTCTATCTATATTTGGTAACTGGCCTCTCTGAAGTGCAAATATCTTATCAGGACTTTCAGCAAAGATACTTTGACCTGCTCCATAAGTCCAGCCTTCATTACCTTCCAAAGTTGAAATATCTGTAGGCCAATCCTCTACAATATTATAAGGTCCTAGGATATCTTGACCACTCCTCTCACCAGGAACTGCAGCAATACTTGAGCTAGTATCCATAGAGCTTTGCTCTTGACCACAAGCACTAACAAAAATCGAAAAAAGAAAAATAAGGTAAAATCTAGGGCTAAATAATCCTGAAAAAATAAAATGCGTCATAGTTCCCCTCTAAGATTAGTAGTTTCAATAACTGAATAAACTCTAGGATAGCAATTTTTTTCGACTCATCCAAATTCTATATACCTCTATCAAGCACAAGATCATAAGATAGATTGTTGCCGTAGTTCTATTAAATGCCGTTAGGATCCAATGAAAAAATATTAAAACTACTGCTAAATAAACAAATCTATGCAATTTTTTCCAATACCTTCCCATAAATCTTTGAGAGTAATTATTACTTGTAATAGCCAGTAGTAAAAAGATAATAAGTCCTAGCCAGCCAGATAAATACTCTAAAGATATGAAATCATTAAGTATTCTATCTTTATCAGCAATTCTATCTAAATACACAATCGTATGTAATAAAGCATAAGCAAAGCTTGCTACCCCAAAATAACGTCTATTTGATAATAGCCATTTCGACAAATAATTATCTGGAAAAGTTAACATAAAAGGGGTTACAAATAAAGAAAGAAACAATAACTGTACAGATATTTTTCCAGATAAATGAATAGCTTCTCCATAGAAAATATTTTGAAAATAATAATTAAAACATATGCTTATAAAAGGAACTGATAGCACTATCCAAATTAAATACTTCGATTTTAATAACTTTACCAACAAACATCATCTCCATTCGTAATAAATGCAAAATTATATCTTATTTTAATTGCAAATGATTATCATTTAGTTTAACTTGTTGTGCCATTCAAATAAAGGAGAATAACTATGTTACTAAAAAATACAATATTCACTTCATTATTGCTAATACTTATGAGCATAACTAGCGTTAATGCACAAAGCTTATTAAATGCTAATACTGCGTCAGAATCTGAACTTTCTGGCATTCCTAATATTAATAATGAGGTAGTTCAATTAATTATAAATTCTCGTCCATTTGCTACATTTGGAGATCTTAATAATCAATTAAGTAACTTAATGAGTGATAATGAATTAGAAGGCATCTATGCAAACCTTTTTGTACCTCTTAAATTAAATAGCGCTTCTGATGATGATATTCAATTAATTCCAGGTGTAGGTAGCAGAATGGCTCACGAGTTCGAAGAATATAGACCTTACACAAGTATGGATCAATTTAGACGTGAAATTGGAAAATATGTAGATGAAGATGAAGTTGCAAGATATGAAATGTATGTAATTTTAGAGTGATTTATTTTAAATACACATAAAATTTATTTGCTTTATTTATTGTAAATGATTATTATTATTATTTGCAAATAAGATTCATTAACAATATATGACAATTTTAAGGAAACCTGAATGAAAATTAAACTACTTGTTCTATCTTCGCTTTGCTCGTTAAGCTCTTTAAGCTTTTCGCAAGACTCCAATGATATTGAAAATATTACAATTATTGGAGAAAGAGTAATTCATGGCTCAGCTACAACTATCGAGCCAGATGAATTACAAATGTTTGAACATATTGATGTTCATAAGGCCCTTGCAAATGTTCCAGGTATTAATTTTAGACCTGAAGAAGGTTACGGTCTTAGACCAAACATTTCTATCAGAGGTACATATGATGATAGATCTGGAAAGGTAACATTAATGGAAGATGGTGTATTAATTGCGCCTGCTCCATATGCAGCCTCTTCAGCATATTATTTCCCTTCATTTGGAAGAATTCATTCCGTAGAAGTGCTAAAAGGTCCATCAGCTATCACAGAGGGTCCTTACACTATTGGTGGTGCAATTAATTTAATCAGCACTCCTATTCCAGATTCTACAGGTGGGTTTTTTAACCAAGAAATGGGATCTGATAGCGCATCAAGAACACATGCAGCATATGGTGTGTCTACAGAAAATATTGGTTTTCTCCTTGAGGGACATTTCGCTCAAACTGATGGCTTCGATACAATAGAGCATGTTGGTGGTGATACTGGCTTTGATAAAGATGATATTCTGTTTAAATTCAGACTTAATTCTGACCAAGGATCAGATATCTACCATCAGTTAGACTTTAAATATCAGGATTCTTCAGAAAAATCTAATCAAAGTTATGTTGGTCTTTCAAAGGCAGACTTTAATAGCAATCCTAGACAGCGTTATGGATTTACTAGAAATGACTTAATGGATAATGCACACGATCAAGTCGTTATCACATATAGTGTTGATTTTGGCGATCTTGATATTTCTGCAACCTCATATAAAAATAATTTTAAGCGTGATTGGTTTAAAGTAGATAAAATTGGTTATAACGGAGCTGCAAAAGGTATCAATAATATGATCGACTATGCTAATGCAGGTACTGCTGACGCTATCGCGGTTTTAAGAGGCACCAATACAACGGCTGAAGAAATAAAGTATAAGCATAACAATAGAGTTTATGTTTCAGAAGGAACAGTGATAAAAGGTTCATGGGCAACTGATAATCAAACCTTAACTTTCGGCTATCGTTCTACTGAAGACTCAGAAGATCGTATGCAATGGTATGAAACTGCGAATTGGCAAGCTGGAAAACTCAGTGCATTAACAGTTGGCTCTAAACCAGGTCTATCTTCAAACAATAGAATTACAGTTGCTAAAGCAAATGCTATCTTTTTAAATGAAGAGTTAAGACTTGATAACTTAACCATAACAGCTGGTGTTAGAAAGGAAAATTGGGATATAAATGAAACTCGCTGGAATGAAACAGCGAGAACTACTGTAGCAACAGGATATCCTAAATCAAAAACAAATAATAAAGAAAAAGATGAAACTCTATTTGGTTTTGGTGCTGGCTATAGTCTTTCAGATAGTAGTGAAGTATTCCTTGGATATCATCAAGGCTTTTCTCCAACAACTGGAGAAGCGAAACCTGAAAGCGCTAATAGCATGGAGCTAGGCTGGAGAGGTCAAATAGGAAATGCTAATGTTCAAGCAGTTTACTTTAATACTGATTACAAAAATATTGTTGGAACCTGTACTAACTCTGCTTCTGGTATTTATGAAGGATGTACTATTGGTGATACTTTCGATGGCGGTCAAGCAACAATCTCTGGGTTAGAACTTTCGGCATCTACTTCATTTACTAATGCATCAGGATCAACTATCCCTCTTATGATAAACTTTACAAGCTCAGATGGTAAATTCGATACAAGCTTTGAAAGTTCTTACTGGGGGAGTGTAAACAAAGGGATGAAGCTTCCTAATATGCCAGATAGTCAGCTTTCACTTACCACAGGACTTGTTATGAATAATGGTTGGTCAACAATGATAAACTTGACTAATTTTGGAAGTACTTGCTCAGTCGCATCTTGTGCTACAGATACAACTATAGATTCATATTCTGTTATTGACCTTTCAATTAACAAGGAAATTAATGACCGATCTAATGCTTACTTGGTAATAGGAAATGTTACTGATAGTAGTAATATTATTGCTAGAGCACCAAAAAATGGCATCAGGACTCAAAGACCTCAATACTTCAATGCAGGACTAAGATTTAATTTCTAGTTCTTAAGAGCAACCTCCTCCATCTCCAAAAATTGGTTCCCTAGATCAAATAATGGAGGAGGTTCGTTCTCTCAATAAAACAACTATTCGTTATCTAAATAAACTAAACAGGGGTAAATATCATGATTAGCGTTGGAGCTTCATTTCCAGATTTTAATTTAACAGCTGTAAATTCTAATAATGAATTTATTCAAGTCAGTAATAATTTTTCTAAAGGCTCTTGGTCTGTAATATATTTTTATCCTAAAGATTTTACTTTTATATGCCCTACCGAGATAGTTCAGATGGATACGCTATTAGAAGAAGCAGAGGTCCTAGGAATTTCTGGAGATAATGAATATTGTAAATTAGCCTGGAAAGAAAAAGACAAAGAATTAGGTAAAATTAAGCATAGTCTGGCAGCAGATCGTGGCCTTAAATTATCAACTGAATGTGGTATAGTTGATCATTCAGAATTTGTATCTCTTAGGGCTACATTTATAATCAATCCAGAAGGAATAATTGAATCTCTATCATGCAATCACCTTGATACCGGTAGAAGTGCTTCTGAAATCCTTAGAACAATAAGAGGTCTTAAAGCAGGCGGTCTAACAGGATGCTCATGGCAACCAGGTGAGGCATTTGCAGATACTTAGATCAAAAAAAATTAACTAAATGGATTCTTTCTAATAATTATTTCATCTCTTCCAGGCCCAGTCGAGATCATATCTACATTAGTTCCTGTAATTTCTTCGATTCTTTTAATATATGCTTTTGCCAAATCAGGTAACAAATCATAATTATTTATGCCTGCTGTTTTACATTTCCAACCTTGAACTGATTCATAGAATGGTTCACATCTATTAAACTCTTCTATAGATAGAGGAGGATTATTAATAACCTTTCTATCATACTCATAGCCAGTACAAATTTTTATTTCATCTAAATCATCTAATACATCTAGCTTCGTTAAACAAATTCCAGTAATTGAATTAGCAAATATTGCTCTCTTTAAAAGAACTGCATCAAGCCATCCACATCGTCTGGCTCTTCCTGTGGTAGCCCCAAATTCTGAACCAACTTTGGCAAGATGCTTACCAGTGTCATCATTTAACTCAGTTGGGAATGGGCCAGAACCAACTCGTGTCGCATAAGCCTTAGTGATGCCAAGCATATAAGAAAAATAGGATGGGCCTACTCCGGACCCAGTTGAAGCTCCTCCTGCGGTAGTGTTAGACGATGTAACAAAAGGATATGTACCAAAATCAATATCTAACATAGCGCCCTGAGCGCCTTCGAAGAGTATACTAGAACTCCGCAACTGAAGGTCTTTTAATTCTTTTGAAATATCTTTTATATTTAATTTAATCCTATCAAAAAAATTTAAACAAGACTCCAGCTCCAAAGAAAAATCTACAACTTCAGACTTATAATAATCTCTAAGTAGAAAGTTATGATAATCTATAACAGATAAAAGCTTATCCTCTAAATTACTCTTGTTAAATAAGTCATTAACTCTAATAGCCCTTCTAGCTACTTTATCTTCATAAGCTGGTCCTATACCCCTCCCTGTTGTACCAATTAAAGACTTGCCCAATAAATTCTCTCTAGCCTTATCTAACAAAATATGAGAAGACAATACTAATGGGCAATTAGATGATATCCAAAGATTATCCTTGACAGAAATATTCTTACCTTCCAACTGATCTATCTCAGATAACAAAGCAGGTGGAGAGATTACAACTCCACTCCCAATTAAGCACTTCACAGAATTCTGAAGAATACCTGATGGAATAAGATGCAGAACTGTTTTATCACCATCTATAACAATAGTATGTCCAGCATTATGTCCACCTTGAAAACGCACTACGGCATCAGTTTGCTTAGCCAGGTAATCAACTATACATCCCTTGCCTTCATCGCCCCACTGCATTCCAATGACAACTACATTATTACTCAAAATCTAACTCCGAATAAAAAATAAAATAATTAGACCGAAAAATATTAGCAAGAAACCAAATCGCCTAAGCTTTTGATCATTTAATTTTCCTATAAAGATAAGACTACCTTTCCAGCCTTTAGGTGAAACAAAAGGAAACAAGCCTTCAATTATTAAATAAAAGGCAATACCTGAAATTAAATCATCCCAAAGCAAAATTCTTAAGCTATGGGCTCACAACACCAAATTGATTTTGTAAAAACTGAAAGAAATCACTATCAGGACTTAAAACTAAAACATCCTGCTGGCCGCCTATAGATTGACGATAAGCTTGCATGCTTCGATAAAAAGAATAGAACTGTGGATTCTGAGTATATGCATTAGCATAAATTTCAGCCGCTCCAGCATCTCCCTCTCCTCTCATAATCTCAGCATCTCTATAAGCTTCAGCTAATATAACTGTTCTCTGTCTATCTGCGTCAGCCCTTATTCTTTCTGAATCTTCATTGCCTTCAGCTCTTAATTGAGCGGCGACTCTGGCTCGTTCCTGTTGCATTCTAGCATACACGGAATCACTAACTTCATCTGAAAGCTCTATCCTCATCACTCTAACATCAACAACTTCTATCCCTAGCTCTGGGGCTCTTTGTCTAGCTTGAATTAACATCCCAGACATTATTTCAGATCTTTCTGCAGAAACTACTTCTTGGACTGTTCTCCTTGAAAACTCTGCCTTTATTCCTTCCCTAATAATTGAGGATAAACGCTGTTGGGCTAATATCTCATCACCTCTGGCAGTTCTAAAATACTGTCCCGGATCAACTATTCTCCAAGTGATAAAATAATCAACAATTAAATTTTTCTTCTCACCAGTAAGGAATCTTTCTTGTGACTCACCATAATTTAATATTCGATTTGGATACTTCCTAACTTCATTTACTATCGGAATTTTAAAGTGAAGTCCTGGTGAATAATCAGCTTTAACTATTTCACCAAAACGAAATTTAACAGCGTGCTCTCTCTCATCGACAGTGAAAACAGTTGAATTAATAACAAAGCCCACTAATAAAAAAATAATAAAAAACATATTTATTTTAGAAAACATTTATTTCTCCTTATTATCTAAGATCACGAGATCTTGATGGCAAGCTAGAGTCACTAGCTACTGGATTACTCATTAAAGGGGACATAGGCTGTTGTGAATCATCTCTGCGCTCCATTAACCTATCTAGTGGTAAATATATTAGATTTCCTCCTCCCTCAGCATCTAATAATACTTTAGTAGAGTTAGCTAAAACATTTTCAATCGTCTCTAAATACATTCTTTGTCGAGTCACCTCTTCTGCTTGTTCGTATTCTCTTAAAATTTGAGTGAAACGACTTGCTTCTCCCTCTGCATCAGCGATTACCCTTGCTTTATAGCCCTCAGCATCTAGTAATTCTCTTGCTGCAGAACCTCTTGCATTAGGTAAAATATCATTCGCATAAGCTTCTGCTTCAAAGCTCATCCTTTCCTTATCTTCTCTTGCCTTAATTGCATCTTGAACACTAGCCTCAACATCAGAAGGGAAGTTTGCTTCTTGAAGGTTTAGTTCAAATATTGTTATACCTGCGCCATAAAGATCTAGCGTGCTCTGAACTAGTTCTAAAGCTTGTATAGATATTTCAGCTCTACCTTCAGTTAAAATAAAATCTAGTTCATTCTTCCCCACAACCTCTCTTATAGCACTTCCAGTAATATCTCTTAGTGTGGACTCAGGTGATCTTAGATTAAATAAAAAGTCTTGAGGATTTTCTCGTCTATATTGAACTTCTATATCTACATCAACTATATTTTCATCTTTAGTTAGCATGCTCCCCTGATATGCTAGCCTCTCAGTAGCATTAGTATTGATTGTTTCAACACTTTCTATTGGCCAGGGTAAATGCCATCTCAAGCCAGGTTGGCTAATATTGGTAAACTGTCCAAACCGAAATACTACTCCTCTTTCTGCATCACTTATCTGATAAAAACCAGAAAAGCCCCAGACAGCAAGAATAACCATAATAATTCCAGACAAAAAACCATTTAACTTTCCAGGCCTTCTAGACCCATTATTAAACTTTTTACCACCAAAAAATTTAGAGAATTTTTTTTGTAAATCTCTTATAACAGCATCTAAATCTTCTGGCTCATTACCCCTATTATTTTTCCAAGGATCTTCTTTTCTTTCTTGATCATCCCAACTCATTGTTTATATCCCTCTTTCTTATTATATTATCAAAAACTCCTACTTCTAATGATAGCTCTTCTAAGTAGTCATTTGGAAGTATTATATTCAGTGTCCATCCTCCAAATTTATTTGGTTTCTCAGATGTTACCGCCGACAATGAAAATAATTTTGCCCTTAGTTTGCTCTGATTAGGCCTAAGATCTATTTTACCTGAAATAGACTCACCAAAGCATCTAATTTTGATCTCTTCCTTTAATTTATCTAGTCCATCACCAGTCTTAGCAGATACTAAAAATTTATTTATACCCAGGCCTCCTAAATTACCATCTATTCTAGTTTCAATAGATTTATCACTTTTATTATGAACATGAACACAAGGAATATCTCCAGCCCCAATATCATGCAAAACCTTCTCAACTTCTCTACGACGATCTGCTCTATGAGGATCAGAGGCATCAATTATATGTAAAAGAAGAGACGCCTCTCTAGTTTCAGTTAGGGTTGATTTAAAGGCGGCTATTAACTGGTGAGGCAAATCTCTAACGAAACCGACAGTATCAACTAATAAAATATCATTCTTAGATACAACAGGAAAGCGTCTAATTGTAGGGTCTAAAGTTGCAAATAATTTATCTTTTCCGTCCTTATTTGATCTGCTTAGTAAATTAAATAATGTTGTCTTACCTACATTTGTATACCCAACTAAAGCTATAGTCATAGCTTTTGCCCTTCTTCTTTCTCTCCGGCTCATTTCTCTTTGCTTTTCCAAGCGATCTAAACGATTCTTAAGTGATTTAATTCTATGCCCAATTAGGCGCCTATCAGTTTCTAGCTGTGTCTCACCTGGTCCTCTAAGGCCTATTCCGCCCTTTTGCCTTTCTAAGTGGGTCCAGCCCTTTATTAATCTAGCTGCTAGGTGCTCTAGCTGTGCAATCTCCACTTGAAGCTTACCCTCAAAAGTTCTAGCTCTTTGGGCAAAAATATCTAAAATCAATCCATTTCTATCTAAAACTTTTAGCCCTAAAACTTTTTCAAGGTTCCTTTCTTGAGAGGCAGATAATGTCTGACTTACTAAAACTAATTCAATTGAGCAATTCAAGGCTCTGTCTTTAAGTTCTTCAGCTTTTCCCTTTCCAATATATAAATCTGGTGTAGGTTTTGATCTCTTTACAATCAGCTCTTCGGAAACAGATACTCCTGCTGATACAGCTAAAGCTTTAAATTCTTGTATTTCATCATCTTGTGGAGCTCGTCCTATTCCAATATGCAAAAGAAGGGCTTTTTCCATAAAATTATACTAAATACTGTCTACTAATATTTGAGATATAGTCATAAATTCTCACTCTCAAATTCTTCAGTTAATTTAATGTCTTTTGTGGGAACAACAGTAGATATTGCATGCTTATATACAATCTGGTTAATATTATTTCTTAATAAAATAACAAATTGATCAAAAGATTCTATTTTACCTTCCAATTTAATCCCATTAACTAGATAAATTGAAACTTGAATACTATTCTTTCTTAGCTCGTTCAAGAAAGGATCTTGTAATGACTGGCTCTTAGTCATAGTTCACCGTAATTTTTTATAAACTTAATTACTTAATTGTATCATATTATTATTTTTTCAAGAGTAGTTTCATAAAATTAACTTTCTGTTTATCTCCTTTGATAAGGAATCTATTAAGTTAAGCTTTTCTTGCAAATCTCTCAATACTATTTTTTTCATTTTATTATCAGATCGTAATGAAGTCATCTGTCTCTTAGCTAGCTGCCTCGACGCAATAATAATTTTATTTTTAGCCTCATCAAACGATAAATTACCATCTAAATATGACCAAAACTGTCTATATCCAACTGATCGCATAGACGGAAAGTTTGAATGCATATCAGGGCGTGACCTAAAAGAATTAACTTCATCTACCAAGCCATCATCAATCATAATATCTAGCCTCTTTGTTATTCGCTGGGTCAACCAATCCTTACTTTCTGGAAGTATGGCAATAGAATTTATTTTTGGCCTATCGATATTTCCCTTCTTCTTATGCAAAGAAGATATAGGCTCACCAGAAATGAAAAAGACTTCTAATGCTCTTTGTATTCTTTGACTATCATTTCTAGAAATATTTGATGCAGCGACTGGATCAATCTTACCTAGAAGCTTATGAAGCTGAGGCCAACCTATTTTTTTTGCCTCCTCATCTAGTTTCTTTCTTATATCTTGATCTGCTGGAGGTAAATCTGCCAAGCCATCTCTAATTGCTTTTAAATAAAGATGAGTGCCTCCGACTAAAATTGGCATATTTCCTCTAGATGATATCTCCTCAATAAGAATATTGGCATCCTTAACAAAATTTCCAACAGAATAAGTTTCTGATGCATCAATTATACTAATAAGGTGATGGGGTATTTTTGAAAGAATTTTTCCTGATGGTTTAGCAGTTCCTATGTCCATCGACCTATAAACTAGAGCAGAGTCCATATTTATGACTTCTAGTGGGGCTTTTTCTGCAAGATTAATCGCAAAATCAGTTTTACCACAGGCTGTGGGGCCTATAATGCAATAGCACTCCCTCACATCTGAACCCTAAATCCCTGGAATAACTAATACTTGGCCAATATAAATTAGATCGCTACTTATATTATTTGCATTCCTTAACCTTGTTAGTCTTATTTTATAAAACTCAGCTATTTCAGATAGTGTCTCTCCTTCCGTAATAATATGAGTTTTATCATATTTTCTTAGGTCTGGGGGATTTGATGCAATAATAGTTCCAGCAGTAGGATTTTCAATAAAATACTCCATAACACCGGTATAAATTGAATTTGCAAAAACTTCCTGGAAAAAAGGATCAGAAAGTCTCTTCTCCTCATCAGGGTTTGATATATATCCCATCTCTATTAAGATAGATGGTATACCTGATGTCTTTAAGACACGAAATGGTGCTCTTTGTGCTTCTTGTTTTCTCAATCTAGTAATTTGATCTAATTGGCTAATAATATATTCACTAGCTTTTATGCTTCTTGGTATAGCACTTCCTTGGGCCATTTCCACAAGCAAGCCAAGCACATCATCATCTTGACAATTATCACATCCAAATAAACTTGATGAATTTTCCCTATTAGCAAGAGCTTGGACTCTCTCATCAGATGCGCCCTTTTCCGATAATACATAAACTGTTGCTCCATTCACTCTTCTATCAGAAAATGCATCTGCATGAAGAGATAAAAAAATATCTGCCTTTGCTTCTAAAGCTATTTTTGTTCTATCTGTAAGTGATACAAAATTGTCACTATCTCTTATCAATAGAGGAGAAATTCCATTCTCTAAGGAAAATCTCTCGGCAAGCTTCTTAGCTATAGATAAGACTATATCTTTTTCATTTTGACCTTGAGGGCCAGTTGCCCCTGGGTCTCTTCCTCCGTGACCAGCATCAATGGCAACTATAATATCCCTAAGGTTTGATGAAGTAACTTCGTAGCCATCAATATCTAAAATTAATATCTTATAATCACCTTGCTCAATAATACTGGATTCAAAATTAGAAGAAGATCTTAAATCAAGCACAATTCTTAAAGTATCATCAATATTTTTTCCCAATCTTGCTTCACTAATATTTCCTGATCCGTTAAAAAACTTAGCAGAAAAAATATTATCTCTATTAGAATAAAACCCTTGAATAGAATCACCAACTAGTATTCCTTTTGGCCTATTAATAAAATTTGTGGAAATCTCTACAAGAATTCTAAATTTTTGCTCAAGACTATCAAGATAAGTAATCTTGTAACTGGCAGATTTAGGAAGCTCTATAAAAACTTGTGTCTTATCCCCAGAAGATAAAATCCTAAGCGGAGCAATCTCATCAGCAATTACTTTCAAAGAAAGAATCAAAGATAGAATAAGTATAAATAACAGGTCTCTAAAAACCATCATACATGTAGCACCAATAATAGAAAGCTATATAATTTTTTCAATTAATACAAAAAAATTCAACATATTTTAAGTTAAATTGTCCTTCATTGGTATTAAATTAGAATCAAGGAAATTCTGATTTTCCTATACTACTCAGAATATTATAACCTTTACTGGTCTTTGCTATGAAATTTATATCTCTATTTTGATTTCCTGAAAAACTAAGCATCAATATCAGATCTAATGAGTAATAAAGACTTTTCACTCTCTCTGCCCATTCAACAAAAATCCAAGTTGATGGGCAAGCAATCCTTTCTCTAAGGCCAAGCGACTCGAATTCTTGCTCACTATTAGGGTCAATTAATCTATACAGATCAACATGGATTAAATTGATATCATTAACATTATACTCTTCTAGTAGAGTATACGTTGGAGAAACTACTTTTCCGCTATATCCCAAATTTTCTAAAAAATATCTCATCCATGTAGTTTTTCCTGCGCCCAACTCTCCTGATAACCCGAACTGAAGTGTATCTAATTTAGAAGCAAGTAAAACATCACTTATAGTTGAGCATAATTGCTCTAATTTTTTTTCTGTAAGATTATAATAACTTAAATTTTTCATTATATTTTTAATCCACAAGCTTTCTTATATAAGGAATTAAATCAGATGGAATCATTCCCTTTTCCCCCTCTTTAGAAGCAGAATCGCCCGCCAAAGCATGAATCATTACACCTGCCAAACTAGCATCAGTTAAGCTAATTTTTTGTGCTAAAAAGCTTCCGATCATGCCTGCTAATAAGTCGCCCATTCCAGCAGTAGCCATTCCTGGATTACCATAGCGGCAAACTTTAGGAAATTTATCCTTATCTTTCATAACTAAGGTATTATGTCCCTTTAGAACAACTACTCCGCCATAATTTTTAGAAATTCTAGAAATACTATTAACTCTATCAGATTGAATACTCTCACTATTAGTATCAAGAAGCATGCCTGCCTCACCAGGATGAGGAGTCAGAATCCAATTGTTTCTTTTTTGCTTTGCTTTAGATAGAAAACTTAGAGCATCAGCATCTACTACAAGAGGTACATTTGAATTAATAGCTATATCATACAGCTCTTTTGACCATATAGATTTACCTAAACCTGGTCCTAAAACTATAGCATTTATTCCCCCTAGCAGAGGCTCTAACTGTTTCCGTTTAACTATACCATAACAAAGAACTTCAGGAATCTTCCTTAGGATAAAATCCCGATTTTTAGGATGAGTAGCAATCTTTACCATACCAATTCCTGATCTCAAGGCAGATTCAGCAGCCAAAGAAACTGCTCCACCCATGTTTTCATCACCACCTACTATCAATAAAGTACCGTGTGAGCCTTTATGAGAAGATGCTAATCTTTTAGGTAATATGGCTGGAAGTATAGACGCATCCATCATCTTTAAGCTTGGTTTAAAATTATCATAAACTTTTTTTGTTATATTTAGTGATTCAAAAAAAATTTTACCTACATAATCAGCTGCACTTCCTAGAAATAAACCTTGCTTTAAGGCAACTAAAACTAAAGTAATATCAGCCCTAACCGCTGTTTTCATAGGCATGCCAGTATCAGAATTTAAACCACTTGGAATATCAATTGAAAGAATAGGAGAGTCTAAGGAGTTAAGATAATTTATTGCTTCCAAATAAAGCCCAGTAACACTTCTTGACACTCCTAAGCCTAGTATAGCATCAATATAAAGATCAGCATTTAACTTGGCAAGAAAATCAACATCGCCTTCAAAAGTCAGGACATGCCCTCCTGATCTAAGATATAAGCTTAAAGCCTTTTCGGCTGCTTCTGGATAACCGTTAATAGGCTCAATCTTAACAACAATGACATTTAGCCCACTCTCCATTAATAATCTTGCTAGGACAAATCCATCGCCACCATTATTCCCTACTCCACAGAAAAGTACTATTTTTTTAATACTAGGAAAATATTCATGAATGAATCTATGGATAGTTTTACCAGCTTCAAGCATAAGATCATAAGTAGATATTTCCATATTATAAATAGCATAATTATCAATATCACGAACTACTGAAGAAGGATAAATTTCTGAAGGTATATTACACATAATATGTTTATACTAACTCTATGGATTTCTCAAATAAACAAATTATAAAAAATAAATTATTACCTTCTGAGTTAACTGAACTGTCTAAAAAAATTAAAAAAGAAGGGATAGCTTTAGGATTTCAACAAATTGGTATTACAGGAGTAGACTTATCAAAGGATGAAATTTATTTGGAAAAATGGCTATCCTTGGGTAGGAATGGAGAAATGAGATATATGTCTTCACATGGAAAAAAAAGATCCAGGCCTAGTATGATTGTTCCACAAACACTTAAAATAATTTCAGCAAGAATGGACTATCTAACACCGGAGTCAGAAGAATCAATTAAAATTTTAAAAAACAAAAAGAAGGCTTTTATATCCCGCTATGCTCTAGGTAGAGACTATCATAAAGTTTTAAAAGGGAGATTAAAAAAATTAGTAGCCTTCATAGAAGAGCAAATTAGAGATTATAACTTTAGAATCTTTGTAGATAGCGCACCTGTACTAGAGAAAGCAATTGCTAGGAATGCTGGCCTTGGATGGATAGGTAAGAATACAAACCTAATCAACCCTAAGGCCGGGTCCTTTTTCTTTTTAGGAGAAATATATACTGATCTAGATTTACCACATGACTCTCAAACTAGTAATCATTGTGGCTCTTGTGTTGCCTGTATAGATTGTTGCCCTACCAATGCAATAGTAGCTCCATACCAGCTTGATGCAAGAAAATGTATTTCATATCTAACGATAGAACATAAATCTTCGATACCTATTAAATATCGTAAAAAAATTGGGAACAGAATATATGGTTGTGATGACTGCCAACTATTTTGTCCATGGAATAAATTTGCTGATCCCTCAAAAATTACTGATTTTAAAGTTAGGCATAATTTAGATAGAGCTAATTTGATCGATCTCTTTCTCTGGTCCAAGGATGAATGGGAAAAAAATCTTAGAGGTAGTGCTATGAGAAGGGTCGGTTATGAGGGATGGCTCAGAAATTTAGCAATTGCTCTAGGAAATTCAGAAAAGAGTAATGATCTAATGCTAGCGCTTATTAAAAGAAAAAACCATCCCTCATCAATGGTGAGAGAGCATGTTGAATGGGCGCTTGAACAGCACAATTAAGAATAACTAGCCTTTGCTCTAAAACATATATTATCAATCAATCTTGTCTTTCCTAAATATGCAGCACACATTATCACTAACTCTTCTTTTGAGTCATTAGGTAACTTTAAATCTATGTAATTTCTTATGGTCAAATAATCTATCTTGAAGCCATCCTCCTCCAGACCTATTTTGGCATTAGAAATTAGAACATCATAGTTCTCTTCACCATTAATTATATCTTGTGAAATTTCTGATAATTTTTTATAGAGATTAGGAGCTACCCTTCTTTCATCAATCGTCAAATATGAGTTTCTAGAGCTCATCGCTAAACCGTCTTGCTCTCTAACTATAGGATGCGAAATAATTTTAAGATGATCATAATGCATGTCTTGTAACATCTGGCTCACTAGAATTTTTTGCTGAAGATCTTTATCACCCAAAATCATAGTATCAGGAGTTATTATATTTATAAGCCTGATTAAAACTGAAGCTACTCCACTAAAGTGATTTGGTCTAAACTTTCCACAAAGATCTTTACTTAAGCTAGGAAGCTTTATTTGTGTTGATTCATCTATTCTATTAGGGTAAATCATATCTTTAGTTGGAAAAAAAATTAGATCTGCTATATCCTGAAGCTCTATTTTTTTTTTATCTTCTTTTAAAGTTCTAGGATAAGAATTTAAATCTTCTTCTTTCTCAAACTGGGTTGGATTTACAAAAATAGTACAAACAACTTTATCGCCATACTTAGAAGCAGTTTCAATTAGCTTCATATGACCATGATGCAAATTTCCCATAGTTGGAACCAGAGCAATAGATTGATTATTTTTTTTCCAGATATCTCTTTGTTGAAGTAAATCAGCTTTATTTTGAATTTTAAAAATTTTAGACATCTTCTCAATAAATCAAAAGGAAAGAAATTATTCTCATGAAAAGCAATGCTCCGAAGCAGGGTAGGCTTTATTCTTTACTTCTTTTATATATCTTCTTAATGCATCTATAATTGAGTCTGAATCTTGCATAAAATTTTTAACAAACTTAGGCGTAGGTCCTAAAGTTATACCTAATAAATCATAAATTACTAAAATCTGACCATCAACACTTGGTCCAGCTCCAATACCTATAACAGGAACTCTTAATGACTTAGTTATAATTCTACCTGCTTCATTTGGTATACACTCCAGTAGCACTAAATCAGCCCCTACGTCTTGAAGAGCAGTAGCTTCTTCTACCATCTTATTAACCTTATTCTTGTCCCTACCTTGGACCTTAAACCCTCCTATTTTATGCACAGATTGTGGTTTAAGACCTAAGTGAGCACATACTGGAATATCATGCTTAGCTAAATATTCTACAATAGATAATTGATTATGTCCTCCCTCTAGCTTAACCATCATTGCACCCCCTTCCTGCATCAGTCTTACAGCATTATCAAGTGCCTGCTCAGGAGATGAATAACTCATAAAAGGAAGATCAGATACAAGAAATGATCTTTTTAACTGGGTTGAAACTATTTTAGTATGATAAACAACATGATCCACCGTAACAGGAACCGTTGTATCGTGGCCCTGAATAACCATACCTAATGAATCTCCAACTAAAACTAGATCAATACCAGCTCTATCTACTAATTTTGCAAAGCTAGCATCATAAGCAGTTATGCAAGCAATAGGCTCTCGATCACTTTTCATTTTTTGTAAAGTTGATACATTAACTGGGGGGGATGTCATTCCTCTTTCTTCTAGCTGCTTATACATAACCTTCTTAATAACCTATTATTTAAACAATATTTTTAATCGTAGGATTGAAAAAATGTCTACCACTTCCCATACCTTTTATAGCGCCTAAGAGCTCTTGATAATCTGATTCTTTATGTATTGGATCAATGACTGCAGAATTTATAATTAGTAATGGAGATTTATTATACCCATAGAAAAACTTAGCATAAGCATCCCCAATTTTCTCTAAATACTTCTTTTCTATTTTTTTTTCATAAGGTACATCTCTTTCAGAAACTCTCCTTAGTAATACATCTGCTGGCGCTTGTAAATAAATGACTAAATCAGGAATTGGAATATCATAATCTAGCTTATCTCTTATTTTCTTGTAGAGTTCAAACTCATGATTATCAAGATTGAGTTCAGCAAATAAACTATCTTTCTCAAAAATAAAATCTGCTACCCTTCCAGGAGAAAACATATCACCCTGTTGAATTTTCTCTAGCTGTTTAGATCTTTGAAATAAAAAAAATAATTGTGTTGGCAAAGCGGCATTGTTAGCATCTTCATAAAATCTATCTAAGAAAGGATTCTCATCAGCTCTCTCAAGAATCAACTCGCTCTTAAAAGTTTCGGCAAGTCTCTTTGCTAACGTAGTCTTGCCAACGCCTATAGGACCCTCTATAGCAATATAACTTGCTTCAATTGATTTGTTTTTTCTTTCTTCGCTCATATAATCAAATTATAGTTATCTCTATATTAAAAAAGATAGTCTAATACTTTATCTATCTTAATCATTCTTGTTTTATCACTAGATCTACCTTTATATTCAACCATATCTTTATCTAGCTCTTTATCAGAAACTACAACTCGATGGGTAACACCAATTAAATCAGCATCTACAAATTGTGCTCCTGGCCTAACGTCTCTATCATCAAATAAAACATCGTACCCACTTTGTATGAGGGTCTCATAAAGCTTTTCAGAAATCTCTTTAACTCTAAATGATTTTTTCATATTAATTGGAATAATAACAATGTTAAACGGGGCAATTTTTTTTGGCCAGATAATTCCTTTACTGTCATTATTCTGCTGAATAGAAGCAGCTACTAACCGTGTAACACCCATCCCATAGCATCCCATATACATTGGACAATCCTTACCTGTTTCATCTGTTACTGATGCTTTCATTGACTTAGAATACTTTGTTCCGAGCTGAAAAATATGGCCTACTTCTATTTCTCCTGAATCATCTATTATGTGAAACTCTTCTGAAAGGCTCCCGCCTATAGCACCTGGATCCGCCTTCTCTATAGAAAACTTTAGATCTAGTCTTTCTAAGATCCTTACATAGGCATTCCTCATAATGTCATATGTTTCGAGTAATGATTCTTCATTAAGATGAAAAGAATAAGCATCTTTCATAAGAAATTCTCTAGATCTCATTACTCCAAATCGTGGTCTTATTTCATCTCTAAACTTTGTTTGAATCTGATAATAAATCAAAGGTAATTGTTTGTAGCTACTAATCTCATTTCTTGCTATGTCAGTAATAACCTCTTCATGGGTAGGGCCTAGACAAAACTCTCGATCATGCCTATCATTAAATCTAGCAAGTTCTGACCCATAATCTCCCCACCTCCCTGATTCATGCCATAGCTCAGCTGGCTGGACCATGGGCATAAGAATTTCATATGCACCTGAATGATTCATCTCTTCCCTTATAATTTTCTGTATATTTCTTAAAACTCTCATGCCAAGGGGAAGCCAAGTATACAAACCTGAAGCTAGTCTCCTAATTAAACCAGCTCTGAGCATTAATTGATGACTGATTATCTCAGCATCTTTTGGAACTTCCTTAAGTGTATGTAAAGGAAAATTAGTTAGTTTCATAATAGTTTTAATATTGTTTTTTAAGAAAATATTACTTCATTTAATAATAAAGGAGGACTATAGTTATTATCAAACATGATTAGAGTAATTGTCCAATAATGGAATAAACATATGAGTGATCTTAGAAGTCAATACCTCTCCATGATAGGTATAACCAAGTGGAAATTAAACCCCAAGCCAAATCCTAAAGAATTGATAAAAGAGGATAAATCTAATGATTGGGAAGGGCTCAATGAAATAGTAAGAAAATGCGCTAAATGTAGCTTACACAAATCACGAACTCAGGTTGTTTTTGGCTCTGGAAATAAAAATGCCGAACTATTAATCATTGGTGAAGCCCCAGGATCAGAAGAAGATAAACAAGGCAAACCATTTGTAGGACGATCAGGAAAGCTTTTAGATTCTATGCTTAAGTCTATCAATATCATTAGAGATGAAATCTTTATTACTAATATCTTAAAATGTAGGCCTCCGGATAATAGAGATCCAAAAGAGAAAGAGATTAATAGCTGTAGATCATTTTTAATAAATCAAATAGAAATGATAAACCCAAAAATAATTCTCTCCCTTGGAAGAGTTGCATCACAAATTTTACTTGATTCTGAAGATGCTATAGGAAAAATAAGAGGAGGTGAAATTTTTTCCGATGTAATAAAAAAACCTATTGTAGCAAGTTATCATCCAGCATATTTACTTAGAAACCCTACAGCTAAAGAAAAGTCCTGGCAAGATTTAAAGATAATAAAAAAAATTTTAAACACCTAGAATAATGGCTGCTTCTATAAAACCAAAAACACAAATACGTCTAATGCAATATGATGACATCGAAGAAATTTCACTAATAGATAAAGATAGCTATATATATCCTTGGTCTAAAGGAATATTTAGAGACTGCTTATTAGCTGATTACTATAATCAGGTTATTGAAATAGAGAAAACTATAGTTGGTTATAGTGTTATGACAATAAATACTGAAGGTGCACATATACTAAATCTATGTATAGAAAAAAATCATAGAGGTAATGGATTAGCACGAAGATTAATCTACTCTATGATATTTCATACACAAATAAATAATAAAAATAAAATTATGTTGGAAGTTAGAGTATCTAATATCAAGGCAATTTCTCTTTATAAGTCTCTAGGTTTCTATTCCGTTGGCATCAGGCAAAAATACTATAGAGGAATAAGCGAAAGAGAGGATGCCCTCCTACTAAATAAAAAGATATAATAGCTATATATTAGCTGATCTTATTAAGCTGATAATTAAGCTTATCTAAATCACTTTTAAGATTTTTTGCTATATCTTTCTCTTTTTTGACAACTTCTACTGGTGCATTTTTAAGAAAACTTTCATTTCGTAATTTGATCTCTCTTTTAGAAATTTCTTCGCCTAATTTCTTTATCTTCCTTTCAATTCTCAGTTTTTCCTCTTTAATATCAATTAGACCATCCATGGGTATAGAAATTTTTATACTTCCAAAAATACCTGTAAATGCATTATCTATTAACTCATGATCATTATTTAGAATTTCTATATTGGCTAACCTACCTAAGCTTTTGATAACTATTATATTATGTTCAATAATACTCTTATCTTCATTAGTGCAACCTAATAGCTGAATTGACAATAGCTTTCTTGGAGCGATATTCATCTCACCTCTTATATTTCTTATCACTATAACAAATGACTTAATCCATTCAATTATAACTTCAGATTCTTTATCAATTTTTCTTTTGTCATATTCTGGAATACTCTCAAGCATGATTGAATCTGACTTAACTCCTCTTTTATTCACTATCTCAATCCATATCTCTTCTGTAATGAAAGGCATAATGGGATGAACTAGCTTCAGAATACCCTCTAATACCTCATACAAAGTCTTTGAAGAACCCTCGTTATAATCTTTATTTAGCTTCTGGTCTGAAAATACTATTTTTGTAAATTCAATGTACCAATCGCAGAATTCATGCCAAACAAACTCATAAATTAATTTTGCAGCAAGATCGATACGATATTTTCTTAAATTTTCATGATAAGAATTTACTACTCTATTGAATCTAGAAAGCATCCATTTATCAGCTATAGAGTATTCTGCATCCTGGCTATAATCTAATGGATCATGTCTTAAAACATAATGAGAGGCATTCCAAATTTTATTACAAAAATTTCTATAGCCCTCTACTCTCTTAAGATCTAGACTTACATTTCTACCAGTTGTAGCTAAACTAGCGAGAGTCATCCTAAGGGCATCTGCACCATAAGCATTTATACCTTCTGGAAATTCTTTTATCGTCTGCTGCTTTATTTTTTCTTTCATTTTAGGCTGCATAAGACCCTCTGTTCTTTTCTTGATAAGCCCATTTAAATCTACACCTTCAATAATATCTATTGGATCAAGGACATTACCCTTGCTTTTAGACATTTTATTACCCTCATGATCTCTAATTAATCCATGAATATAAATGTCTTTAAAAGGAATAGAGTCCATAAACTTTAAACCCATCATTATCATTCTTGCGACCCAGAAAAAAATAATATCAAAACCAGTAACTAAAAGAGTAGTAGGATAGAAAAGCTGTAAGTTTTTATTTTTATTTGGCCAGCCTAATGTTGAAAAAGGCCACAACGCAGATGAAAACCAAGTATCTAAAACATCTTCATCTTGCTTTAAAATAGTATCCTTACTTAAGCCATTTTTTAGCCTGGCTTCATCTTCATCTCTAGCAACATAGATATTACCATTATCATCATACCACGCTGGAATTCTATGGCCCCACCAGAGCTGTCTCGATATACACCAGTCTTCAATATTTTTCATCCATTCAAAATATGTTTTTTCCCAATTATTAGGATGAAAACGGATATCTCCAGACTCTACCGCCTCTATGGCTGGAACTGCTAATGGTTTAATTTTTACAAACCATTGATTGGTCATAAAAGGCTCAACAATCTGCCCACTTCTATCACCTCTTGGAATTTTAGTTACGTACCTCTCTTCTTTATCAAGCAAGTCAATATTAGTTAGATCGCTTATAACAATATCTCTAGCTTTAGCTCTATCTAAATTACGATATTTTTTAGGTACATTTTGATTTAGCTTTATATTTTTATCATAGATATTAATTATTGATAAATTATGCTTCTTTCCAATAGCGTAATCATTGAAATCATGGCCAGGAGTTATTTTTACACATCCACTAGCAAAATCTTTATCAACGTATTCATCTGCAATAATTGGAATTAATCTTCCAACTAGAGGTAATTTAATTGAACAACCAATAAAATCTTTATAGCGCTCATCATCAGGGTTAACTGCTACAGCAACATCTCCAAACATAGTTTCAGGTCTAGTAGTAGCAACAACTAAATACTTATTTTTACCGTGAATAGGGTATCTCAGGTACCAAAGAGAAGTCTCTTCATCATTAGAAATAACTTCCAAATCTGAAAGTGCAGTTTTTAAATCAGGATCCCAATTAACTAGCCTTTTCCCTCTATATATTAATTTTTCCTCAAATAATCTAACAAAAACCTCATTAACAGCCAAAGAAAGATCCTTATCCATAGTGAACTTTTCTTTGGACCAATCAAGCGAACATCCTAATCGTCTTAACTGCTTACCAATTATGTTTCCTGATCTATCCTTCCAATCCCAAACCCTTTCAATAAACTTATCTCTACCAAGCTCATGCTTAGTTATACCCTCCTCATTTAATAATCTTTCAACCACCATTTGTGTTGCTATACCAGCATGATCCATTCCTGGCTGCCAAAGAACGTTTTTACCAAGCATTCTTTGATACCTAATTAAAGTATCCATTATAGTATCTTCAAAAGCATGTCCAATATGAAGTGTGCCAGTAACATTAGGAGGCGGTATCACAATAGAAAAAGAATCATCGCCATTACCAGAAGCAAAGAAACCAGACTCTTCCCAAAAATTATAATGGCTTAGCTCTATTTCGAGGGGATTATAAATTTTATTCATCTTCTTTCTAACTTATCTTATGAGTATTAATCTCATATCCTTCTTTTTTATAAAAAGCAAATTTTTTCCTTCCTATATCCTTCATTCTATTTGAATTATCAATAACTTCTATCAGTCTATCTACGCTATTAAAAAAACTTGGAGTTTCTAGTGCTAAATTGATAATCAGATCAAATTTGATTTTTTTTGACAGAATGAAATCTTCTAAACAGTCAACACTAGCATTACTAAGAAAAATCCTTTCTTCATGCTTATCTTGATTAGGTGAATCAATATATACATGAGGTAGAAAGCTATTCTGAGAAAAAGTCCAAAGCAGTTTATCTAATTGTTGAGAAATATATTCATCACTAGAATATATAAAAACTACCATATCTCTATTAAAAGCCTTATCTACAATTTTGCAAACAAACCTCAACCAGCTATCTTCTGATTCACTTTGTAAAATATAAAAATCGATTTGGGTCAATTTTGTTCCTATGAATTTAATAAAAAATCAACTAAAAGTTGAACTGGCCTCCCGGTTGATCCTTTATTATCATTACTTAACCAAGCTGAACCCGCTATATCTAAATGTGCCCATGAAATATCTTCAGCAAACTGCTGAAGATAAGCTGCCGCTACACTTGCACCCGCTTCTCTTCCACCAATATTAGCAAAATCAGCAAAATTACTTTTTAGTGCTTTTTTATGAACATCATGAACTGGTAATTGCCATGCAAAATCGTATGATCTTTCTCCAGCATCTAATAAATTTTTAGCTAAATTCTTATCATTACTAAATAGACCGCTATAGTATTTACCAAGAGCCATAAGACAGGCACCTGTTAGGGTTGCAACATCAATCAATGATTTTGGCTTATATCTAAGCCCATATGTGATGGCATCACATAAAATTAGCCTTCCCTCTGCATCAGTATTTAAAATCTCAACAGTTTTTCCGGACATAGTTTTTATGATATCTCCAGGACGAGTAGCTGATGATCCAGGCATATTCTCACATGCTGGAATTAAGGCAACAAGATTTATTGGAAGCTGTAATTCTCCAACTGCTGTCATGGCTCCCATAACACTAGCCGCTCCACACATATCAAACTTCATCTCATCCATAGATCCTGGAGGCTTCAACGAGATACCACCAGTATCGAAGGTAATTCCTTTGCCGCATAAAACAATAGGTCTTTCAGACTGTCTAGCGCCCGAATACTCAATTATAATAAATTTTGGAGGCTCTGCCGCTCCTTGTGTAACTGAAAGGAAAGCGCCCATTCCTAGTTTCTTCATTTCTATTTTTGATAAAATTTTTACCTTAGTATTTTTATATTTTTTTTCTATTTTTTTAGCCTCTTTAGATAAATGACTAGGAGTACAAATATTTGGAGGGCGATTTCCAAGATCCTTAGCTAGATTCATTCCATTACTAATTGCTATACCATCTTTAATCCCTTTCTTTGCTTCTTTACTATTGCTAGATTTTGGTAGGCCGATATAAAGTTTAGTGAATTTACATATTAAGCTCTTTTTACTTTTAAGCTCATCAAACTTATAAAGCTTAGAAAAAACTGCCTCAACACTGAACCTTGAGGCATAGTATGAAGATAATGATTTTTCGAGATAGAAACTGAGGTAGCTAGAAGCATTTCTAATATTTGTATCTGTAATCACTTGGACAGCAGCAGATAAGGCTTTTTGTAAAACAGTAGGGCTAAAATTATCTTTTTTGCCGCAACCAACAAAAAGTAGGCTATCTGCATTTATCCCATCAATATCTGATAGCATAAAAGTTTTGCCCTCTTCAGATGATAAATGACTCTTATTAAGATGATTACTTATAATGCCATTACTAGCCTTATCCAACTTAAGTAAAGGGCCGTTTAATTTGCTATCTGAGAAGATAGGCAAAATTATACATGATACTTTTTGTTTAGAAATATCGTTGTCACCTAACTTTACACTGAAATTCATCTATATCTCCTTGATATATTATAGTTTTTATTTTTTGGGTTTATAATAAGGTATAATTCTACCAGTTTATGCTATGTTTGTTTTCAAAACTTTCTGATTGCTTGTCTTGATCTACAAAGTCTTGATTATCTTATAAATTAAAATTATGAAAATAATTAGTAAATACATCTTTAAAGAAATATTACTCACTTGGTCAATAGTCATGATTACTCTCTTCGTCATACTTATGAGTAGCCAATTCGCAGAAATTCTTAATCAAGCCGCAACTGGAAAGATACCCAGAGGCTTTATATTAAATACTCTAATACTCACTTCTGTTCAGTATATGAATATTATTATTCCATTTGGTCTTTTCATAGGAGTTATGCTTACTCTAGCTAAATTAAACCAAAATTCAGAAATAGTTGCCTTAAAGGCATGTGCTATAGGCCCTTCTCAATTACTAATTCCAATAATGTTTTTATCTATAATGCTTTCTATCTTAGTATCTTGGTTATCACTTCATGTTAGTCCGAATGCATTAAATGAAATTGAAAAAATAAAAATGGATGCAGGAAATGAAATAAGAACAGGAATGCCAGAAGCAGGAAAATTTATTCCCTTTAATAATAATCAAGCAATATTATTTGTTAAAGAAATTGAAGGTACAGAATTTAAGGATATTTTTATTCAGCAAGATTATAACGATAGACAGACCATTATTTTAGCAGAAAAAGGAAAAAAAATATCAGCCTCTGAAACAGGGGAAATTATTTTTAGCCTTGAAAACGGGAGACGCTATGATGGCAAAGCTGGAGATAAAAAATTTCAGATTATTGATTTCAAACAACATAATATCCCTATTTTTTCAAATTCTACATCTAATATTAGCTTATCATCAAAAAATAAAACCACTATACAGCTTCTATTATCTAATAATATACAGGATCAAGCTGAGCTTCAGTGGAGATTATCTGCTCCTATCTCGATATTTCTACTATCATTGTTAGCATTATCATTGATTTCGACTAAACCTAGGCAAGGATATTATTCACAACTTGGGATAGGGATATTGATTTATATGATTTATATTAATTGCTTAACCCTAGGAAAAGCATGGATAGAAAGAGAAATTTTACTATCATGGGTTGGCTTATGGGTGATTCATCTAATTGTTGCTTCACTTGCTTTATTCCTTTTTGCTCAGCAATCAGGGTTCAATATATATAATTTTAAAAGAAAAGATGTCTATAATAGATAAATATATTATAAGCAACATTCTAAAAGGTGTTTTTGCTGTTACGTTAGTTTTGATATCAATTTCAAGCCTAATGGATTTTCTTTATCAATTAAATCAAATTGGAAATGGTAGTTATTTTATACTCGATGCTATTATATATATTTGTTTAGGCATACCCAGATTAATCGTTCAGACACTACCTGTTGCAGCTTTAATTGGGGCATTACTGAGCCTAGGAAGTCTATCTCAAAATCATGAACTTATTGTAATTAGATCCTCTGGGGTATCCACTATGAGATTAGTAAAATCAGTTTCATTGGCAGGATTGATTCTTTTCTTAATTATGATGATCCTAAGTCAATCTATAGCGCCTTCATTCGGTTCGTATGCTCAACAATATAGAACACAAAAACTAAATAATACAATTGAGATACCCAACCTCAGTACTATCTGGTTAAAAGACGGGAACAATATAATCAATCTGAAAAAATCAGATAATAATTCTAATTTTAATGGCATCTATATATTCGAAACTGATGGCTATAAAAATATAAATAAATTGAGCAAATCTGAAACTGGAAGGATAGATGAAAACAATAATTGGATATTAACAAATCATGAAGAAACAATTTTTCAAGAGAATAAAACTACTTCTAACTCAGAAATTCAAATAATTAAAAAATATAGCTTAAGTCCTGAAATTTTAGGCCTATCTGAGGTTCAGCATGATTTTTTAAATAATCAAAATCTTAGTAGATATATTCAATACTTAGAAGAAAATGAATTAGATTCAAAAAGGTACCATATTGCATTTTGGTCAAGGATAGCAGATAGCACTTCAGTCTTATTAATGACAATACTTGCATTGCCATTCGTAGTTGGATCACTCAGGTCAGCAAGCATCGGAAGAAAACTAATTACTGGGTTATTAATAGGTTTAGCTTATTATATTTCTGCGGAAGCTTTCATCAATAGTGGTGAAGTGTACAACATGAATGCCTTTATTGTTGCATGGACTCCAACTTCGTTACTTTTAATATTAAACTTTTTTCTTTTACTTCGTATCAAGTAATTATTTATTAATATTTATTATCCTAGTCTCCGAAAATCTATCATTAAAAAATAGCCTTTCTTCGTCAAAAAAACTCCAAATAAAGCAAAAACCTGGCGGAAAAATAATAGAGAATGACAAAATATATCTTCTTATACAACAGATAAGACCTATAGACTCTCTTTTACTACTTACAACTCTAATGCCCCATGCACGCATACCTAGAGTTTGTCCGCCATGTGTCCAAAACCAGATAAAGAAAGAGAAGTGTGAAGCAAAAATAAATAAGGTAAACCAAGTTGATGAATGCACTATCTCCTTACCATCTCTAAATATAATAATAGCTAAGGTCAATACCATTATTAAAGCCAATATAATGATAGAATCATAAATATTAGCAAGAATTCTCTTAAAAAATCCCGCCTGTAAAATATTTATACTCCCCTTCATTTAATAAATGCTATATTAAAAATACTAAGAAGTCAGATAATTAGAGGAAGAGATATCTTGAAATCACTTTTCAAACTAGCTTCGTTACCTTTAGCAATATTAATTGGCCTATTCTTTGGAATATTATCGGGAGCTTTTTTTGGTTATCCCAATATGGGTGCGGCAGTGGGACTAGCGCTTGGCATATCAGCCGCTATAGCAATAGGATCATTTTACCTTATCTCGTTTTTTGATGATCATTGAAATGCTTAATGAAGAAAAATGGTATGTTTATATAATTACTTGTAATGATCAATCTTTATATACCGGCATTACCAAGAGTATAAAAAAAAGATTAGAAAAGCACGCTTGCGGAAAAGGAGCAAAATATACGAAAGGAAGATTACCTGTGAAGCTAGTTTACAAAGAGATACATAGCTCTCACTCTAAAGCTGCTAGTAGAGAGTTTGAAATAAAATCGATGACTAGAGCTAAAAAAATAAAATTATTTTCATAGAAACTGGCGCTCCCTAGGGGAATTGAACCCCTGTTTCCGCCTTGAGAGGGCGGCGTCCTAACCGCTAGACGAAGGGAGCAAAATTAGATATAGAGCTCTATTCAATAAAAAATCCTTCTTTTACTTTATCATTCCATTTATTAATACTTATAGATAAAACTTTAGAGTCTTTTGACCCTTCCCATAAAAGAGCTAAAATTTTATCGACTGATTGATGTTCGCCAGCAACAACAATTTCTACACTTCCATTTTTCAAATTTTTTGCCCAACCATCAATTTGCAAACTTAAGGCATAGTCTCTAATTGTTGCTCTATAGTAAACACCTTGGACTTTCCCAAAAACATGACAAAGTAAACTAGCTTTATTATTTGAGCCCAATAACGATACTATCTATTTAAATCTTCTTGATTGGATATAGAGATTGCCATTTCTAAAATATCGGAGGCAGCTTCCTTAGCAGTAATAGCAAGAGACCTAGCTTCATCATATCTTCCGCTTCTCAAATGATTCTCTGCCTCTATTAATAAATTTCTCGCCGCTGACAAGCTAATGCGACTATTGGTTGGCAGGTGGCTTAGCTTTTGGTCTGCTACTGATATAGCCTGACGAGCATCACTCATTTCCTGAATTGGAGGCGCTGTAATACAGCTAGAAATAAAGAAAATAATAAAAAAATAAAAAAATTTCATTTGATAAAATATAAAGCCTAATTAATTAAAACACCAAGCACTATGATAGATACTAACTTTTCCTTTTAAAAAAAAGGAATAAAGTCTAAAATTAAATTATAAAAACAAATACTTACTATACATTGAAAAAGATTTTAGTTCTATATTATAGCCGAAAAGGAAGCACCAATGCACTTGCTAATCATGCTGCTAGAGGTGTTGAGTCTGTTGGGCTAGAGGCAGTCATGAGATCCCTACCTTCTATCGCCTCAGATAATAATAGTAAATCAATAGAAGACAATCCATCTAAAGGTGCTCCATTTGCCTCTTTAAATGATCTTAAAAATTGCGATGGCCTATTACTTGGAAGCCCCACAAGGTTTGGAAACATGGCAGCGCCAGTTAAGTTTTTTTTAGATCAAACATCATCTATTTGGCTAGAAGGATCTCTAATTGATAAGCCATTCGGTCTATTCACTTCCTCTAACTCCATGCATGCAGGGCAGGAAACTACACTCTTAACAATGGCAATACCCTTAATTCATCATGGAATGATATGGGTGGGGCTACCATACACAGAAAAGGCATTAAAAGAAACAAAAACAGGAGGCTCTCCTTATGGCGCCTCACATGTTGCCCTAGATTGGAATAAATCATTATCAGAGGATGAAAAAAGCCTTGCTTTTATTTTAGGAAAAAGAGTTGCTGGATTGGCACTAAAGCTTTAATTAAATTTGCTTATCAAATAAAACACTCTTAACAAAAGGTATAGTTAGTTTCTTTTTTTCCGTTAATGAAGCTAAATCAAGTTTATCTAAACAGCTAGAAATATCAGACATATCTCTTTTGATATAATTAAGTAAATACTGAGCTGTTCTCTCCGTTAATTCCATCCCTCTATCTTGTGCTTGTCTGACTAACACTTCTTTTATCAAACTATCCTCTAAGGGCTTAACATGAAAAATAGATGCTCCTAATACTCTTGACCTTAAATCAGGCAAAGAATAACTAATGCTTATGGGCGGACATGATGATGAAGCTAATAGACTTGCCTCATTACTTTCAAGTTCATTATATAAATTAAAAAGCATATTATCCCAAGATGATTGATTAATAACTAAGTCAATATCATCAATAACAAGAAGATCAATTTTTGACAATCCTTCTAAGATTCTCGGCCCTTCTTCTTTATAAAGCTTTAGAGGTAAGTACATTGCTCTATAGTCCTTGTAGTAGGAACAAGTTGATTGTAGTAGATGTGATTTTCCAATCCTACTGCCTCCCCAAATCCAAATAAACTGAAATATGTCTTTCTCTAAATTCTTAAGATTATGAATAAGTAAGTTATTATTAGCTGAGATAAAATTATCAAAGTTATATTGTCGTGAAATCTTAAAAGGCAGGGTGATCTGTTTCATCTATCTTACATTTATCTCTTTTACTTAAGAGTTCATCATTTTTTTAACCTAAAAAACAAACCATCTATCCCAGAATTTTCAGTATTTTCATTACTTTTAACTAAGAAACTATCTAGACCTAATATATTATCTAACAAATCTTGATCGCCTCTAGCCTTAACCTGCAAAATTAAACTTCCATTATTAACCTCAATAGGTTCTACTTCCTCCAGGAGGCTTAATGACTCAAAATGGCGAATTGTATTTGCATAATCATCTAAACTGTCTATCCCTAAGATAGTAACCTTTAAATCACTTACGTCACCCTCGATTTTAAACTCATTCGCATAATATAGAGATAGCTGATTCAAAGCGTATTCTAAAGCTCCATAGCCAAAATTTATCTTATTTCCTTGCCTGAGGATACTCCAATGAGCCTCTAATCTTCCATATTCTGATATATAGCCATTGGCATATAAAATATAATTGGCATAGTATCTATCAGAAGCATCTTCAATCTTAGAAACCCGTCCTTTTATAATATCATCAGGTATTATAAATGAGATATCTTGAAGATCTAATAAAGGTAGAATAACAGGAAGCGCCATAATATTAGAAAAATATTTAATCTCGTCATATAGTTTTTGTTGAAAATTTTTAAAGTTATTCGTAATTGGTAAATCTGATGTTTTAGAAGATAAAATTCCTAATTCTCCCTCTCCAGTATCAATCGCAAACCACAAAAGAGTTACCGGCCTCTCTTTTCCCCATCTTGGTATATTTAGAATAGCTAATTCTGACTCTAACAATCCATCATTAAATCCTATAGATAACTCATTCTCATTTAACCTAGGGCCACACAAGAAAACAAATCTTTCCGCTCCCTCAATTAACCTAACTAAGTCAGGATTAGCGAAGATATAATCACTATTAAATCCAGTAATCCTAGATAGCAACTGAACCATGCCTTCTCCATAGGTACTCTGTTCCTCTTCAGAGCCTGTTCCGCATATGTCTAAACTCTGTTGAACGTTAATCGTATATAGATCTTCTATAACAACGGCTGATATACTTGTAGAATGAAAATATAGAACAAAATATATGCAGAAGGAAAATTTATTCATTATAGATTTAAACAATTTATAAGTTCCGTTTCATATATCAATTTAAACATTATACAGATATTGAGCAAATAAATTAATTAAGGAATATTGACTTATGGCAGAAACAGATAATCTCACATACAAATCTTCAGGGGTAGACATAGAAGCAGGAAATAAGCTTGTTGAGCGCATTAAAGATATAGTTTCTAAGACTAAAAGAACAGGAGACTTAGGCTCTATAGGAGGCTTTGGGGGCTTATTCGAGCTAGATATCAATAAATATCCAAATCCAATACTTGTTTCTGGCACAGACGGTGTTGGCACGAAGGTAAAATTAGCTATTGAAAGTAATACACATGATAAAATTGGTATAGATTTAGTAGCAATGTGTGTAAACGATGTTATAGCACAAGGTGCAGAGCCTCTATTTTTTCTTGACTATTTTTCAACAAATAAGCTAAACATAGATGTTGCCTCGGAAGTTATTAAAGGAATATCTAAAGGCTGTAAACTGGCTGGAGCATCACTTATAGGAGGAGAAACAGCAGAACATCCTGAAGATAAAATTAAAAATAAGATTGAATATGATCTTGCTGGATTCTGTGTTGGTGTATGCAATAAAGATAAGCTAATTAATGGATCAGATGTTCATAAGGATGATATTGTTATAGGTATTGCATCATCTGGAGTACATTCCAATGGATATTCACTTATCAGAAAATTAATTAAAAAAGAATGGGATGGGGTTTTAAAAGATAAAGAAATAGTAAGTAAACTACTTACACCAACAAGAATTTATGCTAAATCAATACTTAATCTAATATCAAAATATAAAATTAAAGGCATAGCTCACATCACAGGAGGTGGTCTAATAGAAAATATTCCTAGAATACTTCCAAATGGCTTAGGTATTTCGCTCATAAAAAATTCATGGGAAGAGCCTGATATTTTTGAATGGATAAGAAATTCTGGAGTCAGCCAAGCAGAAATGTATAAAACATTTAACTGCGGTATTGGAATGATAGTAATTATAGATAAAAATGATAAAGACGGGGTTCTCTCCTCTTTAAATGATAATGAGACTGCATGGGAAATAGGAAAAGTCACAAAAGACGATACTAAGCAGGTAATTATAATTTGAACTACCTAAAAAAACTTAAACTTATTGTAATGATTTCTGGAGAGGGAACTAATCTTCAAGCACTGATCAATGCTCAAATAGAAAAAAAAATAAATACAGAAATACTAGCTGTTATAAGTGATAACGAACATGCTACCGGCCTCAACAGGGCCAAGAAAGCTAATATTCCTTGTATTTACTTAAATAGAGACTTATTCAGTAGTAAAGAAGAATTTGAAACAGAGATATCAAAGAATATCATTGAGCTTGATCCTGATTTAATTATTTTAGCTGGATTTATGAGAGTTCTAGGTAAAAACTTTATAAATAAATTAAAAGGAAAAATTATAAATATACATCCATCTTTATTACCCGCATTGAAGGGATTGAATACTCATGAAAGAGCTATTGATTCAGGAAATTTTTTTCATGGGGCTTCTGTACACTTTGTTATAGCAGAGTTAGATAGTGGACCAAGCATCATGCAATATAAAATTGCTATTAAAAAAGATGATAATAAGAGAACTCTTAAGAATAGAGTACATAAGGGTGAGTACTTAATTCTTGTTGAAACAGTTAAATTATTTACAATGAAAAACTTAAAATTAGATAATAACTCTATTATAATTAACGGTGAAATAATGAAAAATCCTATTTTATATGAAGAAGATTTCTAACAAAGCTCTCAAAATACTCATAACTGCTATATCAATATTTAATTTTCAATATTTGTATTCTCAGCAAGATGCTACTCTAAGTATTCCAACATATGATGCCATATATAGCTTCAATTTTAGAGGACAGAAAGTTGGAAGAGCGGAGATATCATTAACCTATGATGCTTCAGAAGAAGTTTATGTTTTATCACAACTCTCTCAGGCAGAGGGTCTAGCAAAATTATTTTATCCAAATATTATTTCTGAAAAAAGTACTTTTATTTTTATAAATGGTGAGCTTTATCCTCAAATTTTCTCTTATGAGGATAGTAAAAATTCTGATGATGATTTTAGTATTCAATATAATTTGCCAAATAGAACAGCAGTATTATCAAATAGCTTAGGAGTCAAGGAATTTAAATTAGAAAATAATACTTTTGATAGGGTTAGCGTTAGAGCAAAATTAATGATGGATATGATAGAAGGTATAGAAATAAATAGCTACGAACTGCTAGCAAGAGATGGTTTAGCAATTAATACTTTTGAAAAGCTAGATCAAAGAAATATCAATACGGATCTTGGTAACTTTGAATCAACACTTTATGTACAAAATACAGGGAGCCTTTCAAGGGCATTAAATATATGGGTATCTCCTAATGATAGCTACTTACCTATAAAAATAGAGCAGGTTGTTGATGGTGAAATACAAACCTCTTTACTGCTAGAATCATTAGATTGGTTGAATTAAGCCTTAGGTAGTGTTACTCCAATTTGTCCTTGGTATTTGCCGCCTCTATCTAAATAACTAACCTCACAGACTTCGTCTGACTCAAAAAAAAGCATCTGAGCTACTCCTTCCTTAGCATAAATTTTTGCAGGGAGAGGAGTTGTGTTAGAAAATTCTAGAGTAACATGGCCCTCCCATTCAGGCTCAAGAGGGGTAACGTTCACTATAATTCCACATCTAGCGTAAGTAGATTTTCCAAGACAAATAGTTAGGACATTTCTAGGTATTCGAAAATACTCAACTGTCCTTGCTAAGGCAAATGAATTAGGTGGAATAACACATATATCAGAATGCTTATCAACAAAACTTGACTCGTCAAATTCTTTTGGATCAACAATAGCTCCATTAATATTTGTAAATACCTTAAAATCAGCGGAACATCGAACATCATATCCATAACTAGACGTTCCATATGATATAACTTTCTTACCTTTAATTTCTTTTATCTGATTTGGCTCAAAAGGCTCTATCATTTTATACTTCTCTGACATAGACCTAATCCACTTATCTGACTTAATACTCATAATTAATTTTCCACTACTATTTCAGGAAATACTTGAGCATAGCTCCTTCCTTCTGAGGCTAAGGTGCACGAGGCAGCTAAAGCTGCTTGGCGATAAAGACATGATAAATCATCTTCTGAATCCGATATTACACTCGGCTTTCCAGTATCAGCTTTTATGGCTATAGATTTATTTAAAGGAAAGGATGCTAATAATGGCACATCATATTCTTTTGACAAAGTTTCACCACCATCAGAGCCAAAAATTTGTTCCTCATGACCACAAGAACTACAGGAATATTTACTCATATTTTCAATAACTCCAAGTATGGGTACATTAACCTTCCTAAACATCTCAAGTCCTTTTCTCGCATCAGATACTGAAACTTTTTGCGGTGTAGTAACTATAATTGCCCCACTTACTGGCACCCTCTGTGAAAGTGTAAGCTGAATATCGCCTGTTCCTGGAGGCATGTCTACTAAAAGATAATCTAATTCTCCCCATTCTGTTGAGGTTAATAACTGATTAAGAGCAGAAGTAACCATAGGCCCCCTCCAAACCATTGGCTGTGAATCCTTAATCAAGAATCCTATTGACATTACTTTAATGCCATAAGCTTCTAGCGGCTTGAAAGTCTTACCATCTTTACTAACTGGCCTACTCCCTGTAAGACCAAACATAATCGGTTGGCTTGGTCCATAGATATCAGCATCCAAAATACCTACTTTAGCCCCTTCTTGGCTCAATGCTAAACAAAGATTTGTTGCTATTGTTGACTTTCCAACACCACCCTTTCCAGAGGCAATAGCGATAATATTGCTTATCCCAGAAAGTGGTTTGAGCCCACTTTGAACAGAATGAGGCCTAATTACCTGCTCAAAAATAAACTTAATATTTGAAAAAAAGTTTAGCGATTCGCAGTAACTTGATAAAGCAGCCTTGATCTCATCAGAATGTCTATTTATCGGAAATCCCCATTCAATCTTAACTTCTATACTTTTATTAACATCTGATATGGTAAAGGGTGCCGCTTCATCTCCTAACTTGGCACTCCCATAGGGTATAGTAAAATTTCTGATATGTTTATCTAGTATTTCAATATCATTTGTTTTCATAAAATATACTCTCATTTATTAATAAGCAAAAAATCTAAACTAATGGCATAATTCTAATAATTATTTGTGACTCTTGATAGTAGAATATTAATTATCTATAGGTAAATAACTTGAAATCAAATAGAAATATACTCGTAACCAGCGCTCTGCCATATGCTAATGCACCACTACATATTGGTCATTTTGTTGAATATACGCAAACTGATATATGGGTGAGGTATCATCGTATTAATGGACACAGCTGTACATATATTTGTGCAAGTGATGCTCATGGAACTCCGACTATGCTTAAGGCCGAGGAAGAAGGCATTACACCAGAGAAGTTAGTTGAAAAAAATAGCTCTAGCCACCTGAATGATTTCAAAACTTATAGAATAAGTGTAGATAATTATGTAACCACTCATGTACCAGAGAATAAGGAAATTACTGAAGAAATATATAATAAACTTAAAAAAAATAATCATATTTATAAAAAAAATATTAAACAGTCATTTGATGATAAGAAAAAAATGTTTCTTCCAGATAGATATGTAAAAGGCACTTGTCCATCATGTGGGGCAAAAGATCAATATGGCGATTCATGTGAAGTTTGTGGTTCTACTTACTCACCAATGCAACTAATTGATCCTATATCTGTTATTTCAGGTACTAAGCCTACTGTTAAAGGATCAGAGCATATCTTTTTCAAATTAAGTGAATTCGAAGATGAGTTAAAATTATGGATATCTAAAAATATGGATATCACTTTAGTTAATAAACTAGAAGAATGGTTTAAACAAGGTCTTAAGGATTGGGATATCTCAAGAGACTCTCCATACTTTGGGTTCCCAATTCCTGAAGAAAAAAATAAATATTTTTATGTTTGGTTTGATGCGCCTATTGGCTATATAGGTAGCTATTTAAATTTTACTAATAACCAAAAGGATGAGGAATTTTATAACTTCTGGCAATCTGGAGACAATACAGAGCTATATCATTTTATAGGCAAAGATATTGTCTATTTCCATACTTTATTTTGGCCTGCTGTACTTTCAGGTGCAGGATATAGAAAGCCGACTGCTGTATTTGTTCATGGATTCCTAACTATAAATGGAAAAAAAATGTCTAAGTCTAAAGGTACATTTATAAATGCTTCAATTTTTGCAAAGTATTTTGACCCAGATTTTTTACGATATTATTTTGCTGCAAAATTAGGACCAACCCCTGATGATTTAGATTTAAATATTGATGACTTCATTGCTAGAATAAATTCTGACTTAGTTGGTAAGTTAATTAATATAGCAAGTAGATCTTCGGGCTTCATTCATAAGTTTAATGATGGATTATTAGCAGATAAATTAATTAATAGAAAAATAGTTGATGTTTTTTTGAAAAAGGCAAATCAAATTGAAAAAAATTATGTTGAGAGAAATTATGCTCAAGCTATAAGAGAAATAATTGATTTAGCTGATCAGGCCAATCAATATATTGATGAGGAGAAACCATGGTTTTTAGCAAAAGATCCAGAATTCCAGAAAAAAGCAGTAGAAGTATCAACAGTAGCTATAAACCTATTTAGGATATTAATACTATATCTAAAGCCAGTAATACCTGGAATTGCCGAACGTTGTGAATCTTTTTTAAATGTTGAAAGCATGGCCTGGTCTGATAAAGACAAACTTTTAATCGGCTCCAAATTAAATAATTATAAAAATATTATAGACAGAGTTGAGAAAGCTCATGCTATAAAAATGATAGAAGAATCTAAAATATAGTGAAAAGAATAGAAAGAGCTAAAATAGTTATTAATATATTAAATAGGTTTTATCCTACTACCCCGATACCACTTAAACATAAAGATACTTATACCCTCCTTATATCCGTCCTCCTATCAGCACAATGTACAGATAAGAGAGTTAATGAAATTACACCAAGATTATTTGAACTTGCACCTGATCCAATCTCAATGATTAAGCTATCACAAAAGAAAATATACAAAATAATTCATCCATGCGGACTTGGTGAAAAAAAATCAAAAGCAATCTATGACTTATCCGCAATACTTAAAAAAAAATATAAATCAAAAGTTCCGAATAACTTTAAGGATCTTGAAAATTTACCAGGGGTAGGGCATAAAACAGCCTCTGTTGTAATGAGCCAAGGATTTGGAATACCTGCCTTTCCTGTTGATACACATATTCATAGACTCTCGCAAAGATGGGGGCTAACTACAGGTACAAATGTAAAGAAAACTGAATATGATCTAAAAAAAATTTTTCCTAAAGCGTTCTGGAGCAAGCTTCACTTACAAATAATTTTTTGGGGTAGAGAATATTGCCAAGCAAGATCTTGCCATGGCCTTATTTGTGAAATATGTAAAAAATGCTACCCTAATAGAAAAAAAAGCTTCGTTCATAGCTAGTCTATTTTTAAGCTAATATCTCTTACCATATCAACAATGGTTTCCTGAATAGGTGTAGGAGACCAATCTAAAACATCCTTAGTTTGCGAGCTATCAATAAAAGATTTTTTATTTAAATAATGGCTAATAGCTCTCATCTCACTATTAAATATACCTAGAAATTTTATAAGCCAATCAGGTGCCCTTACAGTTGGTGCACTTACACCATTTGAAATAATTATTTCTGTAATCTCCTTAAGGCTCATAGGAGAGGCAGTCATACAAGGAAATCTTAGCTTATTAGCTTGAGGGCTTAACATAGCTGCCACATGTAATTTAGCTACATCTCTTACATCAACGCAATTCATAAAGATATTTGGTATTAAAGGTATTTCTCGTTTAATTATCTTTTTCATAAAATTTGCTGAAGTTGCTTCAAGATTATTATCCAATAATGGTCCTAGCACAAAGCCTGGGTTAATTACCGACATCTCAATCTCATTTTCCCTTACAAAACTCCATGCTGCTCTTTCAGCAATCGTTTTGCTCTTAACGTATGCAGTAATATTTTTACTTTCAATATTTGTCCAATCATCATGATTTAAGGTACTAACTTTATTATCTTCATGGCCATAACTGATAGCAGCCATAGAAGAAGTGATCACAACTCTTTCCACTCCAGCTATTAGTGAAGCTTTCAAGGCTCTTAGAGTCCCATCTTTAGCTGGAATAATTAGTTTGTTTTCATCGTTAGGCTCTTTTAGAGGAAAAGGGGATGCGACATGCAAAACATATCTACAATCTCTAGCAGCCTCTTCCCAGCCATCATCTTTAAGTAGGTCAAGCTCAACAAAATTTAAATGACTATTATTTTTTAAAAATGGTTCAAGAGCAGAAAAAATATTTGCTCGTTTTGAATTATCTCTGAGTGATCCAATAACCTTGAATCCCTTACTCAATAATTCTGAAATACAATGAAGTCCTATATAGCTAGAGGCGCCTGTAACTAAAACCTTATCCATAAAAATTATAAAATTCCTATATAAATTTAAAACATTTTAAATAAATTATAATATTCATTTTTTTGGTATATACAGGTCTGTAATTGTTCCTTCAGCAACCTCAGCAGCAAATCCAATAGTCTCTGACAACGTAGGATGTGGATGTATAGTTAATCCTATATCATCTACAGTAGCATCCATTTCAATAGCAAATCCAACCTCTACAATAAGATCCCCTGCATTAGAACCAACAATACCAGCTCCAAGAATCTTTTTTGTACCCTTTTCTATAATTAGTTTAGTCAAGCCCTCAGATCGACCTAAAGCCAAAGATCTCCCGCTAGCCGCCCAAGGAAAAACCCCTTTTTCATATTCGATATTTTTTTCCTTAGCTTGGTCTTCTGAAAGACCAACAGAGGCAACTTCTGGATCAGTATAGGCAACTGAAGGGATTACTCTAGCATCAAAAAAACTTTTCAGACCAGAAACAACCTCTGCAGCTACTTTTCCTTCATGTGTAGCCTTATGAGCAAGCATTGGCTCACCCACAATATCACCAATGGCAAAAATATGAGATTGATTTGTTCTTTGCTGATTATCAACTGAAATTAATCCCTTACTATCAACTAGAATGTCAGCTTTTTCAGCATCTATTGCTAAACCATTAGCTGTTCTCCCAACAGCAATCAAAACCTTATCAAACTTCTCTTTTTTAGCTGATGATGATTGACCTCCTTTAAAACTCGCATAAATTCCATCTTTTTTAGCTTCTAATGAAGAAACTTTTGTTCCTAATAATATTTCCTCATACTTTTGCTTCATTATCTTATGTAGAGGCTTAACTAAATCTCTATCGAATGTTGGCATTAAATTATCTGTAAGTTCAACAATAGTCACTTTAGAGCCCAATGACTCATAAACTGTTGCCATCTCTAAACCTATAATGCCGCCACCAACAACCAACAAACGAGCTGGTATATCTTCTAAATCGAGTGCTCCAGTTGAATCTATAATCCTTGGATCATCAGGAAAATTAGGTATCCTTGAGGGCTCTGATCCAGCGGCTATAATACATTGATCAAAACTTACGATTGTTGAAACATCTCCATTAGTCACTTTTATTTCGTTTGATGATATAAATGCTCCTTCTCCATTTAAAACTATAACATTCCTTTTCTTCGCTAAGTTAGAAAGACCTGAGGTTAGTTGCCCTACAACACTCTCTTTCCAGCTCTTTAATTTTGAAAGATCGATTTTAGGTTCACCAAAATCTATGCCTTTATTTTTCATATCTTTTGATTCTTCAATGACCTTAGCCGCATGAAGGAGTGCTTTAGATGGTATGCAACCGACATTTAAACAAACTCCACCTAAGGTAGGTGATTTTTCTATTAATATAACATCCAAACCTAAATCTGACGCCCTAAAAGCAGCTGTATAGCCTCCAGGTCCAGATCCTAGTACAACTAGGCTAGTATTTAATTTTTTATTTGACATAATTACCACCAACTTCCTTAATAAATTCTGATTTATTCATAACTGATGACAGAAAAGTAGTAAAACGGACTCCATCAGCACCATCTATAACTCTATGATCATATGATAATGAAATAGGTAAAATTAGACGAGGAATGAAGACTCCATCTCTATATACTGGTTTATGAAAATTCTTTGATATCCCTAAAATAGCTACCTCAGGAGCGTTAATAATTGGAGTAAAGGAAGTTCCCCCAATACCACCTAAGCTCGATACAGTAAAAACCCCACCCTTCATATCATCTAATCCTAATTTTCCAGATCTAGCTAGTTTACTAAGATTTAAAAGCTCTATAGCTATCTGAAATATATCTTTCTTATCAACCTCTTTAATGACTGGCACAACTAAACCATTTGTAGTATCTACAGCGAACCCAATATTACAATAATCCTTAAAAATCAAACTATTTCCATCCGGACTAAGCGATGAAGAAAACTTAGGGTATTCTTTGATAGCAAATGAGCAAGCTTTAATAGCGAATGGCAATATACTCAAAGAAATGTCTTTATCTAGCTTGTTCTTGTTTAGATATTGTCTTTTTTCTTCAATATCCGTTATATCTATCTCATCGTTCTGAGTAACATGTGGAACATTAACCCAGCTAGCATGGAGCCTAGGCCCAGAAACCTTTTGTATTTTAGTCAATCTCCTTGATTGAATTTTTCCATAAATTGAGAAATCTTGCGTCTTAACTAACGGCAGTAAACTACTACCACCTTTCAAAATACTTTTTACATAAACCTTAATATCATCAATAGTAATTCTACCCTTGAGAGCTGTACCAGTGATTTTTGAAAGATCTGCACCTAGCTCTCTGGCAAATTTTCTTACGGATGGGCTTGCATGAGCCAGTTTGAAAGAATCATTATCAATATTAGCTGCCTGAATTGATTTAGGTTTAGTTATTTTTAATCTCTCTTGGCCAGAGGCAATGCTTTCTTTGGAGGGCAAGTCTATTACTTCTTTCTTTTCTTTATTTGTTTTACCAACCTTACCTTGATTCTCAATCTCTATAGCAAATATCTTATCCCCTTTAGAAACTTTATCACCAACCTTGACTAGAGACTTAATTATCTTGCCATGATCCAAAGAGGGAATATCCATAGTTGCTTTATCAGTCTCAATAACTATTAAAGAATCATCTACTTCTACTTTATCGCCAACATTTACAAGGATTTCGATAATATCGACA
>MDTB01071053.1_pt1 | contig 102892 bp, 106 predicted proteins | sample 811161 | NCBI WGS metagenome assembly MDTB01 (sample SAMN05326650, study PRJNA326480) | marine metagenome | isolation source: seawater | place: Mediterranean Sea | collected 2009
ATCATATCAGCAAAACCGTCAGGGTTTGCAGTGGCTGCATCCACAATCTCTTGGGGCATTGCCGGCATCGGCATTGGAAACATCATATCTTATCTCTCCAGTACATAATCATGTTAATTCAAAATATAGAGGTCTATCAGCTTGCCTTGTTTTAAGCATATCCCTTTGATAGCTCTTAACACTATCGCTAGTCTCGTGCAAAAATTAAGTGATGGCCATCACAGGAAATTTAATTATGTCAAATGCCATAAAGATTGTGTGTTAGCACCTTCTCGCAAACCAATTCAACTAGGCCCTACCAAATTAAGAAAGCGTCTTCAGACCTGTAATGATTTACAGAAATTAGTGATACAAATAATCTAATAGACCCTGCTTAAGGCAATTTGCATGCGATACTTCGGCCACAAAAATCACTTTTAGGATTTGAAATCGCTGACAACTTTTGTGTTTAAAGATATGATGCCTTGATCTCTCTCGTGCAATTCTGCGCTTTCATAAATCCGATTAAAAACATCTGCTTTATCGTTTTCGTCAACAAGTACTGTTAACACGGCTGCCTCGCCAAACTCCCCAAACTGTTTTTCATCAAAAAGATCATTACTGCGGCCGGTCTCAAGGAAAACGAACTGCACTCTCTCATCAGTTTTTAGAACCTCGTAAACTTTTTGACCCGCCCGCAAAGAGGTCATGGAGCCAATTTCAACTAGCATGATCTATGCTCTCCTCATTACTGGCCAGCGGAGCTGACGATGTTTTCAGGAATGTATGTGGCAACATGCTCGAGATCTGACATGTACATGATCCCCTTACCGGGCGTGTCTAAGTCGCCTGCTAGATACATCGCCTCAAAGACCCTGCTAGATTGCTCAGCTGAGGCAATAATTCGAACAACTTCTTTTTGCTCGTCTATCGTCACGCCAATAAGCCCCATCCTATCTCGCACGCCTGTTCCACGTGCGTAACTGACCGTAGCCCCCTGAGCGCCGCAATTTTTTGCGGCCTCAAGAACCTCTTCAGCTAGACCACTCTGTAAAACACAAGTGATGAGTTTAACATCTGTAAGGTAGACAATATGACGATCACTCACTTTCAAGACCCTCTATACTAGTAGCGGTTTTTTTGGGAGCTCGACTTTGCATGACTTGAATGTAAATCCCCATGCTAAGCACCGCAATGATTGGACATATACTGGCTAAAGATAGTATCCCGAACCCTTCAACAGCAGAAACTGCATTTCCCAAGCCAAGCCCCATTGCCAAAACTAACGGCACGGTAACTGGTCCGGTTGTCACTCCTGCGCTATCCCAGCCTACGTTGACAAATTCTTCGGATGAAAAAACCGTGAGTATTACTCCGACGGCGTATAACGGTATTAATACTGTAGCAAGGTCAAAGCCAATGACTAACTTCGCTATCCCGAGAGCAATACCTACCGAGACCCCCCCAGCCACACTATACATTAGCATCGATTTCTTAAATGCACCGTTGGTAAGTTTCTGGACGGTCAGACCTAGTGCATTAAGAGCGGGCTCAGCTAAAGTCGCACCAAAACCAAGAAGAAAAGCGAACCCGATTACAATTATGAGCCCCACTACTTCGGAAAAAATCGGTGAAGCGGGGCTAATCGGCAACTCCATAAATGCGGCGGGAAGAACGCTCCCTGTCTGGCCTCCAATGGCACCAAGGCCATACGTTAAGCCCACATTAAAAATACACATGCCCAAAATGGAGAGAATCAAACCATACACTGTTACCATCCTGTTCGGCAAACTAGACTTCAAAACTATGAACAAAACAAACATCAAGAAAAGGACCAAAGGCAAAATTGCTCGAACACCGAGAACAACCTCGCTCACTGGCGTTTGATCCCAAACAGTGGGTTCAGCAACTACTGCACTGCTTTGTGCTTGCGCTGCCGCTATTATCTCTTCGGGCGAGATCTGGAACGAAACAAATATTGAGAGTGCCAAAACAGCCATAATTGGAAACAGCGATGCCATGGTTACTACGCCAAAACCTGAGAGTGAGCTGTTTCCCTTTCCCGCTGCATTCGCTATGCCAATACCGAGCGACAAAACAAGAGGCACCGTCACAGGCCCGGTAGTCACAGCGCCACAATCCCAAGCCAACCCTAAAATGCTTCGAAGATTTGGATCTAACCAACAATAGCCTGTTAGTATTACTACTGGCACCAAAGCCCAATAGATCATTGGCTTCAAGGACCAGCCGCGCACAAATCGAATGGTTCCTAAGATTGCAGCTAATCCCACCCCAGCACCAACTATAAGAACAAGCGGTAGGGTCCATCTGTTCAGTAATTCGTACAAATAAGGCGCCTTGGTCACATCAACAGAGGAACCAAAAGCTTGAAGGGCACCAATCGCTGGTTCAGCAAACGTAACGCCAACGCCGAGGATACCTATGATTACAAGCACGACAAACATGCTCGCTTTTTTTGGCAAATTATCACCAATAATTGTTCCAAAGGGCATGAGGCCAACGTTCAGACCCTCCATAAAGACGGCCAGTCCCACGATTACCGCCACGAGACCAACAAAAAGACTGAATGCCTCTTGGATCGGGTGGTTTAGAACAAGTAGTTGAAAAATTAAGAGATACCCCGCGAGCGGAACCACAGCTTTTAACTGCTCCATCAAGCGAACACTACAATATGGCCCCAAAAGTGCTGCCGCCCTCGTCGCTGATACCTGAATACGCTCTGGCCTCATTGACTTTGTGTCTGAGGGGTCTGGCTTGGGCGTGAGTAGATTATAACTAAGTTCCGTGTGACGAATTTTATGCTTCGCCACAAATTCACCGTATCGCATTGTTCATATGCTCCATACTCATCGTCAGGATCGAGACATTGACATCCACTAAGGCAATTCCAACAAACTGTAGCATATACTTGTAAAGTTGTATCTATATTTTGTATAGACAATAATTACATAATTTTTGCACCCGAAAATTGTTTTATGTCTCCACTCTACTTTTCTGGCCTTACAAAGTTTACAAAATCGATTCTCGCTATTTCGGTTTAATGACGCTGTGACAAGCTGCCGGTAGATCATAATCTCGGAAATGGGTCAGCGTGCAGATAGGATAAAAACTGTAAACGAGATCGGTTCGCACCAAATACTCACTTCAAGCTACTTTGACCAAAATCTGAACTTTATCTGCACAAAGTCTTTTATGAAAGAAGGCAGATAGTCACTCTTTTACACACAACAAATATAATTTGTTCAACAATTTTAGAGCGAGTTGCCGAACTAGCGGTCATGTTTATAATGAAGTATAATTACAGGCTTTACCTGTGACAAAATCAACTAAAATCGGGGGTAGGAATATTGGACACGAACCGAATTGTATATGATCCGGAAACCTTTGAAGGTCGGAGCTTTTATAACCGCGCTGCTAATTTTACTAATGGCTCTGACAACCCCGTAATGTATTTAGAGAGTTGCCTCGCTGCTATTGCCAAGAATGAACCAAAGGTTCACGCTTTCGCCTTTTTAGATGAAGAGCTTGCTAAATCCGAGGCAGAGGCGAGTGCCATCCGTTGGAAAAACGGAACACCCCTGTCTATAATTGACGGAATGCCTGTAGGTATCAAAGACCTCCTCGAGACCAAAGACATGCCGACACAAATGGGCTGTAAAGCTCTGGAGAGTAATTTTCCTAAACGCGATAATACCGCCGTTTGGGCGTTACGCCAAGCTGGCGCGATTATTTTCGGTAAGACCGTCACCGCCGAGCTTGGTGGCAATCACCCCGGCCCAACCACTAATCCATTTGACCATAACCGTACTGCCGGAGGCTCGTCATCAGGTTCGGCAGCAGCAATTGCCGCATCTATGATGCCCGCAGCAATTGGAACCCAAGTTGGGGGCTCAATCATCAGGCCAGCGGCTTACTGCGGTAATTTCGCTCTGAAACCAAGCCAAGGTGCGATACATCGCGGAGAACGACAAGTCACCTCCATGAGCACCCATGGTCCTCATGCGGCGTCCATCACCGATATGTGGCAAGTCGCTATTGAGATCGCTGCGCGTATTGGCGGTGATCCCGGACATGCGGGATTGATGGGGCCAAGGACTTGTCCCCAAGCTCTCCGCCCTGAACGGCTTATTATTTTGCAGACAGAAGGATGGTCGCAACTCGATACCGCGACAATCGCGACTTTCGAACAATTACTGGACCATCTTAAACACGCGGGAGTTACATTGTTAAGTCGCAATGACCATCCTTGGATAGAGAATTTAGAAACGAGCATTGCAGATGCCACTTATGTTTGCAGCATGATTACAGCATGGGAAAACCGGTGGTATCAGCGTAACCTCGTTGACCAATCGCCTGACGGAGTCAGCGCGCGGACCCAAGCGACACTCTTAAAAGCTGAAGCTATGTCTCCTGACGACTATCAAGCTTTAATTCTTTCGCGAGAAATAGCTCGACTTGCTCATTTGACTTTGGCACCTTTGGCCGATGCAACATTAACGCTTGCATGCCCCGGTCCCGCTCCACTATGGGCTGGCGACACAGAGGGTGAACCGTTGCATCCTCGTCCCACTGGTGACGCCGTTTTCAATTATCCCAGCTCAATGATTGGTGCGCCCGTTGTAACCATTCCCATGATGGCAGTTGGCGGCATGCCCGTAGGCTTGCAGGTGATGGGGCAACATGGCGCTGATGCTCAAGTCACGGCTCTGGCAAGGTGGATATCTGACAATATCCAATCTGTCTCAAACAGCTAATTTCTACCAACGGCATCCATCCGATAAATAAACCGAAAAATTTACAGCTTATGAGAACACCGGCGCACAAAATAAAATACTTACACCTCGCCTCAAGCTTGTATCTATTACAGCCTTTCCTAGCAGCCTTTTTGCTGCATAAGTCGTATTGGATGCGTTGTTATGAAACATTCAATAATTAGACAAGATTCAAACGCATCCGAAACGGCAATTGTTGCATCGATCAACGGCGAAGATCTATTACCGTTTAAAATGGCATTTCGAGCAACAGATAGCCACACGCCTTGGCAAAACAGAGGTAAAATCGGTCACTTAAAGGAAGGTGCATCCTTTAAGTACAGCGCTTGTTTACCAAAACCCCCTTGCTTCGCAGCGCCTTATGTTCCATTTCATACCCTTTAATCACTTGTTTCCTCCAATTGCGTGACCTCGATGATCTGTGTAATCATAAATAAAAAATTTTTTAAATGCCGTTTTTTTAAAATGGCCGGAGAGCCATTACGCCCAAAATTGGATCATTATTGCCAATTAAATTCACTCACTGACAAGGCTGAGTAAACCCACAATGTTCCAAGAAGTCATGATTGTGACCAACGGCAATATAGCCTCTTGGGCGGCCGCGTTAATTCGAGATTTGTTGATTGATTTTCGGGAGCGAGGCTGCAACTCAGAGGTTATAGATCTAAGCACGGTCGAGACCTCACAAATTAATGTCCTATTGAGCCTCTGGAATCAAAATACTCCTGAGAGGTTATTAATAACACTGAATGCACGATTACAATTTCCAAAATTTATGACTGACGGTTCCGCATACAAGGTGGGGTGGTCCCACTTCTGCTGGTTACTTGACAATCCGGCCCATCATTACGAAGGATTAAAGAGTCTAAATGAAGATGCTTTAGTGGGTCTGGTGGAACAATCTCATATCAAAAGCATGAGAGCTTTAAATCTGCCACATAAATGCACTTTGTTTTCACATCGACCCGATAATTTTGACAAAACCCCACCCGTGGAAAGAAAACGTATTAGCAAGATTTTAATCGCAGGTAATGCAAACCTCTTACCAAGCATTAAATCAACAAAAAACAAAAACCCCCCAGATTTACATCCATTTATTGACGCGGCGTGGAGAGCTGCCGCCGAACAGGCAAAGGTCCCAGCACCAACTCTCTCTCTTTTCCAGAGATCATGTGCAGACATGGGGTATGAGCAGGCTGGGTTACCTCGCTCCACCCTCGCTTCTTTGCTCACTGTTGTTGAGCAGTTGTCCAATACTCTCGCGAGGCTTCGGATAGTCAAGCTTCTTATTATTAACCATAAAATCAATTTAATTGGTAACTTTGAGGGGCACGGATTTGAGGAAGCCGAAAACGTAAATTATCACGGTTCAACTGATTATGTGACATTCGAAAAAACTCTGCAAAACACACGGGTCGCACTGAACCTGACGCCGAAATTCTCTCAAGGCACAACAGAAAGAGTGTGGAGCACGCTCGCAGCAGGAGCTGTCCCTCTCACAACATCGACTTCGGATCTTATCCCCTACAAAACGGCCGGGATACTCGACACTTTAGACCTAAACTTGAATGATGATGACCTTGAGTATGCGATAACGGAAAAATTGAGTAATGAAAATATCGCTAGGATGGTAGAGGCGAGAGCAAACCAGCCTTTGCATGCACTTGCCGCTCTCTCTAGGGTCGACACGCTTTACCGCGCTTTTTATCCTAACACTTTTGACAACAATTAGGGTTCGCCAAAAATGGAGGGATTACTGGGCAGCATGTGAAATTTGATATCTGAGTGGATAGCGGACTGCCTGAGGTTGAGTACCCACTATTCTGAGGGACTTTCCTCAACACTAAGCGTAAACCTACTCAATTCAACCGAGCCCCCGGGGGAAATGGCATTACTGGCCTTGGAATGATGGTGCCCAGGGGCGGAATTGAACCACCGACACGCGGATTTTCAGTCCGCTGCTCTACCAACTGAGCTACCTGGGCCAACTAAACCAACAAAAGTCAAGATGATCACTAACCTTCAAACTCTTTGAATATATAGTGTTCTCAAAACCAGCACGGCTTTTAGAAGATAATCACGGTCCTGTCCAGTACCCGATGTTCACTATTGTTCTTTCACTCACAAGCCAACATTATTCCAATTAGTCTTCATAGTCATCAGATTCCGCTTTTTCCTCGCCTAGGATACAATAGTATTCGTTTAACCAACGACCAAGGTCAATATCGGCACAGCGCTGGGAGCAGAACGGTTTAAACTGTATTTTCTCACGTTTAGCACAAATAGGGCAATCGCGCCTCTTCAAAGAGATTACATTATCTGTGCTGCTTACTTTAACACTCATCGTATAATCTCAACGTAAAAGTTGTCGCGTTCAACTGCGGCGTCGGAGGTCAACTCGAGCTGACCTCCCAACAATGTCTTTGTTTCTTCAAAAGCGCTCTCAACTTCGTTAATTAGACAAGACGCTACAGCTGGATGCACGCGCAATCCATAAACAGCTCTCCGCGATGTAGCACTATCTATCAGAACACCTCGAAGCGCCGCCAATGCAGTAGTCTCAGGGGAACTGATGGGCTCCTCCGGCATGCCACAAATAATTCTCTGAAGGCTACCGCCTTCGCGGCGGCGCGTCACCTCAGCCAACCCCAGCCGGGTAAAACCAATTAACTGGGGTTGCAATGGGTCAGCAGCTAACGCACTTCGGAAGATCTCGCCGAGCCGACTCTGGGCATCGCGGCGGCGCATGGATACAAAATCAACTATTATAAGACCACTTAAATTACGCAGTTGTATCTGATGAGCAATTTCATTAGCGGCTGCCTTGTTTACCTCAAAGGCCGACCGCTCACGCTCACCGAAGTCTGCACTGCCAGTATTTACGTCAATAGCTGTTAGGGCCGGTGTCTCCACAATCTGAATATCTCCACCCAGCGGCAAAGTTACTCTCAGATTTAGCACCGCATCAACCATGTCATCGACACCCTCAGATACAAATAAAGATTTTGTGCCAAGATGTTGTGACAGCAAACCGTCAAGATCAGGCATATCCGACTGAATGAAAGCATTTATTCTGTGAAATAATTTTACGTCATCCACAACTATAGCCCCCAACTCAGTGCTTCCTCGATCACGAAGGATAGCCAAGGCCGGTTCCAAGTTTGCATGAATCATTGCGGGGGCACTAGATTGTTGGCGTTTGACCTCAATATCGAGCCAAAGCGTCCGAAGACGTGCCGCCTCTGAGATAATATCTTCATTATTGGCTTCTTGCGCCGCGGTGCGCACGATATAACCTCCAACTTTGTTATCCATGACGAAACCCATAACCACAGCCTTAAGGCGATCGCGGTCGGCCGCTAATAAGATACGCCGTGATACTGAAACTCCCTCTGCACATGGCAAGTACACGAGGTCTCGCCCTAACAGACCTATCTGGGTAGTAAGTTTAGCACCCTTATCGTTTTCAGCGTCCCGCATCACCTGAACTAAGACGGAATCCCCCTCCGCTAAATAGTCGCTAATCTGATCTTCCGAATTGCGATTTCCCTGTGGTCGCATTTCGGCCACAGCAAGGAAGGCTGGCTGGCCCTCACCAATGTCAACAAAAGCAGCCTGTAAATTCTGGATGACAGCCTCAACGCGCCCCAGATATATATAACCAACCCGACTATTGAATCCGTTGCGATGGACTGTAAACCCCTTAAGCCTTCCTTTGGAGACTTCGGCAATTCGGATTTCACCGGGCGATGAAGAGATAAGAATGCGTTCGATGGCCATAAACTGATCGTAATCCTATAAGATATGGCATCCTGCGCCCAGTCCGCGCAAAAGTGCTAAAGTCTCGCACAGAGCGAGGCCCACTACATTTGAGTAGGACCCATTAATTTTTTTCACGAATGCGCCTCCGAGTCCTTGTATCCCATAACCCCCTGCTTTTCCATGCCAATCCTCAGTTGCAAGATATCTGTCCACCTCACCTGGAGTAAGCCTTTTAAACTGCACCTGGGTTACCACTAAACGATGACGCCGCGTACCATCGGGAGCGATTAGAGACACACCACCATAGACCCGGTGACGTCGGCCCGATAGGTGCTCTATTGCTCGACGAGCTTGTTCCTTATCTTGCGGCTTATCAAAAATTCTTCGCCCACTCGCGACCACAGTATCGGCAGCTAAAATGAAATGCTCCGGGTTTTTCTGAGCAACACTATCGGCTTTAAGAGCAGCTAGCCTTGCCGCCAATTCCCGCGGTTGTTCATCTTTTAAAGGCGTCTCATCTACATGTGCTGGTAGGACCTTATCTGGCATAATGCCGACTTGTGCTAATAGCTCCAGTCGCTGAGCCGATGCCGAAGCCAAGATCAAACGGCCGGGCATTGGCCGCCACCGTTACTTGAAACGGAAAGTGATACGACCCTTCGTAAGATCATAAGGGGTCATTTCAACATTCACTTTGTCACCGGCAAGCACACGGATACGATGTTTTCGCATTTTACCAGCGGTGTGGGCAAGAATTTCGTGATCGTTATCAAGTTTTACCCGGAACATTGCGTTCGGAAGAATCTCGATGACTGTACCGGAAAACTCCAGCGGCTCTTCTTTAGCCATATATCTCTCAAATCGGTTGCTACAATTATACTCTTAAAAAGTGCCCTACCATGGCGGCAAATCGTGCTTGGTCAAGGTTTTTCGCAGATTTAGAGTCAGAAAAGTACACAGGACACGTCACAGCCCTTTTTTTAAGTCACGTATCGATCGCCAGCGTTCTCGGGAATCGCGCCTTTATTTTCCCCATAAGTTGATCCCGAACCTGGCGATAAGCCTCTATCCGACTCTCCCAGTTTTCAGAATCAATAATTGCCGGATCAAAAGTGTTCCAAAATTCTATCTGTACCGCCATCACTCGCGTCATCTCCACAGCCCTGTGCTGAGCTTCAGGTGAAAGCGAGATAATGACATCAAAATAAGAGTCCTCTAAATCGGAGAATGTTTTTGCCGAATGCCCTGAGATATCGATGCCTATCTCATCCATGACAGTGATGGCATAACCATCGACATCAATTGACCGAACGCCGACGGAGTCCACATAAATTCTCGTTCCATGAAGAAACTTCATAATGCCCTCAGCCATGGGCGAACGCACCGAGTTCATGGTGCATGCGAATAAAACGGCGGAAGGTAAATCACCCATGTCTAATTACGCCCGAATATGCAAGACGCATAATAGCGTAAATAACCGCCTGGCTGTTTGTTTGTCCATGGTAACATGCTCTGCCATTCGCTCCGCCAAAACATCTGCCCCTTCGTCATGAATCCCCCGCCTGGCCATATCGATCGCTTCAATCTGAGATGGAGTTTTAGTCTTAATCGCGTCAAGATAGCTCTCACAGATAAGAAAATAATCCTTAACGATTTTTCGAAACACGCTACCCGGTAAGGTGAGGCGGGCGATTTTGTTACCATGCTCTCCGTTAAGAATAAAAATGAGACGGTTTTCTTCGATCGCTAAATGCAGATCATACGGACCTTTTGTACCATCGGTGAGCGTAAATTCATTTTCTTCAAGGAGATCATATATAGCGACCTTGCGCTCATGCTCCACTTGCGGACTACGTCGAAGAACTGAGCGCTCATCTAGAGAGATGTTTACAATGCTTTGGGTTTTGACCACAGCCCTATGTCAATCATCGCTTGGTGTATTTAGTCGGATTGAGACCGCCAAAGCGTGGGCATTTAGGCCTTCCGCTCGCGCAAGCTTGATAGCTGAGGGCCCAATGATGGCTAGACTATCAGCACTGCACTCAATTAGAGACGTTCGCTTCATGAAATCCAGAACGCCAAGGCCGGAGGAAAATCTTGCGGAACGGGCAGTTGGTAAAACATGATTAGGCCCGGCCAAATAATCACCAACGGCCTCCGGCGCAAACCGACCTATGAAAATAGCGCCTGCATTCCTGACACGCTCGGCATATTTGCGAGCATTTGAACACGCAATTTCAAGGTGCTCAGGTGCGATTTGATCAATTAGCGGCAAACTATCTTCCAAAGAGGGCACAATAAAAATTGCCCCATGATCGCCCCAGCTTGCGTTAGCGATGTCGCTTCGCGGCAATGTTTTCAAATATCTGCCTATCGCCTCAGCCACCGCATCGGCAAAAACTTCGTTATTTGTAATTAATATTGATTGCGCTGCAGTATCGTGTTCCGCCTGACTGAGCAAATCAGCAGCAATCCAATCTGGCTCATTCTGGTCATCAGCCAAAACTAAAATTTCCGACGGCCCAGCGATCATATCGATACCTACGGTTCCGAACACTTGCCGTTTGGCGGCAGCAACATAGGCATTTCCGGGGCCGACAATTTTATCAACTGGCTTCACGGTTGCCGTCCCGAACGCCAGTGCTGCAATGGCCTGTGCGCCACCAATTCTGTATATCTCATCTACTCCGGCGAGCTCAGCAGCAGCAAATACTAGTGGATTGATCTTGCCATTCGGAGTGGGGACAACCATCACCAGTCGCTCAACTCCGGCCACTTTCGCAGGGATGGCATTCATCAAAACAGAGGAGGGATACGCAGCCGTTCCACCAGGGACATATAGGCCTGCACCACCCACAGCACCCCAGCGGTATCCTAGTCGCAAGCCCTCGTCATCAGTGAAATCTATATCGTTAGGCCGCTGAAACTCGTGAAAGCGCAAAATACGCTCAGCTGCAACGTCCAGCGCACTCAAAGTCGTTGCGTCACACGCATCACGTGCATCAGCAATCTCCTCAGATGAAACCTGCAAATCTGCGGCCGTCGCATTGAAATGGTCAAACCTTCGTGTATAGTCCAGTAGTGCCGCATCTCCGCGTGAACGCACATCTTCGAGCACGCCAGAAACCAGATCATTTACATCTCGATCGGTCTCTCGTTTCGTACCCAAAAATGTCTGAAAAGCCCTCTCAAAACCGGCATCAGTAACATTAAGCTTCAAGGTCATTTTAGTCCTCCCCGAAAATCCCTTAGATAGCCATTGATCTCCGTTGGACGGGTTTTCCACGCGGTTCGGTTGATTGTCAAACGCGATGTGATGTCGCAGATTTTCTCAATTTCTATAAGTCCATTAGCCTCTAGTGTGGAACCAGTAGAGACCAAATCAACAATACGCCGGCAAAGCCCCAAATTTGGCGCTAATTCTATCGCACCGTTAAGCTTGATGCACTCTGCCTGCACTCCGCGGAGGGCAAAATGGCGCTTTGTAAGCCCGGGGTACTTTGTGGCGATGCGAATCGAACTCCAAGCGGCAGGATCGTCGGTATCTATCATTTCACGAGGCCCCGCGACAGATAGGCGACAATGGCCGACGTCCAAGTCGAGAGGCGTATATATATCGGGATAATTAAACTCCATCAGCACATCATTTCCAGCGACACCAATGTGCGCTGCTCCAAAGGCCACAAAAGTAGCAACATCGAAGCTACGCACTCTGATAATATCTAGACCAACAGTATTAGTCGAAAATCTCAGTTGGCGGGCCAAGGGATCATAAAATGCTGGCTCTGGCTCGATACCTGCGCCCTTGACTATCGGCATCACTTCTTTAAGGATCCGGCCCTTGGGCAAAGCCAACACAAGGCTGTCTCTGGCTCTCATGACAATAATACTCCGATCAAGAGCCATTCATAGTGAAAGTGGGGCGCGGATTCAAACATCCGCTAGCTAAAATTTAAAGTAATTGTCAGTCAGATAAACGTTCAATTCGAGCGCCACACGCGGCCAACTTAGATTCAACGCTTTCGTAACCCCGGTCGAGGTGGTAAACGCGATTAATAACGGTCTCTCCTTCAGCAGCTAAGCCAGCCAAAATTAGTGAGATAGAGGCGCGTAAATCTGTGGCCATAACAGGAGCGCCACTGAGTTTAGGCACCCCTCGCACAATTGCCGATGCACCATGAACATTAATGTCCGCACCCATTCGACAAAGCTCAGGGACGTGCATAAAGCGATTCTCAAAAATTGTCTCAGTAATCATCGAGGCTCCCTCTGCAACCGCCATCATAGCCATGAATTGGGCCTGCATATCCGTTGGGAAACCTGGAAAAGGCTCGGTCATCAAATCTATGCCTTTTATCGGGCGGAGGCCGCCTCGAATTCGCAGACCGGTCTCAGTTTCGCATACTTCTGCGCCAGCGCGACGCAAGGCTTCCATTGCCGCCTCAAGAAGACCTATCCGACCATTATTAAGAGTAAGGTCTCCCCCAGTAATTGCAGCGGCAACTGCATAACTGCCTGTCTCTATTCGATCAGGAAGCACAGCGTGGGTGGCCTCTCGCAGGGAGGGCACGCCCTGTACCCTTAATGTATCGGTACCAATCCCTCTGATGTCTGCTCCCATCAATACTAGGCATTGCGCCAAATCAATAACTTCTGGCTCACGAGCTGCATTGCCAATGACTGTCTCTCCATCGGCAAGACACGCTGCCATTAATACATTTTCTGTGCCACCTACAGTCACCATAGGAAATATGACATGCCCCCCTCTTAAACCGTTCAGAGCGGTAGCTTGAATGTACCCTTCAGTTAATTTAATTTTTGCTCCCAAATGCTCGAAGGCTTGCAAGTGCAGGTCAACAGGGCGCGTGCCAATGGCACATCCGCCCGGCAACGAAACGCGCGCCTCCCCAAACCGGGCTAATAAGGGTCCCATGACCAATACTGATGCTCGCATTTTACGCACAACGTCGTAAGGCGCCGTTGTGCCAGAAATTTTAGCAGCGGAAATTGTTGCGGCACATGGCCCGTTCTTGCCGACTTGAAAATTTATTTCAGCACCCAAGCCAGTTAACAAATGTCCCATTGATATTATATCTGAGAGATTGGGCAGGTTAGTCAGTGTCAACGGGTTTTCGCTTAGCAGAGCTGCAGCCATAAGTGGAAGGCTAGCATTTTTTGCCCCACTAATTTCTATTGTGCCACTTAATGGTACTCCACCGCGAATGCTGATGCTGTCCAAATCAGTTTCCTTAATGTTGCCGCTTATCCAGCTTTTAAGGAATGGGGTTAGCATGCACAAGATCATGCTTCCAATTCTAGATTTACAGATTGCTGGATAAGGCTTCGCTCTTAGTCGCTGTCAGCTATATTGGTAAACTTGGCACGCTCGCGGATTTGTAACTTTCTCTTATTCATATTTATTCGCAATGCTTGATCAAGGCGTTTCTCCCGTGCTGTACGGGCCGTAGCCTTAATTTTAATAGACTTTTTATTCTTTAATCTGGGCTTATCAGTCATAATGAGTAAACAGCCAAATTCCTACGACAAGCCTAAAATGCCGTGTGTTTGACCGAGGGTCAAGGACCAAGCGCAATACTTGCACCATCCCAAAAGCCATGGCATATGTTGGTACATCTTCATAACAAGCCGCCGTAGCTCAGGGGTAGAGCGCGCCCTTGGTAAGGGCGAGGTCGACAGTTCAATTCTGTCCGGCGGCACCATATCAACTGAGTCGACTATAATTTCATTGGCTATCCATGGTATTTAAGCGATCTCGCGGAACTCTCCCAACAATTGAAAATCGATGTCTGCAGGACGTTGATGTGACTAATCTCCCTGCTGCCTCAGAGACAGCATTTGCTCTGCTAGATGGCCATCGGATTGAATACTCCCGCTTCAAGGCCCGCGATAAAAAACTTGCGCCAGTCATCTTTTTACACGAAGGCTTAGGTTCCGTAACGATGTGGCACGATTTTCCTGCAATGACAGCGGCAACCACGGGGGCGGAGGTAATCGTTTTCTCGAGAAGAGGGTATGGGAAATCATCGAGATTGGCCGATCCTCATGATATCAGCTACATGCATCACGAGGCTGAATTTGTATTGCCCCGACTATTAAATTTTTGGCAGGTATCAGCCCCAATTCTCATTGGCCACAGTGATGGCGCATCTATTGCGTTGATTTATGCTGCAGATCCGGGGAGTAATGTCACCGGAATATTTTTAATGGCTCCTCACTATTTTGTAGAGGAGAAGTGCATCATCTCTATTGCTAGGGTAAGAGAACGATTTCTCTCCAGTGATTTAAAGTTGCGTCTCGGAGAGTATCATAACGACCCAGAGCATACATTTTGGGGCTGGAACGACATTTGGCTACATCCGAATTTCCCAAATTGGAATATCGAGGCTTTATTATCCCATATTACATGTCCTATTTTTGCAGTCCAAGGTGAAAATGACGAGTACAGCTCTATGCAACAGATCGATGGTATTGCAGCTCTCTCAGCTGGCCCAGTAGATCTTTTAAAGCTCACAAATTGCGGTCACGCACCTCATCGCGATAAACAAACGCAAACATTACGAGCCATTGCTGATTTTGTGACCCAATGCAACAATTCGCAGTATCACACGCCAAGGTGACGTTGAAGAAGTTTTGGATTAGCGAGTAGGGTTGCACTGTCACCATCAAAAACAATAGTGCCTTTAACTATTATTAAGTGATTATCAGCAATGGCAGCAAGACGACTAACATCCTTGTCTATCACTACAATCGTAATACCGTCCACCTTAATCGCCTCAATGACGGCCCAAATTTCTTCCCGGATTAACGGCGCCAACCCCTCTGTCACTTCGTCCAAGAGCAATATATCTGGATTGGTCATTAATGCACGTCCGATCGACAACATTTGCTGCTCGCCACCAGAAAGATGAGCCCCCAGATGACTCAATCGACTTGTAAGCTTAGGAAACAGCGTCAAAACGCGTTCTAGATCCCATTTTCTTGTTGCCCCTGATCTAAATCGAGCAGCTACCAGAAGATTTTCGTGGACGCTTAGGTTTGGAAAAATCTCGCGTCCCTCAGGTACATAACCAACTCCCCATTTCCCGATGAGATGTGGCTCGGTCCTTGAAGCCCGCATACCTTTGCGCGTTATGGTTCCTGACGTCGGGTTTAGCAATCCCATAATGATTTTAAGGGTAGTTGTTTTACCCATACCGTTGCGGCCCAACAGACTTACACATGTGCCGGACTTAATCACTAAATCCACGTCATGCAAAACATGGCTAGCGCCGTAATGGGCATTTATGGCATCTAAAGTAATGACTGTATCCCCAATCATAAGCCCGCCTTAGATACCATTACCCAAATATGCATGACGTACCGCGCCACTCTCTTTAATACGATCGGGGGGGCCCGTCTCGAGGACCTCTCCGTTGACCATTACAGTTAATTCATTGGCAATGGCAAAAACAGCTTCCACGTCATGTTCGATTAATAAAATTGCGTGATCCCGCGCTAAATTTTTAATCAAGCGGAGGACATCACTTGACTCCCGCATTCCTAATCCAGCTAACGGCTCATCCAAAAGCAGAACCTCCGGCTTCAGAGCCAAAAGCATCGAAATCTCTAGCTGCCTTTGTTCACCGTAACTCAAATGACTTGCTGGTAAGTATGCCTTGTCTAACAACCCTACTATCTCCAATGATTCCGCTGCAGCAATATTACTTTTTTCATCGTGATTTGCAGGGCAGAAAAATTCCATACCCGAACCATACCTACCCCGCGCTGCTAACCAGCAATTTCTGAAGCACGAAAACTCGGGGAAAATATTAATAATTTGATATGAGCGACCAATCCCTCGTGCTGCAATGCTATGAGCAGGAAGGCCCGTAATAACATCTCCCTTATGACAAACTTCTCCAGAATCCGGTGTTAATTCGCCTGAAAGAAGATTGATTAACGTTGTCTTACCCGCGCCATTTGGTCCGATGATTGCACTAATTTGTCCACGAGCAAGGGTAAAACTTACATTATTGACAGCACGTAATCCGCCAAACTTTACGGATAGGTTGCAAACATCCAAAAGCGTTGGAGAGCTGTTATCGACACCGAGAGAACTCAAAGGCCCTGCTCTTTTTTTCGTCTGACAAACTGTAAAAGTTGCCCCCCTAGGCCTCCTCGCAAAAACAATACAACTATAATTACGAAAACGCCCATTAGCACCTGCCAGTAATTAGCCAATGGACCTACCAGGCTCCGATCGCGAAAAATTTCTTCCGCACCCAGTAGCGTGATCGCACCAAGAACAGGCCCAAACAGAGTTCCAACACCACCCAATATAACCATGACAAGAGCCAATCCGGACTCTCGCCATCCTAACAATTCTGGAGACACAAATCCGTCGATGCACGCAAACAAAAAACCTGCATACCCTCCAATCGCACCAGCAATGACAAAGCTGATCAACTTATAATAATAGGTATTATACCCAAGTGCCCGCATACGATGTTCATTAACTTTAATTCCTTGTATCACCGCACCAAAGGGGGATGCCAGCACAACGGTTAATAGGAGATATAGCGTCATCATACTCAACAAGCTCAAGAAATACAGAGCATAACGGTTCCCAAGATCGAATACCGTCCAATTCAAAATAGTGAAAACTGGCTTATTGTAAATGAACGCCCCGTCAGAGCCACCTGCTATATTTGAGTCGTGAAAAAGAAAAAACAGCATTTGCGCGAATGCTAGTGTCACCATTATAAAATAGATGCCATGTGTCCGTACACTCAACGCACCGATGAGTAAAGCCATAATAGCACTAGCAAATACCGATACCGGCAATACCCAGGCAAGGTTTGGTGCTTGGTTTTCAGGGGAAATGAGATGCAAGGTATAACCGGCAATGCCAAAAAATGCCGCGTGCCCAAAACTAACTAATCCGGTGTAGCCGACAAGAAAATCTAAACTCATGGCAAAAATTCCGAGAGCGAACATTCGTGTGATCAACTTGATCCAATATTTATCACCGGTCATCGGTATTAGAGCGAATGCTACCACCATCAACGCAAGCGCAATTAAGATCGGCCGGGGAGGCAAAACAATCATTCACTTCTTCCAAACAACCCAGATGGTCTTATAAGAAGCACGAAAGCCATAACGCCATATATGACTATGCTTGCAGCACTCGGCAAAAAAACTTGTCCGAGCACGTCAGTAACCCCAATCAAAAGTGCCCCAAAAAATGCACCACGAATTGAGCCTATCCCACCGATTACAACAACAACAAAGGAAACAATCAAAATTTGCTCACCCATTCCGGGATATACGGTTTCAACGGGTGCAGCAAGGATACCGGCCACACCTGCCAACGCGACGCCGCAAGCAAACACCAACGAATTTATAAGCCGCACATTTACCCCGAGCGCATTGAGCATGTTTTGGTTGCTAGAACTTGCCCGAATTTGCATTCCGATCCGAGTATATCTGATTACAACATACATAGTGGCAGCCATTGCTAAGCAGACCCCAGATAGAAATAAACGATATATCGGGTAACTCAGAGTATCAGATAATGCCACTGCGCCTTGCAGAATTTCCGGCACCGGAACACTTTTGGGCTCACCGCCCCACAAGATTTGCTGCAATTCATTAAAAATTAAGATTAGACCAAAGGTCAACAATACCTGTTGCAAGTGATCACGGTGGTAAAGCTGCCTGATGACGAAGCGTTCAAGCAAGAAACCAAAGGCAAGTGTAAGTGGAATGCCAAGTGCGATAGCGGTAAACAGCCCCCCGGTCAATTGACTGAGAGTAAAAGCTAAATACGCTCCGATCATGTAAAAGGATCCGTGCGCTAAGTTTATAATCCCCATTATACCGAAGACTATAGTCAATCCACTAGCTATTAAGAATAACAATAATCCATATTGGATACCGTTCAGTATTTGAATAATTAGAGAAAGCCAGTCCATTTACAGATATCCAAGGCTCACTTGGGTGCGGACTAACGTTTCATGAAAAAACTCAGTATTACAGCCGCAAGTCGAGTACACTCTATTTGATAAGTCCAAGCAAAGCTACTTAAGCGCCCGAACCTTCTTCACAGACCCTACGCGCGGCAACCACGGGCAGGGTCAGCTAAATTCTCCATCGCGATACGTACCACTTCGTTAACACCTCCGCGGACCTCCCGCAAATAGAAGTTTTGCACGGGGTTGTGCGCAGGCGAGAAAACCCATTTCCCTCGGGGTGAGTCGATCACGGCCCTCTCCATCGCCGCAATCATATCGTATTGCGCGCTTACATCGCCACGAACAGAGTCAACACCAGCTCTAATCAACTGGCCCGCATCAAAACCTTGGACGCCATAAACGTCGGCTTCCTTTCCAAAAGCCCTTTTGTATGCTGCCCGGAATTTACGATTTGCCGCATTATCCAGAGTATCGGCGTAGTGAAGCGTGGTTCGGATACCCTCCGCCGCGTCACCCTGGGCTTGGGTGACCCCCTCAGTCAAAAAACCTGGTCCAACTAACTCAATCTTATCTTTAAGACCCGCCGCAGCCCAATCCTTCACAAACTTGACAGCGCCTGCACCAGCAAAAAAAACGTAAACAGCATCTGGCTTAATCGCGGCGATTTCAGTCAAAGCCGCTTGAAATTCAACTTTGGGAAATGGGATGCCAATCTCTTTGAGAACTTTGCCGCCACCTTGAACAAACGAATCCTTGAACCCCTCCGCTGACTGCTTGCCAGCGCCGTAGGACCAATAGCATAGGACAGCAGTATTTTTTCCTTCCTCCAATAGTACTTTACCCATCGGGTGACCTGGCTGCCAATTAGAGAAAGATGTACGAAATACATTTGGCGAGCAGAGTGGACCCGTTACTTGGTTTGCACCTGCATTAGGTATTACCGTCATCATATTTTCTTCGCGCGCGATTTTAGTCATTGCCATCGCAACACCGGAGTGAACCGGCCCGACAATAAAATCAACTTTTTCCTGATCGATAAGCTTGTTTGTTAAACCCGCGGCTTTGGGAGGTTTCGCCTCACTATCGACCTTTATCAATTCAAAGTTGCGCCCCCCAAGTTTACCTCCATGACTTGATAAAGCTTGCTCAAACGAGTTGGTAATCGATTCGCCTAGCCACGTGTAAGTGCCTGAATAAGGCAGGAGAGTACCAATTTTTATTTTTGCGTCGCCACCAATGGCAAACCTCGTCGGAAACGCCGCTTGAACCGCAATCGAACCCGCGCCCACTCCGAGCAAGCTGAGTGCTTTGCGTCGTGTCAAATTCCTCTTATTCCTATTATCAAACATTAAATATTCCCCTGTCCCATGCAAAATTTTTAACTCTTTCCAATTAAAAACTCGCATAGATTGCTTAAGACCTTCCTCTCTAACGAGAGCCCGAACTTTTAAGACATCCCACAACCTATCACCCAGAAAATACCCGCATCAAACAGAATATCAATTTTGCAGCCGGTAAAGACTGAGAGATGACTTGGCTTTGAATTGAATTACCTGTAGACTCAGTGCCAGATGACAAGAGTTTGTGCCACAAATGATTGTGATTTATTGGAGAGGCACTCTGGTCCACTTTTAAGCCTCCAGCTCTAGAATCCGATAAAATTCATGACGAGTTCAAGTTATCGCTGACCGCAATAATACAGGGCCGTCATTTACTCGCGATTATCCAGGTAGTGTTCAATTAGTGAGTAAATTGATTCCGCATCATTCGCATCACCGGTGTAAACGATATTCGATGTTTCACCAAAAATATTCATAACGTAACCCCGCCTAGCACAAACAGTTTCCAACGCTGTGACGAACGGCATTATTACGTTGTCGTTCAATCTTTCCGCATCGGGACACGCACTCATTCGATCTAATAACAGCCGCATCAAAGATTCAGAAGATTGAACACCACGTTTTTGCAAAGACCGAGTCTGACGTTTTGAAAGAGATTTAGACCGGGTCATGCGTGACCTGCATCATCCGATAGCATTAGGGGATCGATGCCAATTTTGGCCATAGCGCGTCCCCACTTTGCATTGAGGTCCCCGCCAAAAACCAAATCATCATCAGCACCCACGCTCAGCCAACCGTTATGCAAGATCTCCGAGTCGAGTTGACCCGGCCCCCACCCTGCATAACCGAGTGCCAAGACGCGTTTTCGAGGCCCCGTCCCATCCGCAATAGCGCGTAATATATCAACCGTTGCGGTGAGCGCGACATTATCATCTACGATCATTGAGGCGTCCTGCAGGTAATCAGGTGAGTGAAGGACAAACCCACGGGACTCCTCGATTGGGCCACCAAACAGCACTCGGATAGCCCCCCCACTATCGCCAGCGTCAATACCCAGTTGTTTCAGCATTTCGGCGAAGGACATCGATACAATGGGGCGATTTAAAACTAAACCCATGGCCCCTTCTTCGTTATGGGCGCATATGTAAATGATACTTTTCTCAAACCGAGGGTCCGTCATTCCGGGCATAGCAATCAGCAATTGGCCGCATAAATATGCTTCACCATTCTTTGTCGATTTAGTCGTGTAACTCAGTTCAACCATGGAGTTCTTTTTCCAACATGTCTCATCATTTTAATTGTCTCCCTTAGCCTGAGGTAGCTACCTACCCGAGGGAGCCAGCCCATCCAAAGTCATACGTTTTAGTATTACACACAATGGTAATCAGCGAGGAAGCTAGCAGCCATAATAATTGCACCTAACGCCACACGCATCTAGTCCTTTTTAACGTGAAATCCGTGAATTTTCTGCGTATATACCGGTTGAGAGTTATTTGGGAGCTACGACGAAATTATGAGCTTTTATTTACGAACACTAATCTCATGGATCCTGTTAATTGGGTCAGTGTGTGTTGTTTCCCAAGAGAGATTGCATGCTAAAGTTAAAGTAGGTGATGCAGCATCAGATTGGGTTATCACAGACCAAGCCAAGCTGAGATTGATATCTTCAACTACCTCTATCGGCATGAATGGCCGCCATAAATTGAGCCTTGGCCTTCAATTCGATCTAAAACCCGGGTGGAAAATTTATTGGCGCAGCCCAGGGAGCGCAGGTTTCCCGCCCAGTATCGATTGGACAGGTTCAAAAAACTTCTATAACCCTAAGATGACTTGGCCGGTTCCAGAGCGGTTCTCGATCTTGGGTATGGAAACTCTTGGCTATATCAAAAAGGTCGTGTTTCCAATTTCCGCAGTATCTGCCCCAATTGGTCGTGGCTCGGATGTGCAGGCGCGTGTCAGCTATCTTACATGCAATAAAATTTGCATTCCATACGAGTCACAGCTAACCCTGAAATTGTCGTATGGCCTCCCGTCTCCAAGCAAGTTTTCACATTTGATCAACCGATACACAGCTAAGGTGCCGGATAACGGAAGACTCCATGGGCTGGACGTCGCGGAAATTTTTCATCCTGCAAACGACGATGAGCCGACTAAACCCCAATTTGTTGAGATAACTGCGCATGCCACCGCGCCTTTTACAGCCCCAGACATATATCTTGAAGGTCCTATCGGCCTAGGTTATAGCAGGCCGCAGGTAAGCTATTTCAACGGGGGAAAAACAGCCCTTTTTGATGTGCAGGTCCACGGGGTCGAGCATCTTGACGACGCAGTAGGTCCAAAACTTAACGGTCGCAGCTTCATTGTTACACTAATTGATGGCGAGCGGATTGCTGAAGATAGGCTAACTCTATCTACAGAGTCACTTCCTCGGGCTGAGAAAAATTTTACCACCGCCACATCAGACTCAAGCCCATCGTTTACCCTAATCATAATTTTCGCGATCATTGGCGGGGTAATTTTGAATTTTATGCCCTGTGTATTGCCCGTTCTGTCTTTAAAGATTTTCTCACTGATTTCAAATAGCAATTGCACTTTGCGCGAGATACGTTGTGGTTTTTTGGCTTCTTCAATTGGTATTGTTGCAACTTTCTTAGCATTGGGCGCTGCGTTGGCAGTTTTACGGGCAGGTGGCACGGCAATAGGTTGGGGTATCCAATTCCAGCAACCTTGGTTTCTTACGGGATTGATTCTCATGGTTACTCTCTTCGCATGCAATCTATGGGGTTTCTTTGAGACTAGTCTGCCCAGATTTGCGAACAATGTGAGTAGCAAAAAGTTCGACCCTGGAGCTTTGACTGAACATTTTTTGAGTGGCGTATTCGCTACACTTTTGGCAACGCCCTGCACGGCGCCGTTCCTTGGCACTGCTGTAGGCTTCGCCTTAACCAAGTCAGTTGGTGAGATGCTATGCGTGTTCGCTGCTCTTGGCATCGGTCTTGCGTTACCCCATCTGTTAATCACCATTCAACCTAAATTCGCGACTTGGCTTCCAAAACCAGGCGCATGGATGATTCGTCTTAAGTTTTTTCTTGGCCTCCTTTTAGCGGGAACCGGGGTCTGGTTAGGAACGGTACTTTCAGGCGTTACCGGCGATCCCGTCGCGCTATTTGTCGGCAGTGTTGCCCTAGCAACCATCGCTTTACTCTATTTTTCACACCGCACAAACGGGCTGGGTTTTAGAGCCTCACTACCCGGGTTAGTAGTATTGGCGGGTTTTGCCTTGACCGCTCCTTTGTTCGTAAAGGACGAGAACAAACACTTCTGGGGAGTAAGTGCCGATCCCGGACTAGAGCTAGAGGCGCACTGGCAACCTTTTGATATAAAAGCAATTCCTGCTTTGGTGGAGGATGGGAAGATCGTTTTGGTCGACATTACCGCGGATTGGTGTATCACTTGCCAAGTGAACAAAAAAGTTGTTTTGCGACGTGACTCGATCTTACACTCGTTACTTGATGAGCATTTTGTCGCCATGAAAGCAGATTGGACGCGTCCAAATGACGAGATTTCCAGATATCTTGCCAGTTTTGGGCGGTTCGGCATTCCATTCAATGTGGTTTACGGGCCTAATGCAAAAAAGCCCATTGTTTTACCTGAAATTTTAACCGAAAGCGCGGTTATACAAGCCTTCAAAACTGCAGGAGCGCCCCCTGCTACTGCAAATTAAGGATATTTGGAGCAGTGATCACACCGTATTTATCGATGAATTGTTACTTTGAATATAATTTCAATCGAAAGGGGCAGCTTCGGCATCAAAATGCTAGATCTCAAACCAAAAGCAGACTTTCAGAGGACAACACCAATGACCATTAGCAGAGGCGATAATATTCCATCCGTAACTCTAACCATAATGGGTTCAGAGGGCCCCGAAGGGCTCTCTACTGATAGCCTTTTCAATGGCAAAAAAGTCGCAATATTCGGCGTACCCGGTGCATTTACGCCAACCTGTTCGGCTAAACACTTACCCGGTTTCGTTCAACACGCAAGCGCAATAAAAGCTAAAGGCGTCGATACGATCGCCTGCATCTCAGTCAATGATGTTTTTGTAATGGGTGCTTGGGGTCAAGATCAAAATGTCGGCGACAATGTGCTTATGGTCGCAGATGGTAGCGCTAAATTTGCCGAGGCCGTGGGCCTTATTCTCGATTTATCCGAACGCGGCCTCGGAATTCGTTGTCAACGCTTTGCAATGCTAGTAGATGACGGAATAGTTCAGTCTATCCATATTGACGAAGGTACTTTTGAAAAAACTAGCGCAGAGCAAATGCTCTCTGAGTTAACTTGATGGTTATATTTCCATAACTGCAATTTTTACTTTTTGAGCCGATAATTAATTCTTTACTATTTCATCTGGGCCGACTGACGCGTGCGGAACAGATAGGCACTTTTTAACTGTGGCATGCCCTATGACCCCTAGGCAATTGCAGGACTTCTGAATCGCGTCCTCTTCTCCACGTCTCTGTAAAAAGAAAGTGTAATAATCCATATTAAATGGCACTTCTATATCTGGGAGCAGTCTAAATATACGACCCGATACAACATCTGTCCAAAAATGGGCCCTAATGACGAGGGCGACCTCTTGTCCCTCAAACGCGGCTTGTAAAGCTCTATTGGGGTCAGGGTAATAAATTCCGTCGGTCAACGATGGCCCATAGATATCTTGGCTCACATCGACAGCTTGTGAGCATAATTCCCAAATCAGTTTACTAATTTCATCTTGGCGAAGCAGCAGAGGTAAACGCAAAAAATCAATTGGAGTAGACGGCACACCATGCTCGTCGAGAAATCGGGGTCTTTATATAGGTGGAACCCTCTCATTCATAAAGAACCTGCTATTATGACTTTTGAATTTGCCCTGTCCCACCGCGACCAAGACGTCGACATCATGTCTTGATAACTCAGCCAATTCATGCGCTTGGGTTAGAAGCCATACATCAATATTTGGACTCCCGGGCCGGAATTCCGGCAACCAATGAACAGCAAGTGATGGCAAAACCCCAACACCAAAGGCGCAGGATTTCTACCTTGATCCCAACTGGTCTGGGGAGATAACTATCCTGTCACAGAAATTACGAATTATTGGCGCCAATGCTACCACCGCTGCGGTTGGCGTGAATTTCCGCGCTAGCCGCTCGAGTAGTCTAAACAAAAAAGTTGTTTGAGATATTTAATCTTATGGCTTTTGGCACTTTGTGCAAAAATCAACTATTGAGCGGCACGAGTGAAACTCAACTGTCTTCCGCCTGACTCAAGGGCTCCCATGGCAGCAAAGAGCATTTGATAATGATTTATGCCTCCAACGTGACCTTGAGTACTTATTAATGTATAAGATAAAAACTTTTCTATTGAAAATCCAAGTTAAAGCATCATGTCATGGTTTGTGCTTCCCCCCTAAAAAAGATGAGGAACATTCATGTTTAAATTTCTAAGAGGGACTTGGATCCCTAATTGGTACCCGAACGCCCTGCCGATACGGGACAGATGGGGTGTAACCACAAACACCTATTTTAAAGCGCGGGAATTTCATCCGCAATCTGAAAACCCTAATACTGTGCTGAACTCTATGCGCTGGAGTCTAGGGTTAATGTAATGGATAACGCCTTGCTCTCCCCCGATCACCGCGTGTAGCTAATGCATGACCAGCGATATAGTCGTGGTGAGTACAATAGAAGCTCCGGGTAAAGTACACTGCGTGGACGTGTTCCGTCGTCCCGACATGACCTATGGTTATGAACATTTCCGTAATGACAGTGAAGATAAAAGCGGCTGGTTTGTTACTGGAAACTTTTCACATTTAACGTTTGCAACAGAGAAAGAGGCATTAGCGGACGCTAAAAAGCGACTTCCCTGGCTATTACTATAAAAATTTAAATAATAGGTGTAGGGTTAAGCTCTCATGTTTGGTCGTTTTCAATACAGAGAACGGAAGTCAGTTAAATCAATGCTCAAGAAAAATGTCATTATAAGAAAAGCAAAAGGCTAATGTCCCTCTCATAACGCGAGACGGTGAGAGAGTATAAATCGGGAGAAAGTGAAGGCACATGTTTGACAATATTGGACTTTCATGTCCCTTCCATCCAACTTCCGTATCACATGCCTGAACGTTCCCATCGTTTTGCCGCGTGGCTAGCCAACGCGTCCACCCGCTCGTTTTCTATGTGGCCTGCGTGGCCCTTGACCCAGCGCCAATCGACATCATGGCCTGACGTGGCCGCGGATAGGCGTCGCCATAGATCACTATTTTTGACTGGCGTTTTTGCGGCTGTTTTCCAGTCATTTTTGATCCAATTGTAGATCCATTTGGTGCAACCATCTCTGACATAAGTACTATCCGTGGTCAAAACAACAGTGCTGGGGCACTTCAATGCCTCTAATCCTTTTATCGCAGCCACGAGCTCCATCCGATTATTAGTCGTTTTAAGTTCTCCACCTGACAATTCCCGCTCTTTCCCTCGCCAACGCAACAATACGCCCCAGCCACCGGGGCCGGGGTTACCCAAGCAAGCGCCGTCAGTAAAAATTTCCACAATTTCGACCATCAGCCTAATCCAATAGATTTAATCCAAAACATATTCATCAATCCAGTTCATATTGGAGTGAAACCTTCTATTTTTAAATAATCGAGAGGGTCCTTTCGAAACACAAGTGCATTATCCTGCGGAGTTAACCAATCAAATAAGCGTGTTAAAAAAAATCGCATCTCAGTTCCGCGCGCCAAAAGAGGTAAGGCGGCCAACTCGTTAGTATTGAGTTCGCGAACTCTACTGTTGGCACCCAGAAATAGGCGGGCTTTCGTGAAGTTAAAACGTCCATCTTTCCCGAAACACCATGCGTTTAAACAAATAGCAATGTCGTATGCAACGGTGTCATTGCAAGCAAAATAAAAATCCATGATGCCTGACAAACGGCCACGGTCAAAAAATACGTTAGCGGGAAATATATCGGCGTGGATGACCCCGGTGGGTAATGTCGTCAGCCAATTAGCCTCAGATAATTTAGCTGATTTTCCAATTCCGCCATCAAACCATTGCAAATCTGCTCAAACCCAATGCTACCAAAATTTTCTGTAATACCCGCCAACAGGGGCCTCCACGATTCGACTGACAAATCATTTGCGCGGAATCCCTCAAAATTTAAACCTACAAGATGTAATCTCCCTAATGCTTTCCCTACCTCTGTACAATGATTCAGAGAGGGCGCTCTTGGAGACCTACTTGTCAAGAACGTTACCAATATTGCTGGACGGCCACAAAGCTGGCGGACAGTATTGCCATCGGACTCCTTGACCGGTATGAGGCAATACACACCCTCAAAAGCTAAGTGATCTGTAAGCCCCAAAAAAACGCAACTCTTTGACAGTATCTGGTTTTTCGAACAGTGCGAGGATGTATATACCTTGCCCTGTCGTTACCAAGTAATTAGTGTTTTGGACCTTTTCTACGATTTCTCTGCAAGACAAAAACTTGCCAATATCAACTCCTGAGATGAACGTGGAAATGTCTGATCCACTAACTTTTGCAAACACGGCCATAATTTAATGCTGCCGCTTTCAAAAATAAATGAGCCCCGAGTAATGTTTTACTCAGCTCAAGGCTAGCCAAACCACCAAAGAACATAAGATGATCAGCAGTTATCACCAACACGTTGGAAAATCCCGGTATTATTCACGCTCATCAAACTCTTAATCTTTCTTGTTCATCTTCATCTGCTCTACTAAACTAAGCAATGAATAATGCCATTCAAAGAGTAGGAGCTTCAAATAATGGATGAGAAGATCGCTCAAAGTGGTACTTACGCCGTTGAAGTTGAGGAAGGCCACCGATACGCATGGGGCGCATGCGGTTATAGCCAAAATCAGCCATGTTGTGACGGTACACACACCGCAGTTGGTATGCTGCCACAAATATACGAAGCTGAAACTACCGGTACAGTGTATTTCTGTGGCGGTAATTATACAAAAACACCTGGACTTTGTGATGGTAGCCATAACGATCTCTGAAACTTGCACAATCCTGGCACCTTAATATGAAAAACCACACCCGCTCGCTCACTGTGTTCCTGAGCCTATTGCCTGTTTTAGGAGCCTGCGAGACAGCCTCAAATACTTATGATCGTGTGGCTACAATTTGGACAGACCCTCTTATATACCCATGTCCTGAGTATCGAATTTTGAAAGATGGAGCACACATCATTGAATTTAAAAAAGGGCAGGGCCGTGATTTAGTAGACATAAATGTTGAGGGCGCTATAGGAAATGCAGAGTTAGAATGCATAACCCGAGTGGATAGAGAAACTAAAAAAGGCCACATGGAGGCAAAATTTAGAATAGTTTTTGCGGCGAAACTCGGTCCTGCGAACTCAACGAGAATTTCTAATTTACCCTACTTCGTCTCAGTAACCGACAAAAAGCAGAACATACTTTATCGAGAGACGTTTGATATTTCCATTGCCTTTCCGGGAAACAAGACAGAGGCAAAATTTTACGGTGAGGATATAAAACTGGAGTTACCCCTTAGCGCAAAAATTAAAAGTCAGGACTATATTATTTTTACTGGCTTCAAATTGACACGCGACCAATTACAATACAACAGAACGCATGGACGGTAAATACATGCCAATTTTTGCCGCAACCGCAGTAATTTAAGACGCTGGCGCCATTGATTGCATTGACCTTCACGTCAAGGCCAAAAAGCATGGAAAATCTTTAACCGCACTGATGGTAAGTTTCCCATCAACAGACGGCGTGTTCGAGGAAAGCATTATCAAGTTTTGTGACGTTGTTCATAGATATAGCTGGCAGTAGTACAAGGATAGCGCAAACATGAATACCTGAGTTGGTCGAGCCAAGCTGGGGAATTTCGGCCCCGACGTAGCACATCTTAACTCACATAAGACATTGGCCATACCAAATGGCGGCGGGAGCCCGGCGTGGGGCTAATGACTGTGAAAGCGTGTTTATCACCTTTTTGCCTGATCATAGTGTGATAGATAGCGTAAATCCAGAAGCAGGTAACGGCGCGACCTAAGGTGCAGTTTCGGCGGCTCCTTGGGGGGTGTTTCAATCCGCCCAATTTATGGGTCATATTTATTCATGATGGAAGGGCATGGATGAAGACGGGCAACAGAAATTGCTATTCTCAGCGCTTACTATATGGCCAAATTACTAAAGCCGTATTTTCCAGCTCTTGATGGCGGCAAGAAAGGATACGTAGCGCACGAATGTGTGATCGATCTAAGTCAGGTGAAAAAGACTTCGGGTATTATCAACGAAGATGTAACAAAGCGTTGGATCGATTATGGTTTTCATGAATTAACCATGTCATAACGTTTACCAGATACGCTAATGGGCGAGTCGACAGAGAGCGATTACCAATAGAAATTAATCGGTTTTGCGATGCTTTAATTAAATTTCGCGACGCTCTTGTTGAGAGTGGTATAGTGGCGTTATAAGATACTCTATCTCGAAACGCACCGCGTGCTTTTCATCTTTTGCTCAATAGCGAATGGGATAAACCTTATGGCCAAGACGTGGCTTTTTTTCCAATACCTCACTTACACGAAGATAAGTATGATATAGCTGTTAGACGACTTGACAACGTTTATAAAAACCGAAACCTAGTTTGTACCTGTCCAGACATTGATCAATATCGGGCAGCGGGTCAGTAAAATCTTCACAGTAAGCAATCACAATAAATCCCAAAGCTAAACTTATAGATCGAGGGAAACTAACTGCAACGGGTTAAATACGCGAAGATACCCCCACAGACTACTCTCAAAACTCAATTCTCCACTACAAAGAAAGAACCATTTTACAGAGCTAATTAGTTGCTCGGATTGTTATGACTAAGTATTCGGTTTATCATGTTCAAATTGAGAGACTCCGGCTCAGATGCTTTAAGAAAGGAACCATACAGGACATAAAATGACACCATCAAATCTAAGTTCCGTTCGCGCGTTGCTGTTTGACACCTTTGGTACCGTCTCAGATTGGCGCGGGTCAATAACTCGTATGGGAGAGGAGGTTGCTCGTACAAAAGGTATTACAGATGTCAATTGGGATGCGTTTGCCCGCTCTTGGCGGGCGGGTTATCGACCCGGGATGGCGCGCGTGCAATCTGGAGCCCGACCGTGGACGCGCGTCGACGTAATACACAGAGAACGGCTTGACGTTATTTTAGAAAACTTTGGAATTGCACATGAATTCAGTGAGGCTGAACGAGTTAGTATGAATCTTTTTTGGCATCGGCTCGACCCTTGGCCAGACAGCATACCGGGGTTGCTGCAGCTTAAAAAAAAGTTTCTGATTGCACCCTTATCGAATGGTAGCTTGATGCTTTTGTCCTCAATGGCAAAGCGCGCAGGACTGCCTTGGGATTTCATATTTTCGTCGGACATGTTTAAAGCTTACAAGCGTGATGCCTCTGTTTACCTTGGGGCAATCGATTTTTTAGGGTTACAACCGCATGAAATAATGATGGTTGCCGCGCACAATGACGATTTACAAGCCGCGCGTTCACAGGGCATGAAGACTGCATACATCAATAGACCATATGAATATGGCTCTGATCAAGATAGGGATTTTGAGGCTTCTGATACTTGGGATATCATCGCGGACACGATTCTCGATATTGCCAACACTTTAGATTGCTCTCCTCATAAGTCCTGATGCCATTGATATTATGGACTCTTTACTATTTGACATCCGAGCACATTGGGCCTCACAGATAGGATATTGAGCGCGAAACCGACGAGTAACTAATTCCCTCTGAACCGTCTAAAACAAAATAGTATTGAGGATCAATTATCGTCGGGTAGCCAACATCTCATCTGCAGCCTTCATAACCTTAGAGTTCATTTCGTAAGCCCGATTGGCACGAATAAGTGCCGAGACCTCCTCAATGGCGTTGACGTTTGAGCTCTCAACAAAACCCTGCAAAACTGAACCTGCCCCATTGGTGCTAGGTGAAACCACTGCGGCCTCTCCCGAAGCTTCTGTCGCCATAAATAAATTGTCACCTACAGCCTGTAATCCACCACGGTTTGGAAATACTGTTAATAGCAGCGCCCCGACAGTAGACGTTGCCCCACCCTCTTGAGTGACAATTACCTCACCTGAATTATTAATCGTTATATCTACAACGTTCCCCGGGACAGCAACACCGGGTTGAACAGGAAACCCATTATGGGTAACTAGTGTTCCAGCTTCGTTTAACTGAAACGTACCATCGCGAGTATACGCCAAATCCCCATTCGGTAATTGAACTTGAAAATAACCATCGCCCTGAATGGCGAGATCAAAGTTATTACCAGTTTGCTTTAATGCGCCTTGTTCATGCACCCGATAAACACTTCCCACGTTGACGCCAAGGCCCAAATGAATACCCCCTGGCACTGATTCACCCGCTCGTGAACTATCATTAGGGTCGCGGTTCATATAGCTGACAATTAGGTTATTGAATTCAGTTCGGCTACGTTGGTAGCCAGTCGTATTCATATTGGCTAGATTGTTGGCTACAACGTCGGTGCGATGCTGCTGAGCGACCATACCAGACGCGGCAATTGATAGAGCTTTCATGATATCCATTCCTTGTTCGGTTGGTCATCCACCCTAGAGACCAATCCTACCATCATTACCTTGCACAGCGCATGCCAAGTAAAAAAATACAATTTTTCAATATATTACCCAGCAAAAACTTACCTTTGAGCAGCCTTCCCAGCTTTTTTTCAACACTATAGGCAGGTTTTGCCGCCCAAATTACGACGCCTACAAATAATTAGTCTTTTAAAAAGGTGAGGATATCTCAAGTTCAAATGCACACATTGCAACTGAACCTGTCCCATTCGGTCGTTTAGTTTACTTATACGCAATAAATTAATGGCCCTCCCGCCACCAAGCAGTCATCAAAAACGTTAAGATAATTAAAACCAGTAACATTGGGGGGGCCAGCTGAGTTTCCTCCATCCCGGTCACGACATAAGCACGGTTTTCCAGAAGGCCAAGCCAAGATTTGCCATACTTAGTCCGGCTTGACCGAACCTTTCTAATATCCGGTAATTCCTGATTAATCCAACGCACACTCCCTCCAGTCTTCTTAACTAATGACCGGAGATGTTGTGAAGTTGCCCGAAGATCCGTAAATTCAATTGGATTAACTTCACTTGCGGCCACTTCGATCTCAAGCTCACCATCTTTAACCCGATATAGCCCAACTCCAAGGGCATGAATTTCCATATGCCCTTGGCCATACTGGTCCAAGTCAAGTACATGATTGGTCTCTTCACCAGATGGATGCACTACGGTGATCTTTGCGGATTCACCGATCAATGACCGACGTTTAATTAATAGTTTTCCCCCTCGTACCTCGGCTCGAAGATTTTCTTCTTCAAGGTCTGGCTCTTTCATCAACCAGTGAGCCGTCCGACGGAGTAACTCGGCGTAAGGCCCACCGCCCTCAAACCCCCTTGCCCATAGCCAGATATGATCACTAAGCAACGTTGCAGTGCGGCCTTTACCGAATCGATCAACTACCAAGAGTGGCCGGGATAGTCCTGTCATCAAAATATCCCCGTCTCGCGCAACCGTATCTAGTTGGCGGAACCAGCGCCCCCACTTTGGTTTTGTTTTCCCTCCATCTTTCATCGCCCCGCCCCCCGGTAGATTTGCCGTTATTGGGTGACGCATACCGACGTTACTAATTTTTGGTAAAAATCCCTTTTCTATAATTCGGCCGCTTGGTTCGGCTGGAAGTAATTGGCCCAATGTGGTTTGATAAAGGCTGTCTTGTCTAGCGTATTCGGGCCCTACCGCTAAAAATAACGCGCCACCATTTTTGACATAATTGTTTATATTTTCAAGATAGGATGGCGGAAGAACGTCACGTACTACATATCGATCAAATAATACTAAATCAAATTCCTTAAGCTTTACCTCAAACAATTCACGCGTGGGAAAGGCAATCAGGGAGATCTCATTCAACGGTGTAAAATCATCTTTTTCTGGCGGACGGAGGATTGTGAAATGTATCAGATCGACAGCTGGGTCAGCTTTGAGCATATTCCGCCATGTTCGCTCGCCAGCGTGTGGTTGACCAGATACCAGCAAAACTCGCAACCTATCCCTCACCCCGTTAATAGATACTAATGCTTTATTATTCAGCGTTGATAGCTCCCCAGCCATGGGTTCAACTTCCAAAGTCAAGACACTGGGGCCAGCATGATCTAGATTGATCTCAAATTGGCGAGTTTGCCCCACAGGTTGATGCGCCACACTTAGTACCTCGTCACCATCACTGAGCGAGACCTTGGCTAACCCAACAGCATTAGCCGTGGGTCCATCGGTCAAGCCTTGACCAATTCGGTCTTCAACGCGGTATTCAATACTAACTTTCTTCCCAACCAAGCCGTACGCCGGTGCTTTTTCGACGATAATCTGTCTATCCCTCTCGCTTCGCTCACCAGTAATAAGCGCATGTATGGGCGTATATTCACCCAAACTATTGCTAATTAAATCGACAGCTTCAGGCGTTGCATCATGTATTTGACCATCACTAATAATAAGAATACCCGCGAGACGGCTTTTTGACACACTACCTATAGCATGCTGTATTCTGCGCATGATCAAGGTCCCCTGAGTGGTTCCAGATCCTGTCTGTTCGGGAATTGAGTCCTGAACTTCTGAGACCTGTAATTCCATGTTGGGCATCTTGTCTATCGACGCTTTTACATGCGCCAAAGCTGAAATTGCTTGCGCATTTCGTCTACCTACGGATTGCGAAGCGGTACGGTCAACAAGCGCTATAACGATGTCAGATTGCGCCTTACGGTTTTCTCTTACCAGCTCAGGGTTGAGGACCGCAACCAGTAACCCAAGAGTTGCAGCTAAACGCCACACTCCCACTGATACACTCGACATCATAGCCGGTAAAACTAATAATAGGCTCAAAGCACCAAAGACTGCAATGACAGGCAACGGAAAAAGCGGCGTAAGTGAAACCTCACCAATCACTCACCTAGTCTCCGAATTATTGCCGGCATGTGCACCTGATCCGCCTTGTAATTACCCGTCAGAGAGTACATCACAAGGTTAATACCAAAGCGATAGGCCATTTCTCGTTGGCGCTCACCACCGGGAATAACAGCAAAAATTGGACGTTGCGCTTCATCAAAAGCCCATGCCGCAGCCCAATCATTATTGCCAGCAATCACCGGCGAAACTCCGTCATTTATGCGCTCGCCAGACCTTTCAACCCAGAGTAGACTGCCGGACCACCGACCAGGAAACTCTTTTAATAAATAAAATGATCTAGTCAACACGTGCCCCCCATCAATTGGAACCAATGAGGGCAATGAGAGACTACGCGCAAGGCGGCGAAAGCTTAACCCTACATCTCCTGCTTGATCTCGAGTATCAAATAAAATCGTTCCCCCATTGCGCAAATAAGCTCTCACTTTCTCCGAGGTGGGGTCATTCAAATTTATGCTTGGAACAACAGGCCAATACAGTAAGGGGAAAAAGGCAAGTTCGTCATTATTCAAGTCGATAGCCTGAGGCTCGCCTAATTCCGCCGCCGTTCGTCGCCTCAGCACCAGCGTTAAGCCCCTAAGTCCCAAACGGCTTACCTCATCCACATTTGCCTCACCAGTCAGCACGTAAGCAAGGCGTGTTTCCAAGCTATTTTCTAGGGCAAAAGCTTCCGAGCTGAAGTTGGTCCAATGTTCTCCCTCACTGACGTACTGAGACGATTGCGCCACTGCGCCACCCATCATCGTTATGCTCGAGAACCCAACAACTAGGGTGATTAACGCTCGACGCCATGTCAATCGCAATAGACCTCGAATTCGTGCGCTGCAAAAACTATCAATTAAAAACAACAATAAACCAAGTCCGAGCAACCAAGGTTTTAGATCAACAGCCCTGCTCCGCGCATAAACAAGGAGTTCGACATCATCTGATAGATCTCCTATAGCCCTGAGCGGCGGCAACCCAGCCCCTAAATTAAGAGCACGTCGCACGCGAGCGTCACCATAAAATCCAGGGGGGTTTTTAGGCGTCACTCTCTGCAAATCTCGTGTATCAAAAGAAAGGGCTGTTACTCCGCTACTTGGCGCACCGGGTGCACCGAATGCGTCTAATATTTCAAATGGGGGCCGAATGACTTCATCCGCCCCCTTCTCAACTCCTTGCGAAAAGTCTACCAAGCGCCGCAACATCTCCACGAAAAGGCCTGAAAAGGACAAACTGGTCCAATTACCATCTGCCGTCGTGTGGATAAGTACTATCCAACCTCCTCCCCGTGCCTCTGCGGTAACAAGCGGCGTTCCATCTGATAACTTAGCCCAAGTCCTCTGCATTAAGTCAAGGGAGGGTTCAGCAAGGACTTGGCGTCGAATTCGGACATCCTCGGGCACTGATAACCCACGAAATGGACTATGATCTGCAAAGGGTGCAAGCGTCGCAGGCTTGCCCCAAGATAGCGCACCCCCAACAACTCGATTGCCTCGCCGAAGACGTACCGGTAAAAACGGGTCCCCTAAACCAGCGCTCCGGGCCATCTCCGGTCCAGCGAATCGGACCAAAATACCACCGTTTTCAATCCAGGCCTGAAGCACCTTTTGACTTGTTGGGGGAAGAGGTTCGCCGTCAGCTATAATTAAAACTGCCATGGGTCTGAATAGTAAATCCCTCAAATTACCCTTTTGAACTTCCGCAAACGGAGCAAGAGCCTGGGTTAGGTAGTGCGCAGGATTGAGCAAGGGTTGCTCCGCTTTCGTCGTTTCACTGCCAACCAGCCCCACAGGGCGCCGACGCCAGCGGTCATCAACTAAGAACACTGCACCTACATGGTTCGCTTCAGAAATCTCTAGCCGCGTCAGACGATTAAGTAGCTCTGTTGGCAGTTCAAGCGCTGCCTCTACCTTAGTGGTCTCCGGCTGAAATACTATCGGTAATCTCAACAACAACTGCCCCTTTGAATCAAGTGCCCTCACTGCTAATTTAACCGGCTGCGTCATTTTAATACTATTTATTTTGGGTTTTGGACGTTCGACAATAACGGTTAGATCTCCACCAATATTGCGCAGTGGACGAAGCACGATGGGCAACTCTGCATGAGGCTCTGCCAAAATTTTTACTGGGCCCAGCCTCCCGAGACGTTGACTTAAAAAATCAATTGAAATGACTTTATCTTGTTCAAGAGATACTTCCTCAAGACCATTACTGAACCACACGACCGAGCCTCGCTCAGCGCGTGTCTGCTGCGCCCAAGCCAATAAGCGCTCAACACTAGCGGCACGGGAACCCAACCAAGCCCTTGGCACCATGCCCGCAATTCGTTCTTTAGCAGCTGCAGCACTGAGTAAATTGAGGGGAGGCTGTTTCCCACCCCCCGGGGGCGCCGCAGTCGAGACAATTACTACGGGACGTTGATCGCGTCCCGCTTGTTCAACATAATCGTTCAGTATCGCTTGGCGAAGTGCCCATCGGTTAGCGGCGGCCCACCCATCATCAACCACGATATACAAGGGTCCAACCCCAGAAAACAAATTGGAAGCGTTCATAAATGGTGCGGATATCCCAAGAGTTACCATTAACACCATCATAACTCGTAAGACCAAGAGCCATGGTGGAATACTCACGGGAGTTTCCATTTTACCGACCAAACGCCGTAACAATTCTAGCGGAGGAAAAGGAATTCTCGCAGGAACTGGGGGACGCAATTTCAATAACCACCAGATTGCGGGCAGCATGATCAGGCCGATAAGCGCATATGGGGCGGCAACAGAGAGAGAAGCCAAAGTTAGCATGTTTAAGTTGCTACCGACTGCGAAAATTGTAAATAAAACGCCATCAGAGCAGTGCTGGGCGAATTATCGGTATAATGGTTTGCAAAACTCCATCCGCTTCCCTGAGCCAGCGATTTTAGGCCATTGCAGTGCCGCTCCAGCTCACGGCGGTAATTCTGCCGTAAAGAACCGACATTGGGAATTAATACTTCTCCCTCTGACTCGAAACCCTCAAACAATGCACGACCCTCGTATGGTAAGCTTCCCTCAGCGGGATCCAAAATCTGCAAGAGATGCCCTCTTACACCTCGGCTTCGATAAGCTTCGATTACTTGAGAGATATCATCCAAAGGCCCCAAAAAATCGCCAATAAGCAATAGCCGCGAATAACGGGGCAATGGCTCTATTGAGGGCACACTAGTACTAGGAAGTTTGTCCTTCTGCAAATGGGAGTAAAGCCGCAGCATCTCCCCACGCCCTGAAGCAGGGGACATGTCCGCCCCTAGCAGCGAAACCCGTTCACCACCTCGAACTAAAAGCCAAGCTAACGCGAGAAGTAATAAGGTAGCCCGGTCAACTTTACGCTCTAGCTTCGGTGTCGAGGCAAACCCCATAGACGGCGAGCTGTCACGCCACAACCACACACTTTGCGCAGCCTCCCATTCCGACTCACGAACATAAAGTGGGTCTGAGCGAGCCGAGCGCCGCCAATCGATTTGCCGCATTGAATCACCATGTTCATAACGTCGAAATTGCCAAAAAGTCTCTCCTTGACCAATTCTCCGCCGGCCATGCACACCTTGTGAGACTGTCGCCGCCAAGCGTTCTGCAGCAATTATCAGGGGAGGCAACCCTGCGCCTAATGTTTCCGCCTGATGATACATATCAATGACCGATCGGTCTAATTTATCGTTTTCTAGCATACCTGCCCTACCGGTTGACCGATTCAAGTAATTCGCTCGCAGAGTTTATTAATGATATTCTCTACAGTAATACCATCCGCTCTTGCGGCAAAAGTTAGCGCCATACGGTGGCGCAAGACTGGATGAGCCAAAGCGACAAGATCATCAATACTCGGGGCCAAACGTCCTTCCATAATGGCTCGCGCTCGAACGGCACGCAACATTGCTTGGCTGGCTCTGGGCCCCGGCCCCCATGCGACGTAATCTCTTACCATGTCAATGTTACTGGTCTCCGGTCTTCCAGATCGCACTAGGTTTAATATTGCTTCAGCGACGGTCTCGCCAACCGGAACTTGGCTGACTAATCGCTGACCTGTTATTAGTTCTGCTGAGCCCATCACTTGGCTTGGTTTTGCCAGCTCAAAGCCTGTCGTTTTTATCAAGATGTCGCGTTCAGCAGCTAGATCGGGATACGGTACATCAATCTGCATAAGAAACCTATCCAATTGAGCTTCAGGTAAAGGATAAGTACCTTCTTGTTCAAGTGGGTTTTGGGTAGCGAGCACATGGAATGGTTGGGGTAAAATATGATATTCACCAGCAACTGATACTCTGTGTTCTTGCATCGCTTGTAACAACGCAGACTGCGTACGCGGACTGGCACGATTGATTTCATCTGCCATGAGCAACTGGCAAAAGACTGGACCACTTATAAAGCGAAAAGACCGTCGTCCTCCCTCAGACTCCTCCAGAACTTCCGAGCCCAATATATCTGCTGGCATTAAGTCTGGCGTAAACTGGACACGGGAGCTGTTTAAATTAAAAACAGCGCCCAATGTCTCTACTAGGCGGGTTTTGCCCAGCCCCGGAACACCTATGAGCAATAGGTGCCCGCCCGCCAGAATCGTAATCAAAGTCTCATCAATCACTGCAGCTTGGCCAAAGATTACCCGTCCAATTTCTTCACGGGCAGCTGTGACGTATTGGCCCAGTCTATCAACTGCCTCAACCAAGTCTTCGGAATTGATTGTGCCTGCAGTTGCACTATCTCTATCTTGTTGCTGATTTTCTTTTTGAGGGTGTAGAGTCACAGTCTGATCTCCCATATATAAAAGGGCTTTAGGATAGGTCTCAACGCATGGTTCTAGACAAAGACACGGCAGAGCTGGGTGAGTTTTTAAAACAAACGCGAGGTAACAGTGCGGATGCCCGTGGGCATTCGCCACAGGGTATAGTACCGACCACACAACAGGTTGTCTTTGGTGATATTGGCATGTTCATCAGTTCAGATGGAGTGTGGCATTACAAGGGCACGCCAATCAACCGCCCCGCACTGTTAAAATTTTTTGCTTCTATCTTGCAAAAAGATAACGCAGGTAATTTTTGGCTTATAACCCCAACCGAGATTGCACCAGTTACTGTAGAGGATACGCCATTTGTTGCCATTGACCTTGCTCTGAGTGGTAAAGGGGCAAAACAAAATATTAGATTAATTACAAATATAGAGACTTCTATAATCATCGATGCAAAGCACCCTTTAATATTATTGGGCACAGATAAATCAAAGCAGGCACTACCTTATGTTCTCCAGCCAAATGGTTTACACATTCGTCTCAACCGAGCAGTCTATTACGATGTAGTAGCACTTGGGATTGAAAAAAAGCGAAAAATCACTTCCGTCTTCGGTATCTGGAGCGGTGGCGTTTTTCATGAGTTAGGCCAATTTGAGCCAGAGAACACGCACGGATTTGCGCCGTGACGCGAGAGTGGATCATTGCACATTTCAACGCCCATCAGACTAAAAATTATGGCCATGGCGATCACAACCTTAATCCCGGTATGAACCCACCTAAGTCCCTTACCCAAGCAGCCGTACTAATCCCCATCATCATCCACGAAACTGACATGACCATTCTATTAACCCAAAGATCAAATTATCTCGCGCATCACCCAGGGCAAGTTAGCTTTCCGGGTGGTCATGTTGATACAATCGATGCTTCGCCTGAAGATACCGCACTTCGGGAAACAAAAGAAGAGGTAGGCATTGACCGGAGCCACGTTGAAATTATTGGCAGGTTAAGTGATTACTGGACGCGCACAGGGTTTGCCATTAGCCCCATCGTCGGCATTTTGAAACCGCCTTTTGATATCCACCCTGATCCGAGTGAAGTCGCGAAGGTATTTGAACTGCCCATAAGTTTTTTACTCAATCCAAAAAATCATAAGCTCCATCGCAGTGATTATAAAGGCACCTATCGTCAATTTCATGCTATGTTGTACAAAGATTTTTATATTTGGGGCGCGACTGCGGGTATACTTATGGAACTCTACAGCGTACTAAAGGAAAAGTAGAAAATGAGCCGAGTACTTCTGCAATATTTGTTACCATTGATTGGGCCACTGGTCTTGTATCTCATCTATGTGGCAATTATGCGTCGCCGAGCAGCTAAATTTGGTAATGAACGTCCCCCGGTCGATAACACATATATTTTTTATTCCGTTATCCTCGGTTTTTTTTTGATGGTGGCAGGGCTGATTTTCTGGGCATTTTCTGACGGCAAAATACCCGGCGAGGGAAGCTATCAATCGCCAAGAGTACAAGATGGTCGTATCGTTGCGCCAAAATTTAAATAAAACGAGCAGTGAGATGGTCTCGTCTGGAGTAAGCGACGAACCTCAAGCCCAGTTAGAATCACAAACCTGGATAACTGCACCAGCTACCCAAAGCGTCATAGCAGCATTGCAAGCGGACGGAACCCAAGTTCGCTTTATAGGTGGTTGTGTCCGAGATGCGTTGGCCAAACGGTCAGTCAACGATATTGATATCGCAACTCCTGATCACCCAAGGGTAGTTCTTAAACTTTTAGAAAGTGCAGGAATTCGAGCTGTTCCAACTAATCTTGCCCACGGGACTGTGACTGCGGTATCAGGCGACAAAGGCTATCAAATCACTACACTTAGACAAGACAAGAATACTGATGGTCGCCGCGCAGAAATAGCCTTCACCGATAATTGGGGTATTGATTCGCAAAGGCGAGATCTAACGATCAATGCCATGAGCGCTACGCGTAATGGTGAAGTTTACGATTATAACAATGGTATCACCGATCTTACACAAGGCCGGGTGCAGTTCATCGGTCAAGCTAACAAAAGGATTAAGGAAGATTATTTACGAATTTTAAGGTTTTTTCGCTTTCAAGGCATGTTCGGCAAGCTCCCGCCTAATCAAGAAGCTTTGGACGCCTGCCGCTATTATAAAGACCAGTTAAAATATTTACCGGGGGAGAGAGTTCGCCAAGAGTTTATGAAAATCCTCTTGGTGCCAGAACCAGCAGAAATTCTTCTTTACATGCAAGAAACCGCTACTCTGGACGTTATTCTCCCAAACGCGGGCAACATAGCTAAACTACAGCTCATCCATTGGCTCGAGACGGATGGCATTAAAGTTAAGGGTGTAACACCAAACGGATTTCGCCGCTTAACTGCATTAATTAATCAACCAGAAATGAATATGAAAAATGTAATAGATCGATTAAAATTCACAAAAAAAGAGCGAGCATATTTAACACAGTTATCCATGTCAGCTGGTTATATCTCTGCAGATTCCAAAAATATGGAAATTAAACGGACTATTCGGAGACTTGGTTCCAGCCAAACGCGCGATGTTGCCATCTTGAATTGGGCCAATGAATTGTTAACGTCTTCCAGCCTCAGCTATGAGCGCACGAAGAGTTACTTGGATATACTCGAGTTGTGCTCTGAATGGAATTGCCCAGATTTTTCTGTAACAGGCGGCGATTTGCTCGCACTAGGTATTCCGGCCGGACCACAAGTTGGGCAGATTCTTAAGCGCGTTGAATCCTGGTGGGAAGCCGGTGGATACTCAGCAACGCGGCAACAATGTTTAGTCCAATTGGCAAAAGAAATAGGTGGAGGATAAGGAGATTTTTTTTCTTACTTTGTCAGATTGGTGCCCCCCGCCGGAATCGAACCGGCACTCCTGTAAAGGAACTGGATTTTGAATCCAGCGCGTCTACCAATTCCGCCAGAGGGGCAACCTTCTTCGTTTGAGAGTTTAGCACGCTTGATCCAACTGCTCAATTAAATGAAGAATATATGCTGGGTCCGAGCCTAGTTATAGGTAGTTGGGGGAACTACATGGTCAAGGAAAAGCGTGTTTTAGATTACTCGGCTTTTGATATTTAATAAAATGTGTGGTGGGTTGTGAATAAGATAATTCTTTTAATTACGGGGTTATTCGCCGAATTTATCTTTTGACACTTTAACATCACGGTGGAAATCATGAGGGTGTTCCTTATTGGGCTTAGGCGGTCGGGCACGACGGTTTTATTTGAATTATTTCGACAAGACGCAAGGTTTGTCTGCTTCGATGAACCTTTCAATCACATGATCCGAGATATTCCAACCCGCGACGAATGGGGTTCAAAGGCCGAATTTATAGACCTTTATAACTCTGCGCCGAAGCTATTTTGGAAAAAATACGCATATATCAACGGTCTAGACGAACTCCGGGACCAACTAACCCTCCAGCAATCCGCTTGGGCGTCTTACCTTTTAGAGTCGTCTCCAAATATTTTTATGGATTTCACGAGGATGAATTTTAAAATTGAAGACCTTCATACATTGGCACCTGAGGCTTTACTTATACATATTCACCGTTCGCCTGCCTCATTCTCGGTTTCTCATATTTTACCAAGTGTATGGAAACAAAATAGGTATTTTAAGTATCTCAGGAAGAAGCAGCAATTTTGGGAAATCTACAAAAAATACGACCACTGGGGGCTAGAGACCGTAATCGGAAGAAGTAATTTATCTTACTGCGGAGAAATATTTAAAAACCACGGTTTTAATGTAAAGGCTATCTATACTGCAAATGCAGCAACTCGTCTTACCGCTTTTTGGAACCTAAACTTTATGGTCGCCCAGCAGGACGGGCGGCGATTATTCGGGGAAAATTACATTCAAATTCCTTTCGAGGACTTTACCAAAGCGCCCGATCCATATGTTAAGGAAATTTACGACCGGCTCGGGGTCAGCCGCCCAAATTTCGACTTCTCAGCCATCCGTCCCGCCTCTGGGAATTTATTTCCTGGTCATCCGGGCTGGAGGCGCATTCAGGAAATTTTGGAAATCAACCCCGAACAAGTCCAATTCAAACACGATGTTATCATGTGATAGAGACGTTTAAAGCGCTAAGCATTTTAGGGAATCATGAGTTTAAAACTTCATTTTTTTAAAAGTTAATATTTGTACAAAAAACCGACATTAAAAACTTTACCACTACTCTCATAACTCTGATAAGAGCCCAGTTCCACCGCGTGTTGCGATATAATGATCCGCTTGTCACAAGGCGACCAATAGACAAAATACCCTTACAAAGGAACACCAATGCTGCGTTCGCTGTATTACTGGACTTTAAAGCTTGGAAATCACCGACATGCGATCTGGATATTAGCAGTTGTCGCTTTCGTCGAAAGCTCATTTTTTCCAATCCCACCAGATATACTACTAATCCCCATGGTTCTGGCTGCACCATCAAAAGCTTGGAAGATTGCTTTAACCTGCACCCTCGCCTCAGTACTGGGCGGAATTACTGGCTACGGTATCGGGTTTTTAATGTTTGAAGAAGTAGGCAACCCTGTACTTCAGATCTATGGTTATCATTCAAAGTTTACCCACTTTCAGGCTACTTATAACGAATGGGGAGCATGGGCTGTATTTGTCGCAGGCGTAACACCGTTTCCTTACAAAGTAGTTACAATTTTGTCTGGCGCAACAGCTCTTGATCCGACAGTCTTCGTAACAGCGTCGATAATGGCCCGCGGACTTCGGTTCTTTGTTGTGGCCGCTCTATTAAAAACATTCGGTCCCGCTATTAGAGGGTTCATAGAGGTGCGATTAGGTTTAATCTCAATCCTGTTCTGCATCGTTTTAATCGGCGGTTTTCTTGCGTTTAAATTTTTATTTTAAGTTGTTTAATCCTGAATTTACGCTGGAGTGGCGTCTCGGCCTCGAGTATACCTAAGCCATGATTGAACCAACCCCAACAACGCTGCAACGATTTCTTCCAGCTGCCCTAGCCTCTATTGGCGTAGGAGCACTAGTCGTGGCATACTCGGCGGAGATAGTGTACGGACTTAAAGCGTGTAATCTTTGCATCGCTCAAAGAGTACCTTATGTTGCTATTGCTGTCATCGGCTGGACGGGCTTGCGGAGACCGAGATGGATCTCATCAGGTAACTTAGCCGCTGCCGCAAGTTTTGTTTTTTTAATCGGTGGTATCATTGCCATCTATCACGTGGGTGTGGAACAAAATTTATGGGAGTCAGCAACCAATTGCGGCGGCAAAGTCGGCCAAATCTTCACGGTTGAAACACTGCAAGCCGCACTTGAACTTGAACCGCCTAAGGCTTGCGATGATATTGACTGGACATTTTTAGGAGTTTCCATGGCAACGTATAATGCATTTTTATCACTTGTTCTTGCAGGAATTACCTTCAACACAGCTCGCAGAATTTGGGTGACATCATGACAACAAGCAAATTTCAGAAAAAGTCTATGAAAAGCCCGGCCCGCCTCCCAGGGGACCCGACCGCAAAGCAAATTGTGGAGCGTATCGTGCGGGTCGATCATGCCGGAGAGTACGGCGCCGTGCGGATCTATGAAGGCCAATTAGCGGTCCTAAGTAAAAGTTCAAAGCGTATCTTGATTGAACACATGCGAGATCAGGAGAAAATCCATCTAAAAACGTTCAGTGAGCAAATCAGTAAACGCAAGGTAAGGCCCACCGCGCTTCTACCTATTTGGCATGCGGCGGGCTATGCTCTGGGTTTAACTACCGCATTTTTAGGCGACAAAGCTGCGATGGCATGCACCGTAGCTGTTGAGGAAGCAATTGACGAACATTACGCCTCTCAAATAAAGGCGTTAGAGCCGTTTGAAGACGAGGTCACCTTGAGAGAAACCTGCATTAAATTTCGTCAAGAAGAGTTGGAACACCGTGATGTTGGACTGGAACACGGTGCTGAGCAGACACCGGGCTTTGCCTTTATGAAAGGTGCCATCAAAACCGGATCAAAAATCGCTATCTGGCTCTCCACCCGCATCTGAGCCTCCCCCCAATGAACACGACTAATTATTACCTTGATCAGAAAATCTTGCCAAACTTTTGATTACCCCCCTAAGCGTGCGCACCTCTTGCTCGGTCAAGCGAGCACGATTCAATAGATTTCTTAAATTCCGGATCATGATAGAACGCTTTTCTTTAACGCGGAGGAAACCTGTCGTGGTCAACTCGGCCTCTAAATGATCAAACAAACCCTGCATTTCAGCACTATTTGCTAACCGTGTTTCCTTTGGAATGGCTAGGCTTTTAGCCGGAGTTATGTCGCCAGCTTGATACCACTCATAGGCTACGACAAAGACGGCTTGGGCTAGGTTTAATGATGTAAACACTGGGTTTAGTGGCACAGTTATGATCCCATTTGCCATTGAAACATCCTCGTTCTTTAACCCCATAGACTCTTTACCAAACATTACACCCGCCTTATGGCCCTTGGACGCGCCAACACGCAAAAAGTTTGCGGCGTCAGCCGCAGTGTATACGTCTTGCGTCATGTCACGGTGGCGAGCAGTCGTTGCCAAAACAGTATGCAAATCTGCGATAGAATCCGCGGTTGAGGTGTACACTGAAGCCTCATTAAGTATACTGTCGGCCCCCGATGCAGCGGCAAAGGCCGATGAATTCGGCCAACCATTACGCGGATTGACCAACCTTAATTCTCCCACACCGCAATTGGCCATGGCGCGGGCTACCATGCCAATATTTTCTCCCAATTGAGGCTCTACAAGAATCACGGCGAACGCCCCAGCAGTCAGGCCTAAGTCTCGCAGCCTAATTTCATCATTGCCACTCACTTACCAAAAGGCGCCATACCGTGCCGCAACAACATAAGGATAAAATTATTACAAGGGAAGTTATACGACACGTCATTACTATTTTCTGATATATTGATTTCTGACCAATTCTGACCCGTACAGTCCATCGATTTAATTATGATAAGCATTATTTCCCGAATTCCATCGCTTGGCGTCAAAATCGAAACCTTGTAGTCGTTTAACTTTAGGCTAGCGAGCAAAAGCAACTGATTGAACTACACTTTACCCATTGCAGCAAGACGGGGGGCATTCATAACGTTTTACCCTTGGCTTCGGGGCATGCCAAAGACTTAAACCAGCGCTCGCTCCATTTCGGGCCGACCAGCAAATAATGTACCAAACCAACAATCCGCGATATAGTCCAAATGTGCCTGATCAAGTTGACCTGCAATTCAGCCTTTGCCGACGGCATTAAGGACAACACTTTGATTTTGCGCCCGCCCAAGAAACGCCGAATCTAGGATATGAGCGAGATTGGTTAACGGTTCAGGATCGCATATCCAGATATTTATTAGGGCTACACTCTCCGTCAACCGAAAATTGAAGCGGCATGATCTTGACTATTTAATTCGTGACCAAGCTTGTGATTCACTACAAAGTCAAAGACGCTGAAGAGTGACGCGACATGCTAAGTCCATCGTGATAATATTGCATGCGTGCTAGTGAAGCATCCCGATGAAGTCTACCCAACCTAAGTAACTATTTCTCAAATGTTTTCTCTAAAGCTTAAGCGGTTAGGACACTACAGAAAATGTGGTGGATCAATTCAATAATTTAGTGTTCTTTAATAATTTTTAAAAGCCCACAACAAAGCTAACCTTTTCTATTGAATGCTATTATTTAATCACTTCACAAAAAAGAGGTAACGAGAGGCGGTTCTGATTTTTCTTTTTGGGAATCTAGCTGAGTACACTCACTCAACAGGTCTGTCACTTTTACATGATTCACCTAAGGGTATCGGATACGTTTAAGCCGTGTTAAGTTATCACATGAATGGCGAAATTATTCTCTTAACAAGTGACTTGGAAGCCTCTCACTTAGCCTCGATTTTACATAAGCACAACCCTGAACTATCTATAATAGCGGTGCAAAAACGAGCTGAACTTGAGAAAGTCGTATTAGCGGGCAGCCATGCGAATAATTGGCGACGGATGATAGCCTTTTGTTCATCTGTAATTGTTCCAACAGCTGTCTTAAACCATCTTGGGGGTCCGGCTTATAATTTTCATCCAGGCCCTCCAAACTATCCAGGCGCCCATCCCGCTAGCTTTGCAATTTACCACCAAGTTGATCAATATGGGGTGACGGTGCATGAAATAACTAGCACTATCGATTCCGGAACAATCGTCGCCACCGAGTGGTTCAAAGTAAGAGACAAAATCCGTTTTTCAGAGTTAGAAATGGATGCCTATAAGGTTTTACTCTCAGTATTCCAACGTATGAGCGAGCGTTTGGCCAAAAACCCTACGCCACTTCTCCCAAGTGGGGAAACTTGGAGCGGAAAAACTAATACGCGAGAGGATTTTAACCGTATGCGAGAGGTGACGGCAGAAATGGATGAGGGTGAAATCACTCTTCGTTTCAGGGCATTCGGATAGCTATCTCGTATTTGGCAAGTCATGAGCCTGACGCACCAGTATAATTCCAAACCATCGCTATCGAATTGATAATATTTGGTACGCTCTTGTTTCACGATGTTAGAATTTTCGCATAATTCTTTTTACTTAGCATGGCAAAGGATAAAACCCAATTCCAAGGGTTACGGTATATCTAGTTATGTCCGGCGCCAGGTTGTTTTATCTGCACTGTCCTCTAACACAATTTTGTGTTCAGATAGTATATCGCGAATTTTATCAGAACGCTTAAAATCCCGCACTGAGCGGGCCGCGTCACGCTCAGCAATTAACTCGTTTACCTTATCGTCATTCAATTTAGAGTTACTAGGGTCGCCCGCCGGTTGCCACTTAAACCACTTTTCTGGGTTCTCCCCCAACAAGCCTAAAAATTTAGCGCCTGAGGAAAGTGCCGCGATCTCACCGATTGACGCAAGCTTGTGCAGTTCAGCAAGAGCTTGCGGTGTGTTCAAATCATCACATAGTGCCTCAAAAAACGCTTCCGGTAGTTCAACTTTACTCTCAGTAGAACCATCAATAAGCCTATACCACTTGTCCAATATATGACGAGCCTCCACAATGCCGGCGCGGGTGAAATCGAGAGGCTTTCGGTAGTGAGTTTGGAGCAATAGCAAACGAATAGACTCGCCAGGAAACTCTCGCAATAAACTGTTTGCAGTATAAAAATTACCGAGGGATTTAGACATTTTTTCACCTTCGCTCATCAAATACCCATTATGCATCCAATAGCGTGCGAAGCTACCTTCTCCCAATGCGCATGTACTTTGCGCAATTTCATTTTCATGGTGTGGGAATATCAAATCTTGGCCACCCCCATGTATATCAAAGCTCTCACCAAGGTACTCCAAGCTCATCGCGGAGCATTCTATATGCCACCCTGGCCGTCCATATCCCCATGGACTCTCCCAACCCGGAACGCCCACCTCGGATGGCTTCCAGAGAACAAAATCTGCTAAATCACGTTTGTAAGGCGCTGTATCAACACGTGCACCTGCAACTATCTCCCGTTCATGTAGATGTGATAAAGAACCATAATCAGGCATACTTGGGACACTAAACAGAACATGGCCGTCAGCAACATAAGCATGCTTTTTCTTAATTAACGTTTCAATCATCACAATCATTTGAGAGATATGCTCAGTCGCACGAGGTTCAACGTCGGGCACGCAAGCCCCTAGTTCAGCCATATCATCGCGGAACGCCCTAGCGGTGCGTTCTGTAATCTGGCGGATATCTTCCCCTGTTTCGAGGGATCTAGCATTAATTTTATCGTCAACGTCGGTGATGTTTCTTACGTAGGTGACTTTTGGATAGAGGTGACGCAACAAACGCACCAAGACATCAAAAATTACGACTGGCCGCGCATTGCCGACGTGTGCGTAATCATATACCGTCGGACCGCAAACATAGATCCGGATATGCGAGGGATTTATTGGTTCGAATACTACTTTTTTTCGTCTAATCGTATCGTGGATCCAAAGAGTCATAAAAGCCTGTACCCGTCGTCCTTGAATCCATTAGTGATGGGGTAGCGGCGATCCCGGCCAAATGCTCGTCGTGTGATTTTCACACCGGGCGGAGCCTGTCGGCGCTTGTATTCAGCTAAATCTAGCATCCGCCAAACCCGATGAACTAATTCTTGGTCGTGGCCTTTTGCAACGATATCATCTACCGCCATATCGTCCTCAATAAGCATAATGAGGACGGCATCGAGTTCATCATACGGTGGCAGAGTATCCTGATCTTTTTGATCGGGTTTCAACTCCGCTGTGGGTGGTTTATTAATTATATTCTCCGGCATCACAATACCAACAGGCCCCAAACAATACTCAGGTTTAGACGCATTTCTTCTGCGACTTAAGTCATAAACAGTCGTTTTATACACATCCTTCAAAACTGAATAGCCACCACACATATCTCCGTAGAGTGTTGAGTAGCCAACCGACATCTCAGATTTATTACCGGTAGATAATACCATGTATCCTAATTTATTGGATAACGCCATTAAAGTCAGACCGCGTGACCTCGCCTGAATATTTTCTTCTGTTGTATCTGGGGTTTTATCTGTAAACTGTTTAGCAAGTAGTTTATCGAAAACTTTCAGTGCGGGTGTAATGTTTATTGTATCGAGCTCAGCTCCCAAGAGCGCGGCGCAGGTCGCGGCGTCTTCGAGGCTTTCTTGAGACGTGTAGGGCGAGGGCATCATGACACAATGCACTCGCTCAGGTCCAATAGCATCAACTGCCACAGCCGCCGATAAGGCGCTGTCAATCCCGCCTGATAGTCCTAACAATATTCCCGGAAAATTATTTTTACCAACGTAGTCACGAAGTCCCAACACCATTGCGCGATAAGTGGCATCCGACTCTTCGAGAGATTCAGCAATTGGCCCCTCTTCACACACCCAACTATCTTCCAACCGTTGCCAATCAGTAATCAATACCTTCTTCTCAAATTGCGGTGCTCTCGCTCGCAAGCTGCAATCCGCACCAATCACATATGAACCTCCGTCAAAGACGAGTTCATCTTGGCCACCTACCAAGTTAACGTAAATAAGAGGAAGGTTTGATTCGCTTACTCGCGCTACAGAATGATTTAGGCGCGTATCATACTTGTTTACCTCGTAGGGTGAACCATTCAGAATCACAAGTATTTCTGCTCCCGACTCATTCAGACATTCGGTAACGTCCTCAAACCACATATCTTCGCAAATCATAACTCCTAATCGAAGCCCGCGAAAAGAGATAGGTCCGGGTAGCGGACCCTCTGCGAAAACTCGCTTTTCATCAAAGACACCGTAATTGGGTAATTCGTGTTTTAAACGAATTTGAGAGATCTCCCCCCCATCCAAAAGTAAAGCGGCATTGTATAAATATCCGTCAACGCGCCATGGAGCTCCAATCAGGATAGCCGGCCCCCCATCGCCGGTTTCTGCAGCGAGTTGACGGGTTGCAACTTCGATTTGATTTTGAAAGACAGGCTTGCGGACAAGATCTTCGGGCGGATACCCGCAAAGCACTAATTCACCGAATACGACTAAATCAGCACCAGCGTTTGCTGCTTCTGATCTAGCGCGACGAATCTCATCCGCAGCAGCCAATATTGCGCCTACCTTTGGATTGATTTGCGCCAGCGCAATGGAAATTTTGTCGACCATACGCCGGGTTTAGCGAGCGTTGACGGCGCTGTCAACGCCGCCCCTATAGTCTGCGCTAGATCGTTTCCTCAACAACGTATTGTTACTGGGGCTAGTCTGTTCTATCCTAAATTCAAAAGACCCCATCCTATTCACAGTGACGTGCCGCCTACCGTTAAATTATCAATCTTCAATGTTGGCTGCCCGACGCCAACAGGAACCCCTTGCCCTTCTTTTCCGCAGGTGCCAACACCGGGATCGAGTTTCATATCATCTCCGATCATGGAAACTCTCGTTAAGATATCTGGCCCATTGCCAATGAGCATGGCGCCTTTCACCGGGGCACCAATCTTCCCATTTTCGATCATGTAGGCCTCTGTACACGAGAACACGAATTTCCCAGACGTAATATCGACTTGGCCACCGCCAAACGCAACTGCATAGACACCATTTTTTGCTGAGCCTAAAACCTCTTCCGGTGTGTGATTTCCACTCAACATATAAGTGTTAGTCATTCGCGGCATAGGACTATGAGCAAAACTTTCACGACGGCCGTTACCGGTAGCGCTAACTCCCATCAGGCGGGCGTTCATGCGGTCTTGCATGTAACTCTTAAGGATACCGTCCTCAATTAAAGTAGTAGGCAAGGTCGGCGTCCCCTCGTCATCAATACTCAATGAACCGCGTCTCTCGGCAATCGTTCCATCATCGATTACGGTCACACCATGCGACGCTACCCTCTCGCCTAAAAGTCCGGCAAACGCCGATGTTTTTTTGCGATTAAAGTCGCCCTCTAATCCATGTCCAATCGCTTCGTGAAGTAAAATACCCGGCCATCCGGGACCTAATACCACTGGCATTTCTCCCGCAGGCGCAGGCACTGCCTCAAGATTGACCAAAGCTTGGCGGAGCGCTTCATCAACAGCGCTCTTCCAAGTTTTCGCATCAAGGTAAATTCCATAGCCAGTGCGGCCACCTGCACCAAAACTACCGGTCTCCATTCTTCCATCATGCTCCACGACAACGGTAACGTTCAGACGAACAAGAGGACGTATGTCTGCAACGCGAAAGCCTCCTGCGCGAAGAATTTGTACCGCTTGCCACTCACCACTAAGCGATGCCGATACCTGTTTTACTCGCTCATCGCAACTACGTGCATAAGTGTCAATTTCCGATAATAGATCGACTTTGGTCTCAAAAGACGCTTCGCCTAATGGATTTTTATCTCCGTAAAGAGATGAATTGGTACCAGCGGGTTCAATAGCCATTACGCCATCTTTACCTCGGTGGACGGCTTTCACAGTTTTCGTCGCGCGTTTTAGAGCTTCCTCACTAAGTTCAGACGCATGGGCGTAACTTGTTGCTTGTCCTAAAACAGCGCGAAGTCCAAAACCCTGTGTCGTGTCGAAAGCAGCATTTTTTATTTTCCCATCATCGAACACAACACTCTCAGATTGACAATATTCGAGGAATAGTTCCCCATCATCGGCACCATTAAGAGCATCGTCAACGATCCTTTCTACACGGGACCGATCCATAGCGGAGTGGGAGTGGGAATAGAATAAATTATCAGTCACAGCCAAATCTGTCATGGGGTTTTTCCTCAAAATCATTTATGCAGCACTTACGCTATTAAACGCGTAATTATGCTATATATAGGGGATGATTAAGGGAAAGACGAGACTGAGATGTTTGAGGAACATATATTACGCCGCACTTTGGCTGAAGAACTTCACGCAAGACCATATGGAGAAATCACTGCACCTGCGCAGATCTCCCATATTGCGCTGGTCACTGGTTAAATTGGGTCTGATGCCGAAGTCACGCATCTTAAATCCCTGTGTAGCCATTTTCAGGTTGCCCCTCCGCCTGAGGGTACGGCGTTGTATTCGGCAAATCTCGGGGCGTTTCGGCTGACATGGGAACGCCACACGGAGTTTTCGACCTACACCTTCGTCGCAGAAGGCACTTTTGAGATACCGTTTAAGAATCCTGCAATCTCAGCGGTGCCAAATGATTGGCTAGCCAAACTTCCCGGTCAGGTAGTAGCAGCACTGCACATAGCTGCAGAAATCTCAGAAACCCAAGACTTACGCGCTCAAAACCTCTCAGGTTTTTTTGACAATAATCGTCTAGTCGGCGGGGTCTTGGCCGATGGCAAGGCCCGATTATGGACTGATTTTAAATTGCATGGCGATCAGTTCAGTCGTTTTTTGGTGCATGGCTTCGATCTTCGTGCCACTATGTTGGGCCGAATGTCTCAGCGCTTAGCCGGGATGGAAACTTACAGGATGCTGGCTCTGCCTTGTGCGCGAGACGCACGCCCCTTAGTGGCACGTGCAGAAACCACATTAACCGGTATCCTACAATCTTTGGCCGGACAAGATGCGACGTCTAATGAGCGCGCTTTATTGAGGCAATTGACGGACCTCGCCGCTGGAAGGCGAACGCATTTCTGGCACTTTGACATATAGATTTTCCGCTAGTCGGGCTTACGCCGAGATCGTTCGCCAACGAGTCGGCGCTCTGCGAGAAAGGCGTGTCGAAAACATGCAGCGAGCTGGAGACTCTCTACTGACGCGCTTTGAGCCTGCTATGGAAACCTGCGATAACCTATCCCGTCGGCTTGAGGCGTTGGGGGCACGAATTGCACGTGCCTCAAATCTTCTTCGTACCAGAGTAGATGTTGCTTTAGAGGAGCAAAATCGTGATCTTTTAAGTTCCATGAACAAACGTGCTCAACTGCAATTAAGGTTACAAGAAACTGTTAAGGGCCTATCTGTGGTAGCCATCAGTTATTATGTCATAAGCCTAATTGTTTACTTGGGCGAGGAACTTGAGAGATTGGGCATCCCTATTGACCCTTATCTGGCAGGAATGTGCATTCTGCCCTTTGTAGTGGGTGGCCTTTGGATAGCAGTTCGCAGATTGAGAAAACGACTTTTGAAAGAGCCGGGGCGCTCCACTCACAAAGACTGAGTTCAACGCCATCCTGAATAGTTTTACAGCAGAGTGAGTCTCATTATTCTCCATAAAAGTATCAATATGAATGAATAGTTCCTCCAAAATCCCGTGGCGGGTTTGGGCTATATGGGGTCTTGGTGCGACCTTTTTTTTGTATGCGTTTTTACAAAGGGTAGCAACAAGCGTCATGGTTCCTGATTTAATGGCCGCGTTCGATGTTGGCGCATCTGCGTTAGGTGGTTTATCCGCAATCTATTTTTACGCATACATGGCTGTTCAACTGCCAACCGGAATTCTAACAAATTATTGGGGCCCCGGGCGGCTATTAAGCACCGCGGCGTTACTCTCCGCAGCTGGTGGCTTTATTTTTGCCACCGCAGACAGTTTTTTCATTGCCATCATCGGTAAATTATTAGTTGGCACAGGTGCCGGTTTTGGATTCGTCTCTACGCTCAGATTCGCAGCAGTTTTTTTTCCAGCAGAACGAATGGCATTATTGAGCGGTATGACCATGATGATGGGAATGGCTGGCGGAGTTATCGGCCAAGCTCCACTTGCCATATTGGTTGCGAATAATGGTTGGCGGACAACAATGGTAGGCGTTGCTACTTTTTCCGTTTTTGTCGCCTGTCTTATATGGTTGCTGGCAGATGATCAAAAGCTAGAATTTACCGGGGGTAAAATCCAATCGCCAAGGATATCCAAAGTGTTGACACGCGCACTTATAAAAACACAAACATGGATCATCGCTGGTTACGGCTTTTTCATTGTAACAACGATGTTCGTATTTAGTGGTTTGTGGGGTGTTCCTTATTTAGTTCAGATACACAAGTTTAGTCTGCCAGAAGCCGCCTTTTCCGCCTCCCTTATATTAATCGGATGGGGACTAATGGCCCCATTAATGGGGTGGCTCTCAGACCGGTTTCGAAGGAGAAAACCAGCATTGGTTATTTCCGCACTAGGTTCGTTTGCAACCATTACACCGGCAGTGTACGTGCCTGAGCTTGAGCCTTTCACAATTAAAACTCTATTATTAATGAACGGGATCTCTATTAGCGGAATGGCTGTATGTTTTACCGCAGCCCGTGAGCATAATGATACAGCGAGTACGGGAACTACATTAGCTCTCGTAAATCTGTCTGTCATCGCAGCAGGTGCTATCATGCAGCCGATAACAGGTTGGTTGCTCGATATTGGGTGGTCGAGCACCATGTTCGAGGGTGCCAGAATATATTCTCCCGAGACATTTCAAAGCGCATTTATTACCCTACCTTCTAGCGCTTTCCTTGCGCTGATTTTAGCCTTATGTGTGAAAGAGACCCATGCAAAACAACTCGATGCAAATGTATAACGGCATTATCAGCGCGGATAAAAAAAGATACGTTAAGCCAGATCTACTGCCTTCATCTAGACCTTTTAAGTCTGTTTACCCCTATGTCAGGTGTTTTAAATACCGATACATTTATGGCTAATTGAGTGCAATCGGTTTCAATCGAAATTCCAAATGTAACCGTAAATTAGCCCACTAAACAAACTCGCGCCTTGCAGGAAATGGGGGTGGTAGAGAGTAAACACCCGCAAAACTAGGGGAAAGGAATACGAGCCGGAGAAAGTTTGAATAAAGTATTCAACATGTGTGGTTAACCGGCTAACCCCAATGCTTTTAACACTCTTGGATTGGATTTGGCTCCCATTCTGCCTGCCACGCCCGCCAAGCCTTTGATACCCCCCTTAAATGATACCATTGACGCAATGCGATCCTAATAGCTCTTCGGATTCCACGGTCAGTTTTCAACCCAAAACCATTCGGCCCCTGACTTGCTGTGAGTGCGTCCCAAGTCATGTGTTTAGCAGCAACTAGTTCGTCAGGCGCAAATTGGTCATGCAATAATTGGAATTGGTCATGAGCGGCACAGTCAAAATGCATGAGTTGGCCGTGAGCAGTGTGGATAGAACTTGGTGGATAAAAAGTCATTGATGAAACCCACCCATTTGGAATTATAATATTTGTGGACTTATTTTTTTGTTTTAATAGAAGTTTTGGAAAAATATGGGTGTGAGGTCCCAGTGGGGTCTCCCCGCCACTCTCCGGTATGTCTTGACTTACCTCAATCCGGCCGAGCTGTGACATAAACACCCGCGAGGGTTGCGCGGCTTTGATCGCCCCAACTATTCCTCTCGAAAGGCTCAAAAACGGTTTACCTAAATTTGCTCGCAACTCTTTTAGAAGTCGTTGATTCCCGGTCCGGAGACATGGCTTTACGTGCCCTATGCCCAGTCCAATATCGATCAGATTATGAGCATGATTATCATCTACTAGGGCACCAACATCTTGCCCAAGGTCAGAGAGCCCCCTCGCCCCTGCACAATATGCTTCAGTATCTCGCAGACAAATCATCACTCCATGTGTCCACGCTCTTGGGTTTTTTGACAGCATTTCATAGGGAAAAAGTCTCAGTAATGGGTGGCGTTTAACTTGGATCGCACCACGAGGCGTGATCACCACCCATCCATTTTTAATCTCATTAATCGAGGCCGGCTCATCTGAGCCGCGGTGAAATTCCGCGAGCGCCCCTAAGGTGCCTAGACTCCATCCGGTATCAGGCCGTACTATTGCTTGTGACAATACATCCTCCGTCAACGATATATCAGCCTCTCGCCAAGTCATATGTGACATGATACCGTTCCGTTCAATTTGAAGGAGCTCCTGAAAATGAGATACTTGCATACTATGTTGCGTATTACCAACATCGACGCATCATTATATTTTTTTTGTGATCTGCTGGGCCTCAAAGAGACGCGACGAATAGACCGACCAGAACACGGCTATTCATTGGTGTTCGTTGCCGCAGAGCAAACGCTAGATTCTGAAATCGAGTTGACCTTTAATCATGACCCGGAAATATTGGAAGGTGGACGAAATTTTGGCCATCTTGCGTTCCGCGTAGAAAATATTTATGAGTGTTGTCAAAAACTTATGGATGGGGGCGTTACCATAAATCGGCCACCGCGTGACGGTAGAATGGCTTTTATTAAATCACCGGACGGTATATCAATCGAACTATTGCAAGAGGGTGAATCTCTTCAGCATGCTGAACCTTGGGTGTCGATGAATAATATCGGGAGCTGGTAAAGTCTTATCGGGGTTCATTCAACATTTACGGCTGCATCTTATGTGGCACCCGGTGCAGCCACTTTGATAGGTCCCAAAATCTCAATAATACGGTCCCTAGTAGGGGGGGGCTTTGGGTCATAATTACTCAACGCTTCAACAATTGCACTCAAACGTTCGGGTGTAGTGCCACAACAGCCCCCGATAATTCTCGCGCCACAATCACGAGCTAGTCGCGCATAATCCGCCATAACCTCGTTAGTACCAGAGTATACGATTTCACCATCAACCATCTGTGGAATACCACAATTTCCCTTGGCAATGATGATATCTTGATCGTCCGCTCCCTCACACAAGCCTAAAATTGTATCGATCAGCATGGATGGACCTGCGCCGCAATTCGCACCAAATGCCGTCAAACGGGGCTCGAAACCGTGTGTGAATTGCACAGCTTTCTCCGGAGTATCGCCCATCATCGTGCGGCTTGCCGTGTCAAAAGTCATAGTTGAAATTACAGGTAAGTTAGTTCTGTGAGCGGCTTGGACCGCCGCACGTAATTCGTCAAAAGCAAAAATTGTTTCAATCCAAATTACATCGACACCGCCCTCTTTTAGAGCAACCATTTGCTCATAAAATACAGCTTCAGCGTTATCAACCGTTAACGTACCAAACGGTTCCATCATTTCGCCTGTCGGACCTATTGAACCTGCTACAATGATCGTTTTATTTGCAGCGTTAGAAGCGGCTCGCGCCAGTTGTGCCCCCGCAACATTGAGTTCTTGAGTCTTATCCTGCACCTTATCGAGGGTTAAACGACAAGTATTTGAACCAAACGTATTGGTCAAAATTATATCAGCTCCAGCATCGATGAAGCTTTTGTGCAACCACATTACATGTTCTTGACCGTCTAAATTCCAGAGATCAGGGGGACGTCCGGCTGGCAACCCCCGCAGCATCATATTAGTTCCGGTTCCACCGTCAGCAATGAGATAATCACGGTCAAATAGAAGGTTACTGATAATATTTTTCACGATTTTATCTCCGAACTCTACGGGCATTCCCTCAGCTACCACGCACTTTTATGACATTGTTCGTCAACTACTGTAACATCCTGCAAAATAAAAAACTGCTTGATCAGAAGGGCACTCCGAGCCCATCCTTGGGCCTAATAGTCGTTCGTTTCATCAAACGACGCGACGCTGGATCAAAGGCCTCTCTTCGATGAATAGTTGCGGCATTATCCCACATAATCGCATCGCCCAATTCCCATTTATGACGATATACAAAACTTGGCCTTACCATCCATTCAAATAGGTAATCCAACAGATTACGGCTTTCAATTTCAGATATTCCATCGATCATTGGCACCATCCCTTGATTAATGTATAGGGCTTTTCGGCTGGTTATGGGATGAGTCCGAACAACAGGTTGGAGCACTGGCGGTGTTCGATTTGTCTGAGCTTCATTCGTAGGAACGCTCCAAGTGCCATTAAAGTAAGCGTAGGAGTGAGTGGCCCAAAGCCCCTCTAGCTTAAGTTTCATATCTGGCGATAGTTCCTCGTATGCGACGGCTAAATTGGCAAAAGAAGTATCGCCCCCTTTTTTTGGCAAATCGAAGGCACATAGCATAGAGCCTATCGCTGGTTCTAGCATGTAGCTTTGGTCATGATGCCAACCGAGTTCCTTATCTTTTAAAATTCCGACGTCACGTCCATTTTGCGTGATGTTTGAAACCTGCAGAAGCTCTGGAAACATAGGGTCGAGAAATTCTTTTCGAACATGAACCTCTAAATCACCAAATCGACGAGAAAAATTGACGATGTCACCTTCATCGAACTGTTGTTTGCGAAATAATACAATCCCATTTTCGTACCAAAGTCTCTCAATTTCAGCAAAATCTCGATCATTTATTGGTTTTCTTATATCAATACCTTTAATTTCGACACCAAACCGTGGTGTCAGTGGTCGGGTAGAAACTGCCATCTTGAGACCTCGAAATCCTCTCCCAATATATAATTGAATACACATTTGATACTATTCGCATCTTTTAGGTGCATCCTACAAAATTAGTTTACCACATAATAAAGCACAATCTGGCGTATGCAAAACTCACTAGTAAATCACCATACTCAATCCATAAAAGTCTAGCGTCAACCCACAGGAATTTATACATATTTAGGGCATATTTACTTCAGCTATTATGTGGGTTTTGCGCCAGACTCTAATCAACCACCTAATAAAAGCTAAACTGGGAATAGAGAGGAATGTTCAGACCATGATTTTCATAGCAGCCGCTTGAGCAGCTGATCCATAACGTAAGCCCAACAGATAAACATGTGTGCTCACGGGCGTGACAGAAACGATAACAGCGACCAATAGCCAAGGATTTGGCATTTTACACACATAGGTTCCCACAACATAAACCGCCAAAGGATGCAAAAATTACTTTAAAAATGATCCAACACTAGATTCGTGTAGACCGATCCTGACTTTACACTGGCCAATAGAAGCGCCGGGGCAAAAACGTGACCCCAGAATGCTTCAGCGTTCAAGCATAGATAGCGAATCGTCGACAGCTATCGGTATTAAAAGGTAGGCGCCATTCCATGTTATTCCGCAAACCAGACGGATTAAAATTAAGTTTGCCACCAAAGAGCGCAGAGTATTCATCGTGAATTTTACTGAGGCTCCGTGCCGGACCTGTGCGCCCTCCGGCATAATGGTCACCACAAAGTAAAGTTGCCAAGAGTGGAGTGAAATGATTAGAAAAACTGGCAATAAATGCTAATAGTCGGGCCAAAGACTTATCACAGGGATTCCAAGCAAAATAGCATTGCCAAAACCACCCGTCATGCCCGCCATAGAGGCTGAAGCCCAGTCTCGCTTAAAGTATTGGCGCGAGATTAACTCTCCAGTAAACCAGGCAATATAACCGCTACCAAAATAAGCAAAAAAAAAATCCATTCGATGGGGTAGGGGAAAACTTACCTCGCCATCGATCTGGACAAGAACCCGCTAGTAGCAAAGTTAAACACAAATGACGAGAGACTATCGATTCCAGACTCTCTGAGCCGTTTCTGGCGCGCTGCCAAAAACCCAAACCCACTAAACCGAAATTGGTAAACTTATATCTATTACCTCCAACATAACCTGAGAATCATGTAAAACTATATAAATATAAGCGAACGAGAGTAAAGCGCGTGAGCAGGCTTGCCCAGAAAGCTAGTGGTTATTACCATACGATTATGAAAATTTTTTACACAGCGAACTCGCCCTTCGCTCGAATTGCTCGAATTGCTGCACACACATGTAATGTCCAGTATGAGCCGGTATGCTTGAAACATAACGAATTACGAACCAATGAAAATTCGGTTCTAAAATACAATTGTACAGGCAGGGTGCCAACGCTGGTAGATAACGAGATCATTGTCACAGAAACTGGCACTATTTGCCGATATCTCGAAGCAAAAGGCGATGGCACGAAGCTCTTTAACACCTCAGGCGATTGGAAAACCCAACAGATAGAAGGTATAGCTCTGAGCTTTTTAGACGGTTGTGCCCTTTGGGCTCGCGAGCACCGACGCCCAAATCACAAGCAATCAGCTTGGCTTTGTGAAGTGGAGCGAGACCGAGCGGCTCGCTGCTTGGACTGGTTTAGTCGGAGTCCAGGCATTATGTCGATCAGTACGCTCTGGGATTTTCCACATATTGTTCTGACTGTCGCGATCTCTTTTCTGCACCATCGCGAATTAATGCAAGATTGGCAGAAAGACCGCTGCGCACTTGTTTCATGGCACTTGAAACAATGCGAGCGACCTTCTGTTTTAGCGAATCCCATTGTTTTGGAAGTCTAGACTGGAACTTCGCCTTGGAGTGTAACACGGCGCATGTGCCTGTAAGAATTTCTATAGTCATTGACAGCGAAGTGCTGCGTGCATCTGTTATCCCATACTGCTAGGGTATTCTTCTGCCAGCGAAGACGGCAAGTAAATTCCGGTCTGGATATGTGCTCACCGAGAAACGCAATTAACGGCTTGCTCTCCTCAACGGTCATGTCTTTAAAACTTAATGTATGTGCCTCGCTCACATACAAACCTTTTTGTCCAGTTTCAGGGTGTGTGCGCACAATCGGATGCTCTGATTGCATGGGCTGTGAACCATCCGTGTAGGAATCCTTCATTTTTGATAGTTTACTGATTCTATTGGCACGTCCTCCGGGGTAAAGTTTTTCCGAGTCATTAATTCCGATAAGATCTTCTACCACTGCTTTCATGCCGTTCGACAACGCGTTGTATGCCAGATAGGTATTGGCAAACAGTGTATCACCCCCCGCTTCTGGAACCTCTACAGCAAACAGCACCGTTCCCATATCGGGCTTGGGTTTATAGCTCGTATCAGAATGCCATACCCCTCCAAAATTAACTTCATCATCTGGCGTTTTAACAATTTCATGGGCCTCAGGCACTCCATCGACACCGGATAGGTAGGGGTAAGTGATAGGATTTCCAAACAATCGAGCCATTGAAACCTGCTGTTCAGCATTTAATGTCTGGTCCCGGAAGTATATTACTTGAAAGTCGAGAAAAGCTCTGTGAACCTCTTCTTGCTGCTGGTTAGTAAGTTTTTTAGAGAGGTCTACCCCAGCGATTTCTGCACCCAAGGCCCCCGTTAAGGGGTTAACTTTTATTGATTGATAATCCATGTCAATTTTCTCAAAAGCCAAATTTATAACCATATGTTAAAACGAACCATTGATGATTTCAATTAGGTTTAAGAGCTATGCATAACCTTATGCCCCAGCTTACCCTCCCTGACCGCAAGCCCCCAGTTCTCCGGTTTTTGAGTAACACGAACATTTTTGGAGTAGCGGCATATGTGTAAATTTTGACCTTAATCGGCTTTTCCCAGCTTTTTATGCCAATCAATACAGTCAAGAAAAACGGCTGGATTCATAAATTTTCTTCATGGTAAGTAGGAATACCATACGAACGGCTCCCATAAATTAATGGCTTCCCATAGCTAACTACCGTATCTGAAACTTCTCCAATAAAAATAAAATGCGAGCCAGAACGATGGTTATCGACTAATTTACAATCGAATACAGCAAGCCCCTCTCGGAGACGCGGCGCCAACTCGCCAGGCGACGACCAATCTCCAGTCGCGAACTTATCTCCTCTCGGAGCCTTGCCAAATCCAGCAAACAGATTCGACAATCCTACTTGGTCGTCACGCAATAAATTTATGCAAAAAGTACCGTTTCTTATAATCATATCCGCTAGGGGTGACTCGTGATGGATGCAGACTAAGATTGTAGGTGGATCAGCGGATACTGATGTCATCGAGCTAACCGTTACCCCATCTTTTCCAGCTGGGCCCCTCGTCGTTACAATAGTTACGCTTGTTGCCGCACGGCTCATGCCCTCCAGAAAACCAGTACGTCCCACATTCATTAACTGTTATCCTTTAAATGTTCAACAAGCTTGCATTCGCTCCGAGCAATGCAGCACTATCCAAATTTAACAGATTACGAATAAAGGCCAACAGCTTCTATGCTGTTAAATTTAATTTGATGAGTTGTTTGAATTATAACCAGCAAGAAGTATATCATATACAGGCAATTTTACACGCCGTTCCTCACGAAAGGAAATTCTTACCCCTTGCATGTCGTCCGTCGAGGTCGCAAGGCTCCAATCCTTTTAGTCTGTGATCATGCTAGTAATGCCGTGCCGATTGCGCTCGACCGCTTAGGCATTTCACAAAAAAGTCTACAAAGTCATATTGCATACGACATCGGTGCAGCGCGTGTTGCTGGTCGGTTGTCTCAGATCCTCGATGCCCCGTTAATTTTTGCTGGATATTCGAGATTAGTCATTGACCTTAATCGCCCCCTCCGCAACCCCGAATCGATCTTAGAAAAAAGTGATGGCGTCATAATCCCGGGCAATCAGAATTTGAATGATGCAGAAAAGGGTCGCCGCATAAATACGATTTTTAGACCTTATCATAAAGCGGTCGGTCGCTGTCTTAATAATCTTTGGAAGAGCGGACGACCACCTGTATTACTTTCAATTCACAGCTTTTCGCCCTTTTTTGGAAAAACCCCGCGGCCATGGGATGTTGGAGTTTTATGGAATCATGATACACGTATTGCCCTGCCGCTCATTGAGCTTCTTGAAGCTAAAGGGGCGACAACAAGCCGTATTCTGGACGAGATCAGGCTTACACCATCGATTTACATGCGGGCACCAAGGGATTGGCTAATTGCGTGATCGAGATTAATCAAGATCAAGTCCGTGATGACAGAGGAATTAACCGATGGTCAATTCTTTTAGGGAGAGTATTTAGAAACATCCTACGCTGATCTACTCTGCGCAAAGTCAAACAGTTCTGAGCTTGCGCCGAGCCACCAGCCAGACTATCACCCATGCGGAGACAGCGCATGGGGCTGTTAGGAAACAAATGAAAGAATCGCAAAAGATGAATGAAGTTGACGGTGTGCCGGAGGAAAGGTTGCGCTCTTTCGTTGAGCGTATTGAACGTCTCGAAGAGGAAAAAAAAGCACTTAGCGATGATATCCGTGAAGTCTATTCAGAGGCTAAGGGTACAGGTTTTGATATTAAAGTACTGCGCCAGATCATTCTGCTGAGGAAAATGGACTCATCTGATCGCAGCGAGATGGAGGCAATACTCGATATTTATAAACGTGTCCTTGGTATGTGAATGCCCAAGTTTACCTATCCAGTATAAATGCTGTTTCTGCATATTTGGTGAGTTTTTTCAATGAATGTGAAAATTCTTGCGTGCCCGTATGTACAACGAGATTTGGATTGTCAGGGACTTCATACGGCGATGATATCCCCGTGAAATCAACTATTTCACCGGCCCGGGCTTTTGCGTATAAACCTTTAGGATCTCGCTGCTCACAAATGTCAATAGTTGCATTGATAAAAACTTCATGGAAATTCTCACCAATTATTTGGTGTGCGATTTCTCTATCAATACGAAACGGCGAGATAAAAGCCGATATTACAATAAACCCCGCCTCAACATAAGCGGCAGCAACTTCAGTTACCCGACGGATATTCTCACGGCGGTCCTCCATAGAAAACCCCAAATCCCCATTAAGACCATGACGCAGATTGTCGCCATCCAATACAAAGACGCGTTTACCTTGATCAAAAAGAATTCGCTCCAAACCAATTGCGAGTGATGATTTTCCAGAGCCAGATAGTCCCGTAAACCACAGGACACCCGACCGGTGGCCATATCGATTCCAACGCGCTTCAAGGGGAATATTATTTAAGGATTTTATCATGTAAAAATTCACGTTCTAAAACTGGAACAAAGTTATTACCCTTGGAGATAGCGTGCACATATTACCTGATACCGTTCCAGCTTATTCTGACAGAGCGACTGATCTAAAATACCTTGTTACCTATGTAGCGACTAAACTGTCTATTAACTCAATAAATTTTACCAGTTTCTTGAGTCAGGTCACTGATCATCTACTTACTTAGTCGCTTCAATCTATTTTTGACAAAACCCGGGGCTTCCTTGATCGGCTTAAATTTACTGCATCCACGCCCGCGGTCAGCCAAATTACTAATAGCAAATTTAGTGATCTATCTCCCCAATCCTCACACCCAATCGCGTGAATACCATCCTCCATTTCCGCCATTACCTCTCCAAAGATCAGCGTGTGCAGGCATTAGTTTGAGGGGACTAGACCAAAGTGCCATTTCAGATTCGTTAAAAGTATTTTGCATTGCGATGGGATCAGATGTTTGAACGTTACGAACTCTCCATTAGCGCTCACAAAATACCCTTAGAGTCCGGTGTGCACGTTCGACGACCAGCAAAATAGCTTGGGACACATTATCGGCGGCGGTCGATTCGTAATTCCCATGATGTTAATGATTCATAGTCCGCTTTGATTATGAAAATTTGCCCTCTTCATATTAACAAAGCATAACATTTTGAAAAAATTTGCCCCGATCTACAACATCTGACTTGATCCCTTACCAAAACCAGTTTTGGATGTTGGGTGTACGTTAAGAGGTTTTGATGCCCGCTTATAAAACCACAGTCCGTCTGGAAGATTTCCATCCTGACACACAAGCTTACTTCAAAGGCCGGGAGGTATGTGTAGCAGGTGGTAGCGGATTCATTGGATCTCATATTGTAGAGCAGTTGCTGGAACTTGATGCAACTCCAGTCATTCCCACTCGAAATGAGACTCCGCCGTTTTTAAGCCACCTTTATGATCGTATTGTCATCAGACACGTAGATTTGACCGATAGGGGTAGCCTATGTAAGGCTATAAAAGGTTCGTCAGTCATACTCAACCTTGCGGCTAGCGTTGGCGGAATCTCCTATAATTCAAGTCATCCAGCGACTGTATTCCAGGCTAATCTGCGCACTTTTCTTAACGTAGTTGAGGCCGCCCAAGAGAGCTACGTCGAACGGCTTCTAGTAACGAGCTCTGCGTGTATATACCCTCGTTATTGCACAATTCCCACCCCGGAAAGTGAGGGCTTTGTCGATAGCCCTGAGGCCACTAACTCAGGCTATGGTTGGGCCAAACGCATGGAGGAATTTCTCGGGCAATGCTGCGCGAATGAGTATGGGTTGGAAGTTGCCATCGCTCGCCCCTATAATGCATACGGTCCGCGTGATAACTACAACCCAAGGAGCTCCCATGTTCTGCCAGCATTAATTTTAAAAGCCTTTGAGAATAACGATGGGACCTTGTCCGTTTGGGGTGATGGTCGCCAAAGTCGCTCGTTTCTTTATGTTGACGATTTCGCCCGCGGCCTTTTAGAAGTTACAGCGCGTTATGCGGTATCGGAGCCGATTAATGTGGGGTCAGATGAGGAAATCTTAATTGGTGAGGCTGCCAGAATGATTGCTGATGAGGTGGGAAAAAGGAGAGGGATGACAATCAAACCTGTTTTTAACCCAGTGCACTTAACCGGCCAACCTCGAAGGAATTGCGATACTACAAAACTTAAAGCTGCAATAGGTTTTAAATGTAATATCTCATTTAAAGCGGGGCTCTCCAACACCATTGATTGGTTTGAGCAAAATCGGGAGCTAGCACTCACAGCCCATAGTCAGTAATTTTACGCTCCAAACTAAACGCCCCTCAACACTCGGTGCAGTAGACATTTGGAAGTATTCAACACAAATACTAATCATGGATTATCGAATGACGGATACGACACCAACTTTTAACCAGAATTCCGCAATGGATCCCGGTGCGGGACTTTTACAAATTTTCTCCGGTCTAAGTGGGAACGATGCGCAACAAGTGATATGGAATAATCCTTGGGCTGCATACTCTACCATCCATTATTGCCGGGATAATCGGTGCCGTGGGCATAGGATAGTCGTGTTCAGAGGGCCGCCAAGATGAAGGTGACTTCGGATAAAATTAATGGTGTTCTGGGAATTTTAGGCGGCATGGGTCCTATGGCTACTGTAGATTTTGTAAAAAAAATTATCGAACAGACCCCTGCGGAATGTGATCAAGACCATATCCCACTCGTGATTTATTCTGTTCCTCAGATTCCAGACCGTTCCCAGTGCATCGCAGAAGCAAATGATGCCCCCCTAGAATGGCTGGTAACAGGTGTTAATATACTGCGAGATAGTGGTGCCCAAAGCATCGCAATCCCCTGCAACACCGCACATTTCTGGTACACCCCGCTGCAGAAACACTGCGATATACCCATTTTGCACATTGTCGATGCTGCTGCTAATGCGCTTGTGAGCCGGGGTATATGTTCAGGAAGAATCGGCCTACTGGCAACAACCGGCACTATTAAGGCTAACATATACCAAGAACGTTTAAGCAAGTTGGGGTACTCTTGTATTCTGCCAAGTCCGCGGCTTCAAAAGGAAGCAGTGATGACCGGAATTGCTGAAGTTAAAGCTGGTAATTATGGCATTGCCCAACATCTCCTCGAAAAAGCCGCAAAATATCTCGTTACCTCCGGATGTGAAATAATTATGCTTGGATGCACGGAGATTCCAATTGTCTTAAAAGGCAACGCGTATTTGGACGCCACAGAGGCTCTAGCTCGTGCGGCGGTAACCTCTCACCTTCAGTCAAAAGGGAAAACACGGTTGCCGGTTAATTCAAACACTTACCCAAGCAAGACCAAAGTCAGGTTAGACTAGTATGAAGGTTAAGGTGGACATATCATTTTTGTTTTTAAAAAGGTTGAGACTTTCACGCTCTGCCTGAATGCGCCCTGCTAATCTCTGCACTACCGATAGCTTTTAGAGCATCCCTGATGAGTTCATTAGTCAGCAAAACGCTTGTTCCCAGTGGGGCGTGGATCATAGCTGTTCGGATTGCCAAAGTCATTGCAACAGCTTGCAAGACGTCTCCATTGCTTGTCGGGCCAGTAACGGACATTTCTGCGTCAACTGCTCTCAAAATAACCGATACGAGCTGTTCGACCTTGATGGGGTCTCCCGTATCACGATGCAGCGGAAATACGATCTCGAAGAGATCACCGGTCGCGGTTTTAACTTTGAAAGGTAATTGTTTCAATCGCGGACCTCTGTTAGCTTACTGCCAACTCAAAAGAGTAAGGGTGGCTATTCCAGCTAAAAGTTGCGCACTGTTTATCCATACTGAGAACGAATGTAAGCGTTTGAAGGTGCGCTCAGCCGCCTCTTCCCCCTGGATCATCAAGTCCCTGTAATGATTAATCTTTGGCATCAGAACCTGACGCGCAAATATCCCACCTATCGCTATTATTAGTAAAATTCCACATTCAATCTCATGACTTACAAATAGGCATCCTGCGCCAAGAGCAGCGAAGAATATGATCACTAGATAATACCATGGAAATACAGTGCGAATAAATTTCCCCGCTGTCACCTCGTCTAACTTTGTAAAAATTAAAGGCGCCATCACGCCCGAAAAAAAAATCATTGACCCAACAAGTATGGCAACAAAAAGAAGGCTAAAAGTAAAAAAGATGTCCATCATTATTAGTGTACGGTATTAAGGTCCTTTTGGATCTGTTACCTAGGCTTGAGGTATCCAGACATTTTTATACTGTCTAAACTTGAGGTTAAAACATTAGTTTCAGAATTTCGCCTAACTAATTAAATTCAATTTTGTTTAAGAGTTAAGATCTTGGATCACTTAATTTTATAAGATTCTCATTTGAAATTTTAAACTGGCTTTTAACTTATTGCAGAGGCAAACATAATCCTGATTGAAAACGCACATACCAAAAACCTGAACCTAGTTTGAGTGTTATCTTAACGAACATGTATCAAACATTGAAAATGTTGTATGTTTTTATTTGTAAGTTTGATGTTTCCCCAGTTAATAAAAAGGATTAGAGAGCAGGATTTTTGGCAACAACCGTCTGAACAATGCACAAAAAAACGTTGGAGGCTAGACATCATATTTTATGATTAGATAATGAAGTTAAAATTGCAAAAATCCAAACGCTATCTTCAAATAACGAGGTTATCATAATGGCCAACATTATCGAATGGATTTGGGGACGATACGCCGCACTATTTTACTCTGGTGCTTTAACTCTGATCTTTGGAGTGGCAGGCTTTTCATTTTTTCCACTTTTCGGCGCAGCTTTGTTTTTTTTAATCTTAACGACAATCGGGTTTGCAAACTTTTTTCAAAACAAATCGAATGTGCTCGCCAACTATCCGATTCTTGCTTACTTTCGTTTTCTATTTGAGAACATTCGCCCCGAATTACGACAGTATTTTTGGGAGTCTGATAGCGACGAACTACCATACTCCCGTATTCAACGATCGCTCGTTTATCAAAGATCAAAATCCCAATCTAGCGTGCGATCATTTGGTTCGCAGGCTGATATGTACAATGAGCACCACGAGTGGCTAAACCACTCTGTTTTCCCCACTCAAATAGATTCACAAGACTTTCGTGTAAAGGTCGGAGAGGGCGTAAACGCCTATAATGTATCACTCTTAAATATTTCCGGGACATCTTTCGGCGCATTATCACCGCCGGCTATTCAAGCCTTAAATACGGGAGCAAAAATTGGCAGCTTTGCGCACAATACAGGCGAAGGTGGAATATCACCTTACCACATGCGGGGAAAAGGCGACCTTATATGGCAAGTTTCTACAGGGTATTTTGGCTGCAGGGACCAAGATGGACATTTTGATCCCGTATTGTTTCAGGAGAAAGCGACTCAAGACCAAATTAAAATGATCGAAATCAAACTTAGTCAAGGAGCAAAGCCGGGTCACGGGGGCATGCTCCTTGGTTCTAAGGTAACCGAAGAAATTGCCCTTATCCGCGGGGTCCAAGCAGGCACGGACTGCATCTCTCCATCTTATCACTCAGAATTTTCGACTCCATCGGGGTTGATTGATTTTTCATCGAAGTTAAGAGAAATGTCCGGCGGCAAACCCGTGGGCATAAAGCTTTGCCTCGGGCACCCTTGGGAATTGGCGTCTATCGTCAAGGCAATGGTGGAGAAAAAAATGTTTTTAGATTTCATAACCGTTGACGGCTCTGAGGGGGGTACGGGCGCGGCTCCTCTTGAATTTACAGACCGGCTCGGATGTCCACTAACCGATGCGCTAATATATGTAGATAACGCCCTTATTGGTGCCGGCATACGGGATCGGGTGAAAATCGCCGTATCCGGCAAAATTGTCAGCGCGTACGATATCATTCGTTACATCGCTTTAGGCGCTGATTGGTGCAACATGGCGCGACCATTTATGTTTTCTCTGGGATGTATCCAAGCCTTGACCTGCTCTACCGGGAATTGCCCAACTGGCGTAGCTACAATGAACCCCAAGCGTCATCGCGTACTTAATGTTAAGGATAGAGCGACGCGAGTGGCCAATTTCCACAAAAATACTCTGCATGTCGTTAAAGAAATGATCCAAGCCTCTGGATTGCGCGATCCTTCTGAACTTACAAGACGAAACATCGTTAGGAGGGTATCAGCTAGCGAAATATTACTTGCAGATCAAATTTACCCTAAAGTGACTGCAGGCTCATTAATCCATGGCGGCCGATGCGATGATCCAAGACTAGAAGTGTATTGGGGAAAAGTGAAAGCTGAGAGCTTTTCCGCTCAATAACGTTTGACGTTGTTTGCTTTTTCCCCGGTGCACATTACTTTTTTATCCTAGAGAACTCTTTTTCTCTGTCTCATCGCAGGTTATAATTTTTCAAGTTCGACACACATTTATTCGGATACATAAAGCTAAAGAACCGATGCGTACACATTATCAAACCCAGAGAAAAAAGTGAAAATCAAAGCCATTAATGGCGCATTAGGCATCGAGGTTTGTAATTTAGACCTCAATAATATTACCAGTCTGGCAAAGTCTGATTTGCTGGACTTATACAATGAACATATCGTTTTGGTATTCCGCGATCAAAATCTAACCCCCGATAACCATCGAATTTTCTCTGAGATTTTTGGTCCTGTTTATGCCCACCCTCTTAAAACTCGTGCGAGTGTCCAAGATGTTCCTGAAGTTTTAATTCTCGAGAACAAACCGGGGCGTCCGGGAGCACCAAATAATTATTGGCACTCTGATATTTCTCATGCTGACCAACCACCGTCAGCAACGACCCTTCACGCACTTACTGTCCCTCAAGGCTATGGTGACACCATGATATGTAGCATGGTACGCGCTTATGAGAGTCTCTCCGACTGTATGCGCGAGATGTTACGGGACCAAAAGGCACTCCATAGTGGAATCGCAACCTTCAAGCGAAGCATAGGAGGTAACTCTGATGCGAGGTTAATTGACTCATCTGAGATCAAGCCCCCTCGAGCGCACCCCATCGTGCGTAATCCAAAAGGTACAAATCAGAGAGCACTTTTTGTGAATCCGCACTTCACAATTGGAGTGGAGGACATGACGGTAGAGGAGGGAACTTGGATGCTAAACCACTTGTACCACATCGCGACCAAACCAGAAAATATCTACCGTCATCAATGGTGTATTGGCGACGTCTTGGTGTGGGATAATCGTCGTTCAATGCATTATGCAGTACGAGATTATACTGAGGAAATGCCGCGCAAGTTACATCGGTGCACGTCGAGGGGCGAAATCCCTGCTTAATTGGCGCCTAGCGAATAAGAGAAGTGTTCACTTTGATATACTGAATCCTATTTACCACCAGAGTAATATTACCGTATACCCAGTGGCCACGAGGCACCTCAGAAAAGTATTAGCCTTGTCCACGCCATGGAATTGTTCTTTTAATCAAGAGCCGCATAAATACATCAAAAAGCAAACCTAAAATCCCCATAATTAAAATTGTTACCCAAATTAATTCGTAATCAGATACTGTCCGAGCAATATTCTCAATAAATCCAACACCCGTTGTTCCTGCTAAAATCTCAGCTGCAACAAGAGTTCCCCAACAAACGCCTATCGCGATACGAATACCCGTGAGTATCTCCGGCAAAGCATTAGGGAAAATGACATTCCACATTATCTGCCGATCTGAAGCGCCGAGGGAGTGGGACGCGCGGATCTTGGACAACTGGGTTCCAGATGCTCCCGTCCGAGCCGAGATTACCATTATGGCAAAAGCAACCATGAATAGGAGAAAAACTTTTCCATCATCGGTTATACCGAAAATCGTGAGGATTAGTGGTGCCCAGGCTAGCGGAGGTACCGGCCGATAGATCTCTATTAAGGGATCAAAAAACGACTTAAAAAACCGCGAAACACCCATAAACAATCCTAGGGGCACGCCGAGAACAACACCGAGTATCATCGCTACTAACACCCGGAACACCGAGTCCCATAGGTGGCCATGAAGGGCGGGGACTGAGCCCAAATGGATTTTTCCAGTCGCGAATTGAAGTATTTTGTCTTTTAAATTAAGTTCAATCGAACCGTCCACGCGATGACGGGCATAATCCCCTGGCCAAAAGTCCGCAATCCAGTTCGGCACAAAAAAACCAACAAACCCTGCGATTGGCTTCCATTCCCACCATAATAAAGGAACGCCTTTGTATCCACCCCCAGAGTTGATATCGGGATTTGCTAATTTCAAGAAAGTTGCGATGACGTCCGTTGGTTTCGGCAGCCATCTCGCCGAGCCTTGCTCACTGCATTGTGTGCGCGACTTGACTACACCCGGCCCGGGGAAGAAAAGAGCTTGCATCAATTGAAAATTTCCCTGTGCGATCTCTCGCGCACCATCTAACCGGGCAATCGCGGCATTGATGCCCTCAAGGGAATTTGCTGGAAAAATAGTCCCATCATCCAACCGTCTAAAAATTCTTTCCAAAGATTTTACATAAGCGACGCGTTGAGCTTTTATGCCCCCGTTGAACTCTCCAATCTCATTCGCATTCTTCAGAACGGTAATATCAGACTTTAACTCTTCAATAACCACTTTACTTGCAGGGGCGTGGTTTTTTATTGTTTGGAATAAGCTTGCGGCTTTTGAGGCCAGAACGGATCCCTTATCGAATAAAATGCCGAGTGGAGTAATTGGTGCAATTGGAATTTCAACATGCGTGGTACCCCACTTGGGCTGAGCCAATGCTATGGCGGTAGGGGTCAAGCCCTGCGTGCCTGATAGCAGTTCCGCACTCACCGCATCGAGCTTAAGAACTAACTTGTCAATTTTCTCGATAGTTTCCACGCTAAGGTTTTTCGGGTTAGACGAAATAACCATTAAGCTTCTTATTTTTTCGATCAACTCGTTTAGCAATTTCTGCTCAGCTTGCGAGAATGCGCTAGAAAGAAGCTCTTTTTGGATGGAGTTTAGTTGAGCGGTATTGCGTGCTACCAGTAAAGTCGATTTATAATAACGCGCGCCCCCGGGGAGCGCAGCCTTGATCGGGGACAGGGCCTCGTCAAGCTTGGCCACCTGGCACATATCGTTAGCCGCGCTGGGCATGTAAGCCCGGCCTATACCCCACGAAAAATAAAACCAAACTAGCATCAAGGTTGACGCACCACATATAGTCCAGTACCAGCCTCCACTAGTCCTCTGTGGATCGCCGAACACTTGATTCTTAGAAGTTAGTACCGTGTCTCTCCAACCAACAAATAGAGCCCACATAAACAGGACCACAAGGGAAAAAATCATTAAAGCGGCTACCAATCCGCGGTTGTCTGAAAACCAGTCAACCACGACCCATGATCTCCTCTTCCATGTCCCAAATCATGGTCAGGATTTCTTCCCTGACCTCGGTGAAAACCACATCTTGCTTTATATCGCGAAGTGATTCCGAGAGGCCTCGCTCGGCAAAAGGTAAATGATATTCTTTATAAATACGGCCCGGTCGGGGCGCCATAACAAAAAGACGCTCACCCAGCAAGAGAGCCTCCTCCACTGAGTGTGTGATAAAAAGTATTGTCTTTCCCGTCTCTTTCCAAAGCGTAAGAATTAAAGACTGCATTTTCTCGCGTGTCAGTGCGTCCAGAGCACCAAGCGGTTCATCCATTAAAATAACTGATGGATCGTTGACCAAACACCGTGCCAACGCAACCCGCTGCTGCATGCCGCCTGACAATTGATAGGTCGGAGTATCACCAAAGCCTTGTAAGCCCACGATATCGAGCCATTTTTCAACAAGTTTCTTGATTTTCTCGGGATCAGCTTTCTTCATCCGCAGTCCAAAATCAACATTTTTCGAGACAGTTAACCATTCAAAAAGTGCCCCTTGTTGGAAAACCATCCCGCGCTCTACCCCGGGGGCATCAATCATCCTGCCTCCCAAAGATGCTTTTCCTGAGGTAGGTCTCAAAAAACCTGCGATCATATTTAAAAGTGTCGTTTTTCCGCACCCCGAGGGACCAAGCACGGTCAACAACTCACCCTTTTTTAATGTAAAATTTATATCTTTTAGGGCTTCAACCTCGAAACCGGTCGATGGATTGACAAAAGTCATGCTCAAGTCTTCGCAAACAAGGTCAGTCATTATAGTTATGATCCTAGTTAGGCAGTGAACATGCTATGAGTAAAATATGCTCTCTTAAATGCCTTATAAGCAGCCGCGCCCGCACAGCTAGGCATATGGATGGCCTAAAGTTTCAAGTTTGCGGCAATTAATTAAAACAAGGGCATGTCTGATCAACAAGAGAGACTGCAGTTCGCAGTCTCCCCCTCGATAACCCTAGCATCCGTTATTTGAGAAACGAGCCATCTATAGTTTTAGCAATCTTAGATCCATCAGAATCACCTGAGAATACCATGCCCAACGAAGCCGCAGCAGAGGCAGCAAGCCCACCTTTGCCGAAGTACTGTTCAAGTTGCTCTTTAGCCGTAGGAAAAATGAAATCTGCCATTTGAGCCTTTGTAGTATCTAATTTCATACCAGCATCCGCTGCGACTTTTGCCACCTGCACATCAGAGGCCGTCCAAGCTTGATTAGCTTCTTCTGTGACCTCCAAGAACGCACGCACTAATTCTGGGTTTTCAGTAGCAAATTTTTCCGTAACTGAAATAACATCAAAAGAGCCAATACCCGCCCTAATTTTTTGTTGTTTATTCATGATCGGCGTCCCCACTTCTCTGGCTGCCTTGGAGGATGAACCACCGAATATACACGCCATTTGCACAAGCCCGTCAGCGAGCGATTGCGCGCCGTCAGCCGGAGCTTGATCGACAATCTTCAACTTACTAATATCAACTTGTAGCGTTGTCATGTAGCGTCGGAATGCATAGTCGGCCATCGTATTCAAAGGTACCGCAACGGTTTTACCCTCCAATTCGGATGCATTCGACGCATCTATCCCGAGACCATTTTTTACAAAGCAATCATTAGCTTCATAAACTACAGCGATTCCAACCATTTTCAGAGGGGCACCTTGCTGAATAGCCGTTACAAAGGGCGCCAAGCCTTGAGAATACGAGATGTCTATATCACCGGATAACATTGCTTCAGTCATGGCTACGCCGGTTTTAAAATCCGTCCACGTCACAGGGACCCCCAACGCCTTGTCATAAGTCTTTTCAACTTTCGCTATTTGGTTTGGCGTCGCCCATTCTAGAAAAAACGCGGCATTTAACTTATCGGCGGCATAGACGGCCGATGAGGCCATTAAGAAGATCGCGCTAGCTGCAGCTAATGCTCCTATTTTTCTCACAATTGTCATGGTTCTCTCCATTTATATTATGTTGTTTAGCGGTTATTTTGACGCTCTCAGATCCGCTTTCCCTTAATTTTTTTTGGAAAAGGCTATGGGAGAAGATCGTAAAATCCACAGTAAGAATGCTCTTAATCGCATCTCAAGGCAAGTGTGACGAATAAGATCAGTTTTACCTAAAATAATTCTCATAGACACTGTTTTTAGGCTGTTAGATACAGTGTCAAAAGTCCTTGCCTGAACTGTCTTTACATGATTTTTAGCCGTCACTGTCGTGCTTGCTTCAACGTTTAAGAATGAAATCATGCCCGGTACCAAATTATTCTAAACTCACGGCAGCATCCCCGTCAGCCCGATCTCTGAATTGCACTGACCTTCAGGCCAAGGCTTTGCATTTTCAAAATGGCTTCTACTGAACTTTCAAGGGAGGCATTACTGCAGTCTTTTTGCATGATTTCACCAAGTATGGGTCGTTTATGACGCTGAAGAGTGTTATCATATGCTGGGTCGTAGTGAGCTTTCAATAGCTCATAGGCCAACGCGCTCCATGCACGAGTATCTATCAATGACTGCCAGTGGTTAGTTCGTTCACTTCCGTGTCGTCGTGTCATGCCCGCTACTAAAGTGTTCAAATCATCAATCTCCCGTGTAAGATGAGAGTATTCCCCGAGCAAATATTCCGCGCGAGCAGAGCGAGGCGTGGAAATTGGTATCTGCGGGGAGACCAAAATCCGCTTCCAAAGCTCTGCTGGCACCTGAACGTCGCCAATCCGGGAACTCTCCGATTCTATATACACTGGCTGATCTGGATGAAACCGTTGTAGCTGCGAATGCAACAAGGTTTCGAACATGCGTTGGCTCGGCTGCGCGACATTTTTAACACGCCCTAATAGCGACCCGCGATGCGATGCAAGCCCCTCTAGGTCAAGAACCTGCGCGCCTTTCTCAGAGAGTGCCTTTAATATATCTGTTTTGCCCGAGCCGGTGCGTCCGGCGATGATAATCAATTTAAGTGTCGAGGGTATGCGATCCAGATATGATCGCACCTCTCGACGGTAAAATTTATAACCACCTTTAAGCACAAAACTTCGCCATCCGATAGCGCTACAAATTTGCGCGAAGGACTGCGAGCGTTGTCCTCCCCGCCAGCAATGGATCAGAGGACTAAAATTGCTGGGCATTTCGCTCAAAACTCCCTCGATATGCCCAGCAATATTTCGGGCTACAAGAGCTGCACCGTGTTTTCGGGCTACGAAAGGCGAGTCCTGCGTGTACAAACGGCCCACAATGGAACGTTCTTCATCAGACAACACCGGCAGATTTACAGCACCCGGGATATGATCATGAGCAAACTCTCCGGGCGCACGGACATCAATGACCATGTCATAATGCTTTGGATCCCACATTTCAGTTCCGGTGATCATGTTATTTATCAATTTCGTTTCCCTCGCGGTCAAATCATTGTTCCATGATTGCTCATAAATTCCCAAACTAAAGTCTTAATTCGAAATGCATCGCGAACTAATCGTATTCCACTCAAACCCCGAGTTTTGTTGGGCTCCCTTTTTTTCGTAATTTGATGGGCCATCTATGCTGCCAAAGTTTGTCGACCTTTTACTGCACAATTGTGGGGCAAGATTACACCTGATGATTCGTTTTGCCCACCACGTGTTGCTGCAGCCGGGTCACATGAGCTATATCATGCCACCTACCTACGAAATATTACCGCGTAAAAATGGGCTATCTTCCACATGGTTATCTTTTAAACGAGAAATTATCATACCCGAAACTTGGATCTTGAGGCTTTTAATGTTGCAACATGAGTGTTTTTCATCAAAAGAACGGCCTCATAAATGCGTGCAGCTAGGCGCCTATTTTTGATATTCGTAACACCAACTTAAAAATACACGGAAACTCACTATATGAAATCGAACGCAAACATGATTCTAAAAGATTTGGTGCTTATTGGCGGGGGACATACTCATGTCGCAGTTTTAAAAAATTTCGGCATGAACCCGCAGCCCGGAGTGCGCTTAACACTAATTGCACGGGATATACATACGCCATATTCGGGCATGCTCCCCGGCTATGTTGCCGGTCATTATGACTTCGATGCCTCGCACGTCGATCTTCGTCCATTGTGTCAGTTTGCTGGGGCCCGGTTATTCCACGATGAGGCGATTAAGATCGATCCGACGAAAAAAACTGTTTTATGTGCAAGTCGACCGGCCGTGCCATACGATATTTTGTCGGTCAATATCGGCTCAAAACCAGAGTTAAAAGGGGTCATAGGCGCTGATCTATTCGCAACGCCAGTCAAGCCGATTAACCGTTTTGTTGATAAGTGGCATCACTTAAGTGAACGCGTCATGGCGCAATCAGGTAAATATCGCATCGGCGTGGTGGGCGCCGGGGCAGCTGGGGTTGAAATATTACTAGCAATACAGTTCCACCTCCAGAATCTGTTAAATGCTGCTGGTCGTGATAGCGACAAGATAGATTTCCACTTGGTCAGCCGCTCTAAACGCATTCTTCCGTCGTTCTCAACAGCTATTGCCAACCGTTTTGAACGCGTATTATTTTCACGTGGTGTGCAAGTTCATGTGGGGGTCGAAGCGAGCACCGTCAAAAAAGGCTGTTTGACGTTATCCAATGGTAAACAACTTGAGTTGGATGACGTATTGCTGGTGACTGGTGCCAGTGCCCCTGATTGGCTTCGCATGTCCGGTTTAGATGTGGATAATCGAGGTTTTATAACAGTTCACGATAGTCTTTGTTCTACGTCGCATGAGCATATATTTGCAGCGGGTGACGTTGCTAACGTACTCAAATATCCGCGTGAAAAGGCCGGAGTATTCGCGGTACGCCAAGGAAAGCCACTGGCGGATAACCTGCGCCGTGCGCTGCTCGGCCGTCCCTTGCGGTCTTTCAAACCGCAAAAATCTGCGCTGGCGCTCATTAGTACGGGTGACAAATACGCCATTGCTGCCCGCGCCGGTATCGTGGTGGAAGGCAAATTAATTTGGAGGTGGAAGGATTGGATAGATCGGCGCTGGATGGGGAAATATACTTCTTTACCTGTAATGGTTAATGAAGAAAAAGCTAGCTATGATAGAGGTCTCACAAACCAAGAAACTCTGAAAGAGATTTCCGCAATTGCCATGCGTTGCGGGGGCTGTGGTGCGAAGGTTGGTGCGAATGTTCTCTCGCGAGCACTGCAGGAATTGTCCCCAGTGTCCCGAAAAGATGTTCTTGTTGGACTACATGAGCCTGACGATGCTGCGGTGGTCGAGGTCCCCCAGGGTAAAGTGATGCTGCATACTGTAGACTACTTCCGTTCATTTATCGACGATCCTTATATCTTTGGTAAAATCGCTGCCAATCATTCACTCAGCGACATATTCGCTATGGGTGGTGAAGCACAAACTGCGCTCGCCATCGCTACAGTGCCCTATGGGGTAGAGGCTAAAGTAGAGGACACAGTCAAGCAAATGATGATTGGTGCCATAGAAGTCCTTAATCAGGCGGGGGCAACGCTCGTCGGCGGTCATACGAGCGAGGGAGCAGAACTGGCATTAGGATTTTCAATAAATGGATTGGCGGAACGTAAAGATATTTTGCGTAAAAGCGGCATGAAGCCCGGTGATGTTTTGTTGCTTACAAAGCCACTTGGCACAGGTACGCTGTTTGCCGCTGACATGCAAAAGAAAGCCAGAGGTCGGTGGATCGATGCGGCCTTAGAATCTATGATTTTATCAAATTATGAGGCAGCAAAATGCGTGTACCGGTATGGTGCAAAAGCATGCACTGACATAACTGGATTTGGACTTCTCGGCCACATGATTGAAATGATCAAGAGCTCTGAAGACACTTCAGGCGTTGATATAAGCATCGACTTAAACACATTGCCTATAATGGATGGCGCACTAGAAACTCTCCGGGCAGGCATTGTAAGCTCGTTACAGCCAGCTAATGTGCGACTCCGCCGCGCTATCCGGAACATGAAAATCGCTGCAGAAAACGAGCGATACCCATTAATATTTGACCCGCAAACGTCAGGGGGTTTGCTGGTAGCACTCTCATCCGACCAGTCAGAAGCTTGCTTGAGAGAACTCCACCGACTCGGCTATTTCCGTGCCGCGATTATCGGGTCAGTCATGGATAAGACCGAACACCTTGAACCGGTTACTCTCACTTGGTAGGTGCTTTTGTAGCATGTTCTATTACCCCTGCCAGAGCTCTTGCCTCACCTGCAGGAGAAAATTTTGGACGTAACTTGTCAACGTGATGAAGCAATTTTGGCAAAAATGTTGGGTCGTCTTCGGCAAGCCAAAAAATATCAGCTAGTGCTCGCTCGTCTCGAACCGGATAATAACCGGGATAATTCCTCCCTAATAAGCCCACATTCCCGGGAATGGACGAAGCAATGATTGGCACGCCCGCGGCAATCGACTCGGATACAATATTTGCACCACCTTCTTGGTTAGAACTGATTACCATTACATGAGTCCTAGCCAATTCACGCCGGACCTGCCAAGCAGAAACTTCACCCTTCCACACATAACGCGCTTGATTTGCAGCTTCACGCTTTGCTTGGCGCGCCCATTTATCCGTATGCGCTTTGCCAAAATGATAGACGCGAAGACGAGACTCAGCCGGCATTAGCCGCGCGGCCAATGCAGCACGAAATGGATCTTTCTCTTCACGAAGATGTCCGATGACAGAAACACCAAATGTTTGCGTTCGCGGTTTACGTGGGATTAGTAAAGGCCGGGCAGACTGATACACTAAATGTAATTTACATTGAAGGTCTGAGGGCAATTCGTCTTTGATCAAGCTGTGCAAACAGATCAGGGTATCCGCAACACGCATGGCATGCAGTGTTTTTTGGGGTTCGGTTTTTAAAAAAGTGTTCACGTCAGTCCCACTCAGCGCCACAACTAATGGACCTAGAGGAAATTTGTCTCGATACGCTGCAATAGAAAGGGCGCTTCGCCACGCATGGATGGCTATCATCAAGTCGCAGTCAGTTCCATCATAGATTTCAGCAATTGAAACTGAATGCCCTTGAGAACGCAACATACGACCCCACCTTACCGCCGTGGTCCTGTTTCCACTCTTCGAGTATTTATTTGCTGGCGTAATCAGAGTAATTTTCAAATTATGGTGACCCTTGAGTGTTAAAAGAGAAACGTGAGTATGCAAACAAATACTTTATGGCTGGTATCGATGATTCGTGATGCGCGCATTCGTACGCTCGAACTTATTCGCGATTTAAACGATGATCAATTGATCGGTCCCAAGCTTAATACTGTCAACCCACTTCGCTGGGAAATTGGTCATGTAGCCTATTTCTACGAATTTTTTGTCCTGCGGGCACATTTAAAGAGAGATAGTTTACTAGGTGATCTCGCAGATCAGATCTATGACTCTATAGCCATAAGTCACTCTGACCGCTGGGACTTACCACTGCTTGGAATGGACGCCACACTTCGATACATGGCGGAGACTAAAGAAGCAGTAATTGGAGCAATTGAGCAGGAACACTTGGATGAAAAAGCTTACTTTATGGCGCAATTTGGCGTATTCCACGAAGATATGCACACGGAAGCTTTTTTTTGGACCCGCCAAACTCTCAGCTATCCAACGCCAAATTTAAAAAGTTCAATTGGGCGAGCAAGCGTCGGCTATCCCGGGGCGCATCCAGGCTATGTTAATATTAAAGGCGGTTATTTTGAGATAGGAGCATCCAAAGACGCGCCGTTCTCATTCGATAATGAAAGAGGTAATCACTTTGTTGATATTCAACCTTTTTCGATTGCTAAGGCCCCTGTCACAAATGCTGAGTTCGCAGACTTTGTGGACTCTGGTGGGTATCAGGACAACCGTTTTTGGACTACGCGCGGCATTCACTGGCGAGATCAACGACGTCTTATGCATCCGGGCTATTGGCGCAAAAATAATTTTTATGGCTGGGAAGTGCGACAATTCGATAAAATTATACCACTTGCTGATAACGAGCCAGTCATCCATATCAGCTGGTATGAGGCCAATGCCTATGCTTTATGGGCTGAAGCTCGCTTGCCAAGCGAAGCGGAATGGGAAGTTGCCGCCTTGGGGATCCCAACAACAAACGGCAGTCTATCGCCCAATAAGCGCCGCTATCCATGGGGCGATAGTATGAATGAGGGCAACCATGCAAATTTAGATGGCTTTTCTATGGGCCCGGTCGACGTTGCCGCTTTCGCTGCTGGCGACAGTGCATTCGGTTGCCGACAAATGCTAGGTAATGTTTGGGAGTGGTGCTCTGACACTTTTGGCCCCTACCCAGCATTTAAAGCGGATTCTTATCAGGAGTACTCGCAGTCCCTGTTTGGCAAAACAAAAGTTCTGCGTGGCGGGGCTTGGACAACTCGAAGCCGAATGCTTCACGGCACTTACCGCAACTATTTTGAGCCTGAGCGTTGGGACATATTCAGTGGCTTCCGCTTATGTAAAAGTTAAGAACACGAATAAACGAATTATTTTTTTGATAATTTCCCGTGTATTTTAAAGCTACCCCCATCAATATTTACAAGATTCCCCGCCATGTAGCTAGATAAATCAGATGCCAAAACGCAACCAAATCGTTGATGCGTTCTGATTTTCTATGCAAAAATACCTGATCGGCCCTCTTACTGCACGCAATGAAATGTCTAATCCTTCCGTAGGAATAGTCATTACGCTATTACGCGACTTACCTGAATATCAGAGACTATTCTTCGACGCTTTTAAAGCAGAAGCAACATTCGATAACGTTGGTAGGGCCCGAGCATCATATCAACGTTCCTTGGTTGCAAGTAACTCACCGTTTGACCAATGGTACTATGGAGAAGATCAAACCGCTCTGGGTCCATCCGAAAGAAGTGGTTTTAAAATTTTTTTAAATAAAGGTGATTGCGTATCATGCCACACCATCGGGCCTGATTCCGCTTTTTTTTCAGATAATAAATTTCATGATATCGGATATGGCTGGATGAGAGAAAACTTACGTCAGACACCACCCGCCATTTCTAAGATTACTGTAACATCAGATTTAACATTGGAAATTGATCAAAAAATTATTTCGTCCGTCGGTTTACCTTTAGAAGCAGATTTAAGCCGGTACGAAGTGACTGAAAAACCTGCAGACCGAGGGAGGTTTAGAACAAGCTCATTGCGAAACATAGCTATCACATCGCCGTATATGCACGACGGGGGATTGTCGTCGCTAGAGGAGGTTATAGATTTTTATGACCGAGGTGGCGGCAAACATCGATTACAAGATGAAAGAATACATCCCCTAAATTTATCAAAAAAAGAAAAAGTTGACTTACAAAAATTTCTTGAGAGCCTTACATTTCAAAATCTGAGTTGTTTGATAGCCGAAACAAGAGGCACCAACCCCGATAACCTAGGCGCTAATTAAAAATTGTCTTCAAATAGTTTCATTAGTTTTGAATTTAATTTTAATTGGTTTACCACGGTTGCCATACATTGAATAAGTTACACGGCATCAACGGAAAGAACCTAATAGCCGCAGCTTGGAATGACTGGTGAGACCACTTTAATCACAAATTATTTGTTCGAATAACGCCTAACTTGCTGTCTGCCTGTCTGCAAAATTATTCCCCACACTTACGATTAATTGCCATTTAATTCAATGAAGTTGCCACCGTAGGCAGCAAAAGCAGATAGTTTGAACTTTCGTTCTGCATCTACGACGCCCCTTAACCTTGTCGGTAAAGGGAATAAAGGCTCGCGAAAGAGGATATCGGACTATTTGAACTAATTAAAACAGCCTCCTTTCTAATGACTCTTTTTATTTTCTTTATTTCGTCGCGCATCTATATGATAATGATAATCATTCTCATATAGATGCGCCTTCTTGAGCAGAATATAAAATGATTGGGAGCTGTGATATGATCAGTAAATTTATAAAACTATTCTGGATTGTGTTTTTGGTCATTACCATTCTTAACCCGGCAACACCCACATGCGCCCATATGCACGAAAATCAAACACTCGAAGCTTATCATGCTGTTCTTAATGCAGACCACTTGATATCGTTTTTAAGCATAGGTATTTTAGTCGCTCTATTGCTGGCAGTCAGAAAACCAGTCCCCATTGTCATTTTAGCGAATGGCGCACTGCTCATCGCTTTACTTTACGAGATATTCCTTCACAGCGTTAATCAAACTTTTTTGGTCAGGTTAGAATTTTTTGTAGGTGCCGCATTTCTCGTACTAATTGCATGGCGTATAACATATTTGGTTAACAAATGTTTTTACGTCCGTATTGTAACGTATCAACCTCATTTATCCCCTCAGCCGCTTAAAGCAAAAAGCTTTTCTTCGTCAAAAAATAAATCCACCCCCATTCGATGACGAGTGTAAGCTCCGGAATAAACTTGTTTTATAGATCAATACCAACTCCATGTTGGACGCTGGTAATCATGGTTTTCATCTGAACTGAATTGGAAGTTTCAAAGCTATTTTAATCTACTCATTCTGATACTAATCTGTTTTTTCAATAAAATTTAATTTATTCAAAGTATAATCCCTTATAGCTTACACAGAGTTGATTTTGACATTTGCAAAATCTTAACATCAATTTTTCAGCAAACTGTATTGGCCTCCCCCCAAATGCCTAACTATAAATCCATAGTATTTAGGCTAGACCACGAGTATTGCTTTTTAAATGATGAGAACGGTAATCTTAAGGTCTCATTCGAGGCCACCATTTATTTCGGGAGAGATCCTGACTGATATAGCCATCAAAGGACTGGATCATAGTCCCTATCGTTGCGGCGATGCCGAAGAAACAACTCAATTTTACGAGTACTTTTTGGGATTACCTTAGTCGACGCTTTTGAAATTAAGACTACCGAAACAGGCCGTCAGACTGATGTTTTACATATTTTTTTCGGGATGGGGGATGACTCTTATATAACGTTCCTTGACCCTCCAAGAACTGATTTCGTTTTTAAAAAGCAGCCGGATTTCGATCTGCACATTGCGTTAGAAGTAGAGTTGAAACATTTGAGGGCAATGAATGCCAAAGGGATTAGGGCTGGCAAGTACGTACGCAAGCCGATCGATCATGGGGTCATTCATTCTATCTATTTTCATGACCCTAACGGCTACGTAATTGAGCTATCTGCACCAACCTCCGAAAGCCATCAGCATGCTAAGGAGGCGTTGCAATTCAAGGGTCAAAATGTACTTTTAGCATGGTCCAATCGGCAGAAATCGATAACAGGAAGGAGCTCAAACACCATGTTCACCTGATCCATGTTCTCCGCACTTCGGTCGAGGCTTTTTTATGCCATCACGAACATTTTTGAGAACTGAGGAGTTGCGTCCCTCACAGTTTGTTGGCTTTAGAAGCGCGGTCTTATCATTCTCAATTATGGACTTTTCGCGATATACTGAGGATAACTGCCTATCGTACCTGCCCGAATGTCAGACCTAATGCTAAAAGATTTCAGTTGCCCATTAACAAATACACGTCAATGTAACCTGTCACTCTATTTTTTTTAATCGGAAATAACTTTGAAAACAGCTACAACCTCATTTGACCGCCCGAAGGGAGAGAATTTGCGTTATCTATCCCGGACTGCCGGCTTTCTGAGACCCTATTGGCAATATGCCGTGTGTGCGGCTTTTGCGCTAACTTTAACTGCATTGGCTGTATTGGGCTTAGGCCAAGGACTGCGTCAGTTGATAGATTCTGGGTTTACCGATAATAATGCAGGTGCCCTAGATCGCGCTCTTCTCACACTTCTTGCATTGGCCATGATCTTAGCTGTCGGCACATCTGCGAGGTTTTATTTCGTATCATGGCTTGGTGAGAGAGTCGTTGCAGACCTTCGCAAAGCCGTGTTTGAACGCGTGTTGGCTTTACATATGGGTTTTTTTGAGACCACTAAGACTGGCGAGATATTATCCAGGTTGACGACCGATACGACATTGCTCCAATCGGTCATAGGTTCTTCTGCCTCTATCGCCCTTCGCAATGCGCTTAATCTTATCGGTGGCATTATAATGTTATTCATCACCAATGCCTACCTAGCTGCCTTGGTATTATTAGTAGTTCCAATCGTTGTCGTACCAATCATGATATTTGGACGGAAAGTTAGGACGCTATCGCGCGCCAGCCAAGACCAAGTTGCGAATATTGGTGCTTTTGCAGAGGAGAGCATCAATGCCATCCGTACTGTGCAGGCCTTCACCAACGAGGCCGAAGACTACCATCGATTTGTTGTCCAAGTGAATAACGCCTTGCAGGTCGCCGTATCACGTATTCGGATGCGCACCCTACTGACCGCAGTAGTAATTTTGCTGGTTTTTAGCGCCATCAGCGCGGTTCTGTGGGTAGGTGGTCGCGATATGTTATCAGGCAACATTAGTGGTGGAGAGCTCGCAGCCTTTGTGTATTACGCAACTATTGTGGCGTTTTCCGTTGGTGTTATTAGTGAAGTGTTCGGAGAACTCCAGCGTGCTGCGGGAGCAACAGAAAGACTAATAGAATTGCTAGATACGGCGCCAGAGATTATTACTCCAGCAAACCCTGTTACCATGCCCCTCCCAGCGCGAGGAGAGGTCAGCTTCAAAAACGTCACATTTCACTACCCCTCTAGACCAAATACAGCAGCATTGCAGGATTTTTCACTCGAGGTAAAAAGCGGCGAGACTGTGGCCCTCGTGGGACTCTCAGGTGCAGGAAAATCTACGGTGTTCCAATTATTACTCCGTTTCTATGATCCAGATTCAGGAAGCATCCAATTCGATGGAGTTGACATACGTGGTGCCGATGTAACGGCTGTGCGCAAACGTTTTGCATTTGTGCCCCAAGATCCGGTAGTTTTCAGCACGGACGGGTGGAATAATATTCGTTACGGCCTCCCAACGGCCGATGACCGAGATGTTGTAGACTCCGCAGAGGCCGCAGCTGCAGCTCAATTCCTTGATCAACTTCCAGATGGGTATGCTACATTTCTCGGCGAGAAGGGCGTGCGTTTGTCAGGTGGACAACGCCAGCGCATTTCTCTAGCACGGGCTATCCTGCGTAATCCATCGGTATTGCTGCTGGATGAGGCCACAAGCGCCCTAGATTCCGAAAACGAGCGTTTTGTGCAATTAGCTTTGGAGAGATTAAAGGCTGGCAGAACAACCTTGGTCATTGCGCATCGCTTAGCCACCGTCATCAATGCAGATCGGATCGCGGTAATCGACAATGGACGCCTCGTAGCGAGCGGCAGTCATTCCGAATTACTCAAACGCAGCAACCTTTATGCCCACCTCGCCGCGTTGCAGTTTGACACGAAAGTTGAACCCACTTTACCAGTATCATTAACAGAGCAACTATCGTGAACCGTGCCACTTTTATGTCTTTGTTGCGAGTTTACTTGTTGTTAACAGCATGGAATTTAAGTCGGTTTTATAAGAGACCTTTTAGTTGGAACTAAACGCGAGAACCAACTTACGCACAGGGCTGCTTTTATTCCATCTACCAGCAACTTAACTAGTTTTCATGTCGTAAATTTATCTCCCGTTCAATTTAACTGCGTACTTAATTCTTTATAATTTTCAACATTATTGAGATTAGAAAATTTTGATGACACACCTTTACGACATAAGATATTGTTTTTAAGATCTTTGTGTCGGTATTATTTATTGCAAATGAATACTATTCTCATTAAATAAATTACCTACATAGTGGAAGTGGCAGTAACCCACGGGTAAGAACCTATTTCCAACCACTTGTTTGAGGTAATTAGAATGAAAATCTATCATTATAGTAAAGCACTAGCCCCCCTAATATTGATATTTACCTGTGTGGTGTTAGCGTCTCCATCGTATGCTGCGATGCACGAGGTGAAGATGTACAACAAAGATCCTCAAAATAAGAAAAACCGAATGGTTTTCATACCTCGTGTTTTGAAGATTAAACCGGGCGACACGGTTAAATTTGTATCAGCTCAAAAAGGTCACAACACGCAGAGTATTAAGGGAATGATTCCGGATGGCTCAGAAAAATGGCGAAGTAAAATCAGCAAGGACTTTGAACTGACATTGAAAGTTCCCGGTGTTTATGGGTATAAGTGCACGCCTCACTTCGCAATAGGAATGGTAGGTCTCATTGTAGTCGAGGGAGATAATTGGAAGTCTAATCTCTCACAGGCCAAAAAAGCTAGAAAAGTCGGGAAGGCTAAAAAGATCTTTAAACAAATTTGGGCTGAATTAGGGGTACCTAATTAAACCTTTTGGAAAAACCTTGGTTTTGTATCATCCGGGCACCGAGAGCCCGGATGATAGGATAAATGTGGAGCGATATTCTGTAGTATTACCTTGAAGCACAGAGCTTTTAGGGTTAACTCATTTTTCACATTGCAGATTGCATAATTCAAAAAAGTGTTAATGATATGAAAAGTCCGGTATTGACTAATCAGGACAAACCCATTCCGGCTTCTTTAACTCACGAAACTGTTCTATCCGTTCATCACTGGACCGATAAGCTATTTTCCTTTCGGATTAGCCGCCCTCAAGCATTTCGTTTTCGATCTGGAGAATTTGTTATGCTTGGATTATTTGCAGAAGGGGTCCCCTTGCTCCGCGCCTACTCAATGACAAGCCCCTCTTGGGATGACACACTTGAATTCTACTCGATAAAAGTACCACACGGACCTCTCACCTCTCAATTGCAACATATAAAGCCCGGGGATAAGTTATTACTTGGAAAAAAAGCAACTGGAACTTTATCATTGGATTCATTAACCCCGAGCAAGAGCCTTTACTTATTTTCAACAGGCACCGGGTTCGCTCCTTTTGCTAGTTTAATTCGGGACCCAGAGACATACGATAAATTTGAGAGAGTTATTCTTACCCATACTTGTAGAGCTGTAGATGAACTGGCATTCGGGAAAAGTATATTAACTGCTTTAAAAACCGATCCATTGGTAGGCGAACTCACAAATAATTGCCTGCTATATTTTGATAGTGTGACCCAAGAGCCTTATAGACGCGTCGGACGCATTACCAAGTTCATAGAAAATGAGACGTTGTCTAACATTATCGGGCAACCCCCGATTAGCCAGAACAGTACTCGAGCAATGATATGCGGATCCATTGAGATGACCCAAGATATGTCGACGGTATTAAAAAAATTAGGTCTATCAGCTGGCTCCGCTGCAAAACCCGCTGATTTCGTAGTTGAGAGAGCTTTTGTTGACTAACCTTTGTCTCGTAACCTAATTCGTTCGAATTAGCCAACCACGCGTCCTAAAATTTTGTAAGCGGCGTTAAGCCCAGAAAGGAGATATATCGTGAGGCCTCGCTATAGCCCAACCCCTAGAGAATACACTCGAGCTCTCGCCCGAAAGATTGCGCAAAATGAGATTTCAGAGCCCGAGAGGAAACAAGAAGGATTGAGCACAAAAATAACGACTGCAATCCAAGCATTAAAAAAAATTGTCTTTGAGTTATTTGGAAAAATCAGTCAGCTCTCCTCGAGGCTTTAGACAAAGCCTATCAGACTACGCTAAAGTAACGGATTCTGCTCTTCGTCAAAAAATCTAGGTATGTCTGCCGTTCTATTATTATGGGATGTTTATCAGCTTCTTCTGAATGTAACAAATCTACGTCAGCCTTTTACGTCAATCGCAGGGTAAAAAGCCAGTGGGAATAATGCGAGTGATTATCAATTGCATATGCATGCTGGCTGGTTTTGCTGGAAATGACAACCCTGATTAAAATAGGTATAATGGAGGTCGGGTTTACCATGACTATTGCACGTCCCTTGAACCACTGGTTTTTGCACCTTCGATGTTCTCAGTTGGCACCGAGACCTTACTTAATCTTGGTAAGATGTCTCTCCTCCAAAAATTGAAAAATAAATGAGCAGCTATTTGCCGCACATTGCTCTCAGCCGGTCCCTCTACACACAAATCTCAAAGACACACTTAAAATAACGTTAATGCAAACCTTAAGACTTGACGATAAATGGAATTTTTAACAAAAAGATTCTAATATTCAGAACTCCAACCTGATATTGCCTTTACTTCGAGGTACTCCATAAACCCATGAATTCCCCCCTCTCTTCCATTTCCTGACTGCTTGTAACCCCCAAATGGACTACCTGACGCGCGGGCGGCACCGTTTGCTTGTACCATTCCCGCTCTTAGTTGGCGCGCTACCCTTTGAAGTCGGTTATTGTCTCCAGTCTGGACATAATCAGTCAAACCGTAACTCGTATCATTAGAAATCTTCACTGCCTCGTCCTCTGTTTCAAAGGGAATAATCGAGAGTACAGGACCAAATATTTCTTCGCGTGCGATACGCATCTCGTTGGTTACATCGGCAAATACCGTGGGTCGAACGAAATAGCCTTTATTAAAGCCTTCGGGTCTTCCCAATCCACCTGCTATAAGGCGAGCTCCCTCCGCGACCCCAACCCCAATCAAATCCTGAACTTTGTCAAATTGGATTTTAGAGACTAATGGCCCTATGTGACTCCCCTCTTTTTCGGGCATACCTACCAGCGTTGCTTCGGCAGCTTCTCTCGCGATTTCAACGGCTTTATCATAGACTGCTCTTTCTACTAACATTCGTGTCGGCGCGTTACATGACTGGCCGCTATTGTTGAAACAATGTGACACCCCTCTCCTCACCGCTCTCGGAACATCAGTATCCGCGAAAATTATGTTCGCACCTTTTCCCCCAAGCTCAAGCACAACTCTTTTTACATTGTCTGCGCCAGCCTTAGTGACCAACTTGCCGGCTCTGGTTGATCCAGTGAAACTCAACATGTCAATGTCAGGATGGGCACTCATAGCCTCCCCTACGCCCGGACCGTCCCCATTTAAAAGGTTAAAGACACCTCGAGGGAATTCCGCTTCATCCATAAACTCGGCGAATAAAATTGAGGACATTGGTGCGATTTCAGCTGGTTTGAGGATAACCGTACACCCAACCCCAATTGCCGGAATAACTTTAAGTGCCACTTGGTTCATTGGCCAGTTCCACGGTGTAATGAGACCACAAACACCGATGGGTTCATGAATGATATATTCATCCGGCGTGTCATCACGGAGTTGATTTTCAAACTTAAACTCTTCTAGCGCTCTGACAAAGGCTTTGATGTGCCCAAGACCTGACGCAGTCTGTGCTTTGACAGCAAGTTTAATCGGAGCACCCATCTCTGAGGAAATAGCTTCGGCCATCTCATCTGATCTTGCATCGTAAATTTTAGCTAATAGCTTTAATTTTGCAACGCGATCTCCATGCGGAACTGTGCGCCAAGTCTCGAAAGCTGCGTTTGCGGCATCAACAGCCTTATCTACATCGGTTTTAGAGCCGAGAGAGATAATCGCAAATGGCTTTTCGTTCGCAGGATTAATTACTTCGTAATCATTGGGCATCGTCGGCGCTATCCAATCGCCATTTATATAAAAGTTTGTTTTGCGCAACATTTTTGTCTCCTAAAAGCTCTAAATATATTGCAAATGCGAATCATTCTCATTATGTTGTATTGCTAATGTGAATTAGCCAAATTTTCAAATGATTTCGAACATGTCTTTAGGTAACGCTAAATGATTAAATTATCTCACGGAAAAAAACTGATATGCTTCTTTTTTGGTTCCCTTGTCTATGCCAACGACCAAGCCTTTGCTCATACAGGTGGTACTGACGAATTCGGCATGTCCCATGCACTAACAAATGTAGAGCACGTCCTACTATTTTTAGCTATCGGAATTTTAGCAGGTCTTTTGATGTTAACGAGAAAACCGTATGCCATGTTTTTGGCCAATAGCTCGCTCATCCTCGCTTTTTTATATGAAGTAATTTGTCACGGCCTCGAAACCTCCGTGCTATTCGGACTAGAGTTTTTTGTAGGGATTGCGCTTGTCTCATTAATGGGGTGGCGGATAATTTATTTGACCTTCACATTTCTTACGACTCTTACGACCAAGTTTAAAGATCACAGTCTACAATCTCTATTAAAATCATCCAAGCCTGGCAGATTAAACAATTCGAAAAGTACTTAAAACGATCCAAACACGGAACAGGTGTCAGCCCACGTGCATATCGATTCAATACTGATGCTTTAATTACAATTATGAAAGTCCTTGTATAAACATTAATTTGAGAATGGGTAAAGTTTGATGCTTCACAAAAAATTAGAATTACTTAATAGAATAATATCGTTTAAAGATGTGCACGCTCACTGTGATATCCCTTGTAAGATATATGATCCCGCAACTGCATTAATCGCAGTTTTGTCGGTTATTCGCTTAATCGACATAATAAATGAAACTAGGGATCACGGAGACCACTCGTCTGCCGAATATGAAAATACTATTGCAAGGTGCATTCTAAGAAAAGAGGAGGAGAGCGAAAAGCTTAAGCACGAGATACGAGTAATCTGGGGAGATTATTTTAAGGCACCTCAATTTGAAGCTTTTCCAGAGATCCATAATGTGACCCACCAAATCATGATGGTCGCCAGCACGTGTAAACAAAATGTGACCCGTGAAGATGGAGAAAAACTGTTGGAACTTGTAAATCACTTTGCCGAGATCTTTTGGGCAACAAAGGATATAGAGACAGATAGGAAAATATCCCCGTACCCCCCAAGCCTTGCTGTCGTCTATCCAAAATTGTGAGGCTTTGTAAATTTTTAATTGGAGGATCTTCCGCGTTTCTGGAGCGAGTATGGCTCCAACGTTAGGTAATGGGGATTATGTAATTGCACAAAAATATAGAAAAGGTCTTGTCTGCGGAGACATTGCGGTCATCCACCATCCCCATTTTGGAAACATAATTAAACGGATACAATCGATAAATAAATATGGCAACGTCCGAGTTTCAGGTGACAGTCCAATGTCGACCGAGACGGAAACGATTAGCGCGATCGACATATGTTTTATAAAATATCGCGTGTATTGGCGTATTGGACCCGATGGCCTTCACAGGCTTCCATCCTTTAATCTATTCAAAACTTACTATTTTCAACCGTGAAAAACTTTTTACACAATTCTCTGGGTGCGCGCTTAACAGCTCAAAAAGCGTCAAAAGCCTCTCTGGTTGACGTTTCATTGTAAAAAACTACCGCCCACGAGAGTAACTGATTGATTGGTGCAATTAAATGCAGGAGTTAATGTTATATCGATGACCTGCCGTTTATTTACGCCCTAACAAAAAAGTTCCACGATCTTAGTTAATACGTGTTTGATATCCGGCCCCTGTCAGGTCACGAGATACCTGAGCTGGTCAGAGTGAATAGTGAATACCCCACCTCAACGAGGCGAGAGCTTTTTCAGAGACTATACTCTAATTGCCGCACAGTCACTTTCACTGTTAGTTCAAACAACAACCCGGAAAATACCAGTTTCAAGTTTAAAACTATAACATCGTATTTATTATTCCTCTACTTTAAGGCCGCATTTTTGCGTAATCTAACTTAACTTGTAACATTAAAAGATAAAACTGCGTGTCTTGCCACTAATAAAATTGGTCAAAAAATTTATAAATATTCCCGAGACATCCCTCAGGCTGCCGGCTGCTGGCTTGGACTCACCCGAAAAATCGAACACGATATGGTTGGCTTTAAAAGCCTTAAAAAGTTAAGCGTTAATCTTCGACCAGAAACGATCCTCGAAAACGTCGTTTCAACGGAATCTGGGCTCGGCTTAGTTATCGTGCAAGAAACCACGGAGAGCTCTTATCCCAACCTTAAGTCCTTCAAGGGTTGAGATGAGGTAATGCTCATCCCCGATATCGCCATTTAAAACCAAAAAATCACACACCACTGCTCTGATCGGACGCGCGTCATGGGTTCGGTTTGGACATAAATAGACAAAAGAAGATCATAGCCAATCACAAGGCCAAAAGCTTCCATATGATGGAGGGAGACGAACTTTGCACCGTACAGTCCCGACAAGACTCATCCCCCGTTACTGGCCGAAAGAATGCTATCAATCAGATATCTATGATTCTGTCCGTTTCAATGCTGATAGCTTGGCCATTTAGGAAATATAATTGGCGTGCATGTCATGGCGCTGCCAAGATCATCGAGGCAACTGTCGATAGAGTGTTACTGAGTGATAAAAAACGGACATGGATCTGAAAGGCGCAGGACGTACCAAATTAATAGCAGAGGCGGTTGCAGCAGTAACGATCTGGAGCTCAAGCGTATCGCAATGATTCACGCGACGCGGGCATCAGTGTCGCCCGTGGAACTGGCTTTCCACGAAATTTGGCCTGAGGCGAATCACCGGAGTCTTATGGATGAGGGTCTTGCACAGGCTATCGACCAGGTTGGTGAATTGACCGCCGCGATCTCCAAGCGCTTCGTTCGACTCGCTGAATACGCTGCAGACACTGACGTCGATGCCATTCTTTTTACCTTCACAGCGTTCGGTCCAGTCATGGAGGAAGGCCAACGTAATTTTTCCATTCCAGTAATCAAACCCAACGACCCACTTCTCGAGACCGCATTGGCAGTAGGCATGGAGATCGGTTTGCTCGCGAGCCATCCAATCGCACTTCCGATGATTGAGCAGCAATTGAAGGACCTCACCTATGAGCGCGGTCGCACCATCGACGTGCGTCTGTAACTCGTCAAGGGCGCATGGGATGATCCTTAAGCTGGCCGCATGACCACCCATGACCAGAAAGTTATCGCGGCGGCACAGCAACTCGCCGCATGCGATGGGGTCTTGCTAGGACAATTCTCTATAGCGCCACTCGCCGTAAAAATTGAACCAACAGTGCACGGGACAGTGCTGACCAGCCCTCACACTACGGTTGCAAAATTTAAATCGATATTGTTGAAAACATAGTGCATTTAAACAAGGCCGTCGTGAGGCCCAAATGGATTTACAGCCGAAGCTCGTCTGATACTTTTCATTTTGAGTCTTTAAAACCTTGCCAGCACTAAAACACTCTGGTGGTTGAGGGGCCTATGGTTAGAAAGTGAGTTTCCCACAAAAATCGAAGGGCTGTATCCGGGCGGCCCTTTTGTATTTACGTCCCAGTCTTTCATAAATTGCTATATTAAATAAAGTTATCAGTATTGTGCATAATGCCTCTATGCAATTGAATAGATTTACTGCTCATATTCTATTTCTTGTAAGTGTTATGGTCATGACATCCAGCTGCAGTGTCGCTTCTGCGGATCAAACGAGAAAATCATACACGGAGAAATTTACCAATACTCTCAGCGGTTACTATGATAACTCGATCTCCTTTTTCACGTATTAATGCCGGGTGGGTGGATACACGGCGGCCACAGGTAAAGCGGTTATGTATGTCATGGGTGGCGGCTTTTGGGGAACCTATTTTGGATGGGAGTGAAAACGTAATCGGGTTAGCCACTTCAAAACTCAACGCGATTAGGGCAGCTCGAATGAAAGGGGATATTCCTCAGAATGTTACCTTCAGTTTACAAACAGATATTGTAATAATTTTTCTGGATAGCATAAACATCGGTTATAATACCAATGAACAGATAAAAACTATTTAAAAACTGATACAGCGAGGGCTGCTAGCTCTAAAGTTATAACTGTCCTGTGTAATCAAGATTAGTTTTTATTTATTCGTTCTAATGAGGATCGGCTAGAACAGAACCTGCGGAATAGCCCATCGAGTAGAGTTCTCTCACAACCCCACGGCCGTATTCCCATCATCCCAAACACCGATCTGGGGAACCACCCTGATAAACCGAGTCGCCGGCCTCAAAGTCAATTGGGCTTAGCTCTTAGGGCACGCACCCGGGCCCCAGGAGCGTGGAACACAAACGTAAATAACCCAGTGGCAAGCCATGGTGGTTTGATGTATTTTAGTATTTCACTAAATAACGAGGCACCATATGCGATCATCAATTGACGTGGCCTACTTCGATCCCGTTTCTCAGACCAGGTATCCCCTCAACCCACCCATTTGGCGATCGCCTGATGGCGGTCCACTAATGTTGACTGAGTTGCAAGGTATTCGGCGGCAGGATATTGACAAAGGCACGCGTTCCCTTTGGCGCTACCAAGCAGCCTTCCCCATAAAAATCACTAACCCTGTAAGCATGGGGGAAGGGTGTACACCTCTGCACCGTGGCAGCTTTGACGGCAAAGAATGTAGCTTCAAATTGGAATGGTTTTCACCAACCGGGTCTTTTAAGGACCGTGGGGCATCCGTGTTGATATCTTGTCTTAAGCAACAGGGCATCGACAGCATCCTTGAAGACAGTTCGGGAAATGGTGGTGCGGCGATCGCCGGGTATGGCGCTGCCGCCGGAATGGCCGTCAAAGTCCTCGTCCCCGCCTCTACCTCGCCAGCGAAAATAACCCAAGCACGGGCCTACGGCGCCGAGATAGAACTAATTCCCGGGCCAAGGGAAGCCACTGAAGCTGCGGCCATTGAGCAGGCTTCAGAAACATTCTATGCCAGCCACAACTGGCACCCCTTCTTTTTGCAAGGTACTAAAACGCTTGGATACGAAATCTGGGAAGATCTTGGTTACAATGCGCCAGACAACATCATCATTCCGGCGTCAGCGGGCAGCAATCTCCTTGGATGTTATATAGCGTTCAAGGAGTTGATAAACTCGGGTGAAATCGACCGGTTGCCAAGGCTTTTCGTGTCGCAACCTGCCAATTGCGCACCGCTTCATGCAAGTTTCCAAGCCGGCGCCTCGGATTATGTCGAGACAGAATTCAGGCCGACTATCGCAGAGGGGACGGCGATCAAGCGCCCGATCCGATTGACCGATATGCTTCAAGCCCTTCGAAATACGAATGGTGGCACAGTGGCCATCACTGAACAAGAGATCGTTGATGCTAGCCTAAAGCTGGCCGCCAAGGGAATCTACGTCGAGCCGACCTGTGCTCACGCAGCAGCAGCATTCACCCAGCTATCATCTGAAAATCGAATTGATCCGGGTGACGAAACCGTTGTCATCCTCACGGGTACCGGCTTGAAGGCGACACCGTTTTATGCAAAACAATTTTAGCGGTAATCCAATTTTATCTCCAAATGGCCCGTTCATAAAGCCGGCGTGAATGTTGCCAAACCTTGTGTCTGTTCCCAGAGCGCTGTACCGATCAGTTTTCGTAAATTCACGACGAGCAGCTATAATACGATATCCCACCAGCATCAAAGAGCTCTAACGGCTTTCGCCGATAGAATTTACCTTCCACGTCCTTCGACTGCTCAGCATATGGCTGCGTCATGACTTCCTGCAGTTCTCGAATCAAAGCGTAGTTACCCAAGGCCGCTTGCTGATATGCAGGCGCCACGAACCGCTCTCGCAAAATGTATTTTGGGTTGACGAGTTTCATCTGCCTAGAGAGCTCCTCACGGGAGCTAGGGGTAGCAATATTCACGTCGGTCGGGCTGGCGCTGCTGATAAGTGATTTCCATTTTGTTAACCACTCTGCCCAGCGCCTGTCCATCCCGTCGGGGTCTGTCTCGTGCGATGGGTACATTGAGGGTATTGCGCGCTTTAAGTTTGTGTAAAAGCTCTTTTTAAGTGGACCAATGTCGTTAGGTACCGTCGAGAGCTCACGGAAGAAGATGGTGTAATCCACAGGAGTTTGCACCATAAGCGTTTCAAGTTCACTGAACAACTTCGGTTGAAACGTACCAATTCCAAGTTTGGAAGCCCACATCTTCTCAATTTCCTCTTGCATAACTTTCGAAAAGCCATTTCGGACCTCCTCAAGCTTTTGCAGACAGTCCTTATGCGTCAACAGCAAAGGCCTCAGCGCTATACAAAACATGTGAAAGTTACCTTCCGCTGCCGCTGGTTGGTTAAGGAACGAGAAGTGAGGTCCGCCACCTATCCATGGCTGGTAGTGCGGGTTAAACTCATCGCAAAATCCAAATGGGCCATAGTCGAGTGTGAAGCCACCGACCGCGCAGTTATCGCTATTGAAGTTGCCCTGGCAGTAGCCGATACGGATCCAATTTGCCACAAGCGAGGCAAGGCGGCTGCGGAACGAACGCGCGAGCAGCACCACTTTTTCGGCGGTGGTTAGTTTCTGGTCGATCACGTCACCGTACTCACGATCGATCAAGTGCAACACAATCTTCTCGAGCTCTTGCATCGCTCCCGGGTGTTCCTTTTTTCGGGCGCGGCGACCAAAGAGCTCCAGTTGGCCGACCCTAATGAACGAAGGCGCGACGCGTGTCGAGATAGCGACTGGCTCCAATATAAGCATGTCGGGATCCTTCGAGCGTGAGCCCTCCGAGTACCATGGCCGCTTAACCTTCTCCGTTTTCGAAACGTACAAACTTAGAGACCGTGACGTTGGCACACCGAGCGCGTGCATGTGCTCCTGTGCCAGAAATTCCCGAACACTCGACCGCAGGACGGCGCGGCCATCCGCGCCACGGCAGTATGGCGTCCGGCCACCGCCTTTCAGCTGCATTTCCCAGCGCCGACCGTTGATGACAGCTTCAAGCACGGAAATTGCGCGACCGTCGCCATATCCATTGCCAGTTTGAAATGGGCACTGCTGATCATACTCGGTGCCGAAGATCGAAAGTGCGTACCCACACGCCCAACCGACCTTGCGCATCGGCTCCGGGACGCGCGAGATGTCGCCGGAGAATATCCGAGCGAAGTCGGCTAACTGTGCCATGTCGCCTGCGAAGCCAAGTTCATGAAAAAAAATTTTGCTGTGGACGACGTACTCGGGGTTCTGGATTGGCGTGGGTTTGACGGGGACATAGTGGCCCGTAAAGACTTGTCGCGGTGCATGGTCAGCACCGTTTTCTTTTGCGTCAGGATCGCGGTTGAGAGTGTCTACGAGCGAGTAGTTTGCTAACTTTGCAAGATCGTTGATCGTCGGGATGGGTGGATTGGTTTTCTGGGACATTCGATTTGTCATAGCTCTAATACATGATGAAGGTGGAACGGCTGTTTTCCTGCAGTATTGTTCATCAAGTCCCCAAACACCTCAGTTTCCAGTGGTATCTTTTGCAGCATAACTTCAAACCCCTACTTCAATGCCACCCCATCTCCGACGCATTATAAACCATATCTCATCACTGTTCGACGCCCGCTCGAATTCCCCTGACCCTGCCTTTTTTTGTTTGGTCAAATAATTTTCTCTGCATTATGCGGCCATCGGATTCAGGCACCAAATTGCAAGCAGCGGCGTTTCCGCCGATTTCATAGCATGCACGATATTCGGCGGATTGTAGATATAGCCAGCGAACCCAGGCGCTTGCCAAGGGTTTGCATCTTGCCGCCAAGACCCTTGACTGAGAACTAGGTAAACCTCTTCAGGCGGATGATGGTGATCGGGATAGGTCAGGTTTGGGGCTATGACAGTCACACCAACCGTCACATCCGAACGCCTTTCGATGCCTTGGCCGCCGAGAATTTCAGCATTAGCGTGACCATCTTCGAAACATTGTTGTCTAGCGTTTTTGCGGCTGTACCAAGGTAGCCACGGAACCATTCGTTGAAAAGCATCAATGAGTACGGCCTTACTTCCATCTGTATCCGACAACGACGCAAGCTCGATGGCGCGCTCCAAATGCTGGGCAACGGAACTTGGGAATTGGGAGTCACCACAAACCAATTCGCTGCCACCATCTGTCACCCGCCGCAGGTTGGAAGTAATTTGATCAACAGCCTCCACTTTTATTCCCGGCGCACCTCGGGCGCCAACAAGTGCATCAGCCAGCGCATTTTTAAATGTGGTTATGCTGTTTGCCAGACTCATTTCAGGTTGCCTATTTCTCTAACACCGATTTCCGAGATTCAGATATTTTACCATGTTTTTTCAGCCAGTGGAGGGTTCCAACCTGAATGTACTCACGTGACGGGCCATTTCAGTGACGAACTTGACGAGGGGCGATTCCGCATTATGCGGATAGACCGCCTGAAATTCAAGATCATCAAGTCGAGGCGCGGTTTCCAAAAGACGTAGTTCCCCACGATCGCGTTCGTCACGTAGGATCGAGGGTGGCAGTAAACTGATGCCGAGGCCTGCCTTGGTCAACGACGCAACGACTCCAAGACTATTACAAACATCAATACGCCGAGGACGAAGCCCATAGTGGCGAAACCAAATATCTATAACATCATGAAGATTGGACTCGTGACCCAGGGTAATAATCGGCCAAGCAGCCAAGTCCTTGGGTTGGAGTTCCCGATCTGGAATATCGAGTGTCGTGCTAGCCATCCAGTCATAGCGGATAAAACCGAGAGACGCTGTTTCTAATCCCGGGCCTTGGGCCGGACCAGGCATGAACCCGACCTCCAAGTCGCCGGCATTCAACTTGTTCCAAACGCCGGCCGTCAGATCGACATCCAATTCCACGACAACACTTGGGTATTCCGAATTGATGCGGCTGACCAGTTCCGGTAGCCACGTCAAAGCCACCGTTTCCGTCACCCCCAATCGAATGCGCCCGGTCATCGGCTGACCGCCGCCAAAGCGGCGTTGCGCATCTCTGGTAATGGATAAAATATGTTCCGCTGATTCCAGGAACTCACGGCCGCGCGGCGTTAACCGCACCTGGCGCCGCGAACGATCCAAAAGCGGCGCGCCGAGGCTGCGCTCTAATTCTTTAACCCGCATGGAAATTGCCGGTTGTGTCGCGTTCAGCTTGCGTGCCGCTGCACTAATGCCGCCGGACCGAGCCGCATGAACGAAGGCTTCGATTTGTTTGATGTTCATCAGTGAAAAGACCTCGGCATTTACGAGATTATTAATATCAGTAATTCTGATATATTCCTATAAGATTATATAATTTGTACTGATGCATTGAATCGATACATAATGCATACGGGAGACAAACCGTTCTGTTCAATGCCGCTATTTAAACAATGCCACATGGATCAGTCGCCACGTCATAATGATAAGGCTCTAAAAGAGAGATCAGATCCAGACCATTTCTCCCATAGCTGTGAGCATACGCGCCAGTTGAACTTATTTTTGGGAGGAAAGAATGTCGATAATCCGTAAAACAATGATTGTTTCTGCAGCTGCCATTTTGGTGGCGGGCTTAACTACTGCCGCATCCGCAGCGCCGCTGCGCATGAGCAGCCAGTGGACCGAAAACACCGCCGGCGCAAAGGTCGACAAATGGTGGGCCAGTGAAATTGAGAAGCGTACCAACGGTGGAGTAAAAATCAAAATTTTCTGGGCCGGCGTACTTGGTAAGGCCAAAGAAAATCTCGGTCTCATCCAGCAAGGCGCCATCGAATTAGCCGCCATGTCGCCGGGATATTTCCCTGCCGAACTGCCGTTCCATGCAGCACCCAACTCCATTCCGATGGCCATGTCACGGGTTGATCAAGCAACAGCATTGATGGAACGCTTGCTGACGGAAGTGCCGGAATTTGATATGGAAGCTAAGCGCAACGGCATGAAGGCTTTGTTCATGCATCACCTCAATCCTTACCAGCTGGTTTGCAAAGATCACATCAAGAGCCTTGCGGACATGAAGGGCAAGAAGGTGCGGACCTGGGGCAAAGACATGCCGCGCATGGTTCAAGCCGCGGGTGGCGTGCCGGTAACCTTGGGTCTGGCCCAACTCTACGAAGGCTTGAGCCGCGGCACCGTGGATTGCATCCCTTTCTCCGTTGACTTGATGGTCAATTATAAGATTTATGAAGTCGCCAAGAACATCCACGACATTACCTTATGGGAAGGCCCGACAAACGCTGTCTGGATCGGCCGCAAATCCTGGGATGCGATGTCACCTGCAAACCAAAAAATCGTCCAGCAGGTTTCCTTCGAAGCCGCCAATCGCGACCGTGATGCCGTCATCGCCGCTGGCAAGGAAGCCATCGGTACGTTGAAAGCCAAAGGCGTCAATTTCCGGAAATTCCCGGAGGCCGACAAGAAAGCCTGGAAAGCCGCTAATCCCGACTTCTTTGGAGACTTCATCAAAGACCAGGAGTCCAAAGGCCGCGGCGACGCTGCTAGGAAAACCATCATGATTTGGCGTGAAGTCGTCAAATAGGCGAACTAACGTCTTCTCCCTGTGGCCCGGTGCGGTGTATGGTGCCGGACCGGGCACTTATTCGCCGAACAACCATGAGCGCGAGGTGGAACCATGACTGAGATCCGGCATCCCGTCGGTAAATTGGTTTTACGGATAAGCCGTGCCTGTGCATTCTTATCCGGTGTCGCCCTACTGTTGATGATGGTCGCGGGCGCATCGGATGTCATCGGCACCAATCTCGATATGGTCGGATTACCGAGCTCACCCATACCGGCCGTGTTTGAATTCATGGCAACGATGATGGTAGTCACGGTTTTTCTTGGCACCGCCTTGGGGCAGGCCCGGCGCAACCACATTCGTGTTGAGGTCATCGTCAACCGGTTGCCGTCGGGTGGCCGCAAGTTCATGGAATTGATCCAACACAGTCTCAGCGCGCTGATGTGGGGATTAATTGCGTGGTACGGGTGGAAGTCCGGATTCCATGCAACTGCGGTCGGTGAATATGCGCCAGGATTAATCAATTTTCCCGTCTGGCCGGCACGGCTGATCCTTGGATTCGGTGCCAGCCTGATGACGGTTCAATGCCTGTTCGATATGGCTGGCGTCTATTTTTCAAATTTTCGGGTTACCGACGATGAAACCACTCACGACTTAACTATTTCCTGAGGGGCGGTACGCACATGGAACCTCTCACCATCGGATATTTGGGCGCCGGATTGTTGTTCGTGTTCCTTGCTGCCGGGATTCCTGTGGCCGTATCCATGGGGGTCATCGGTATCGGCGGCATGCTGTTGGGGGCAGGGCCGTTGTTGACCTTGGGGCAATTACGCGTGCTGCCGTTTTGGGTGGTCAACAATTACGCTTTCGCGGTCTTGCCCATGTTTGTGCTCATGGGCGTGTTGGCGGAGACGTCCGGGATTACCGCGCAGGTTTTCCGAGCCGCAGACTTATGGTTGCGTCGTTTCCGAGGTGGATTATATCAAGCTGTGATTGTCGGGTCTGCCGTTTTTGCCGCCATCTCCGGTTCGACTATTGTCAACGCCGTGGTGTTTACCCGCATCGCATTTCCGCAGATGGTCAAATTCGGGTATTCGAAAAGTCTCTCCATCGGCGCGATTGCCGGCGCCGGCAGTTTTGCGGCGATGATACCGCCTTCCATCACAATGGTTATTTACGCTATCATGACCGAACAATCCGTTGGGCAGCTTCTTATTGCCGGTGTCATTCCTGGCCTCATCACCGCCGCCGTCTATCTCATCGGCATTGTCGTCATTGTCCGCTTCAAGCCAAGCCTTGCTCCGCCTATCGATTCTCGTGTGACGTGGCAGGAACGTTGGCAGGCAGCTGGACAAGTTTGGCCGATCCTCATCTTGATGCTGTTGGTTTTAGGCGGCATTTACACGGGCTTGTTTCCGCCTTCGGCAGCAGGTGCCGCTGGAGCGTTCGGAGCGTTCTGTCTGGCGATCTATAAGAAACGCGGCATCGGTGGTGGGTGGTTGGTGCCGGCACTGCAGGATGCGGCTTCCATCAGCTGCGTTATCTTCGTCATTCTGATCGGCGGACTGCTGTTATCCCGAATGCTGGCCGTGGTCGGCGTCATCGATGACATGGTTTTACAAATCACCGCCATCGCGTCGACACCTGTGATGTTCATGATTATGGCGTCGATCCTGTACATTGTGTTGGGCTGTTTCCTCGATACAACGTCTATGATGGTGGTCACGCTGCCATTCCTTTTCCCCGTCGTCGTGGCCCTAAATATCGACCCCATTTGGTTCGGTATCGTGTTGGTCAAATTGATAGAGATATCGGTGGTAACGCCCCCAGTCGGGATCAATTTGTTCGCCGTCATGGGGGCTGTCGGTAAACAGGCTTCGTTCAAGGATGTCTGCATCGGCGTGATTCCGTTCATCGTGCTCGATTTGATTGTCCTGGCCTTGTTAATCATCTTCCCTGAGCTAGCCACCTGGCTGCCCAAAAAAATGATTGCGGGGTAGTGGATGACAGCACAAAACAAACCCGGCCCCATCATTGTCGGCACCGGCGCGGTGCCTTTCCGACGCTACAAAGATGGTAGCCATTGGCGCGACTGGGTGCGTACAGCCGGGCGCGAAGCACTCCGTGATGCAGCTCTGACGCCATCTAAAATTGACTCGTTGGTCGTCGCCAACGAGTCGGATTTTACCTCCTTGCAGGTCAACCCGGGGCCCGTTATCGCAGATGAGTTGGGCATGAGCGGTGTCGCCACGGTCCGGGTCGAAGCCGGTGGCGGTAGCGGTGGCGCAGCCTTGCGCACAGCCTTCGCCCAAATCATGAGCGGCATGGCGAAACGTGTTCTGGTATTGGGATTTGAAGCCAGCGCCAGTCATCTTTCGGCGAAAGATCTACAGCTCATTTACAGTCTGTCC
>MDTB01069954.1_pt1 | contig 102640 bp, 89 predicted proteins | sample 811161 | NCBI WGS metagenome assembly MDTB01 (sample SAMN05326650, study PRJNA326480) | marine metagenome | isolation source: seawater | place: Mediterranean Sea | collected 2009
GTTTCACAAACCTGGGAAATTTTTATTTCGCTATTCGGGTGTACGCCCCCTGGGACTTGAACCCAGAACCTGCGGATTAAGAGTCCGATGCTCTGCCAATTGAGCTAGAGGCGCTAGAAATTGAAATCCTAGCGGGAATATGCTGATAAACATGCGAGTCAGCACAGCAATATTAAAAATCTTGTTTGATCGCGAACTAGATAGCCCAAAAGGACTTTGATTTGTTGACTCAAAAAACTAAATAAGTGAATAAGAAATGACTAACTAGCAAGTAGCACTTAAAATGAACGTCATGAGGCAAGCATGTTAATTGAACAGATATCAGGAAATATAGGCGCTGAGATCTCAGACGTTGACATAGCTAACATTACTGATGACGAGGTTGAGAAGATCAAGAAAGCTTGGCTTGACCATAAAGTCTTAGTTCTTCGTGATCAGCATATTACCGTTGAAGAACACATAGCTTTTGGAAGGAAATTCGGTGAGCTAGAAATTCATCCTTTTGCGCGAGGCGGACATGTCGGACTAGGTGACTATCCAGAAATACTCCGAATCGCATCAAATCCAGAGAAAGAATTCGCAGCCGTAATCTGGCATTCCGATGTAACTTGGCGTGAAGAGCCCTCATTAGGTTCTATCCTTCGAGGCGTTGTTATACCAGAGACCGGTGGAGATACTTGTTTCGCAAGCGCAGCTGCCGCTTATCAACTCTTACCGGATTCCATCAAATCTCAAATTGATGATTTATACGCAATACACGACTTCACGAAAAGCATTGGAGAGAAATTTACCGACGAGGAACGTGCCGAGTTGCAAAATAAATATCCCCCAGCCCGGCATCCTGTCGTGCGAACTCACCCTGAAACAGGGGAGCGAAGCATCTATACCAACGGATACCACACAGATTACATTGAAGGGGTATCGCCGGAAGAAAGCGAAAAGCTACTAGCGATTTTAGAGAAAGCAATCATGAGTCCCACAGTACAATTTCGGCTGAAGTGGGAAGTCGACACATTTGTGATGTGGGACAATCGATCATCACAACATGCAGTCGCTGCGGATTTCTATCCAAATGAGCGAGTTGTTGAGCGAGTCACAATTATCGGTGACCGGCCATTTTGATAAACCCATCTACTCAAACAACCCAAATTCTGAGAACCAAGTGAACTTTTTAGCGGGTGACCGACGGGATTTGAACCCGCGACCACCTGTACCACAAACAGGGGCTCTACCAGGCTGAGCTACGGCCACCATGGCCCGAATAACGGGCGACACCTTATGATAAAGCCAATCTGGACTTAACGTGACAACATTTACCAGATAATCTTAAAAAAGATTGCTTAATCCTAACTAGCATTAGGGGGATATTGGATATTCATCTGATCACAGAATTTGTCTGCGCAGAGATTACAGACATTGATCTTGCCAGAGCAACTTCAGAAGAGTTTTAATAATCAAAGAAAAATTGAGAGAACAACAATTCTTGGTGATCGTCTATTTTGATAGCAACTTCTCACTTTTAACCTCTAGTCTTATAGGAGGCCTCCGTAGCTCAGCTGGATAGAGCAACGGACTTCTAATCCGTAGGTCGCAGGTTCGACTCCTGCCGGGGGCGCGATGTCAGTGGGGGAAGCCGGCTAAGGCGTTACGGTCTTCATTCTTTGTCGTCGCTCGGTGAGAAGAAATTCTGTGTAGCCATTCGCTTGGTTGCGTCCTTCAAAAATAAGAGCCAAAGCAGCCTGATAAGAGATGCTGTTGGCTAAATCTTCAGCCATAGGGTGATAATCTTTGTCGTTTATGTTTTGGTTATCGACAAGAATTGCCATTTCCTCCATGACACTATGGATTTGATCCTCAGTAACGATCCCATGGTGTAACCAATTTGTGATGTGTTGACTTGATATCCGAAGAGTTGCACGGTCTTCCATTAGTTGAACGTTATTGATGTCTGGCACCTTGGAGCAGCCAACACCTTGTCCTACCCATCGCGAAACATAGCCCAAGATGCCCTGTATGTTGTTACGTAGTTCAGAGTCAATTTCTTGTGGACTCAATTCCCTTCCAAGTTCTATGGTCGGAATCGCAAGCATAAGTTCTCGTCTAGTTGGTTTTCTGGATGCAAGTGCCTTTTGGACTTCGTTAACATTTACATCTAAATAGTGCAATGCATGCAATGTTGCTGCGGTGGGAGAAGGGACCCAGGCGCAACTTGCTCCCGCAAGAGGGTGTGAAACTTTTTCTTGGAGCATATCCGCCATATCATCTGGGCGTGCCCACATTCCTTTCCCTATCTGTCCAGAGCCGAGCAGTCCAGCTTTTAACCCTTCATCAACGTTGATGTCTTCATAGGCTGTTAGCCATTGTTGTGATTTCATTTCAGTTTTTGGAATGAAAGGCCCGGCTTCCATACTCGTGTGGATTTCGTCTCCGGTGCGATCGAGGAACCCAGTGTTAATGAATACGACTCTGTCAGAAGCCGCTTCAATACATGATAATAAATTGAGAGAGGTGCGCCTCTCCTCGTCCATAATTCCTATTTTTACTGTATTCGGATCCAACCCAAGCATTGATTCAATGGACCAGAACATTTGGTTTGCCATGGCTACTTCTTCCGGTCCATGCATTTTTGGTTTAACAATATATATAGATCCCGCGGGACTGTTTGTCACCTGTGCATTACTCAGAAGGTCATGCATGCCGCACATGGTCGTAATAACGGCGTCAATCAACGTTTCAGGTATCGATTCGCCTTCAATGGTGATCATGTCAGTTGCGAGATGCATCCCAACGTTTCGGACAAGAAGGAGTGAACGCCTCCTTATTAGTCCCTGCTCTCCATTAGCCAAAGTAATTGATGTATCTGGATTCAGTTTCCTAATGACGGTTTCATTTCCCTTAGTGAAACTTGTTTCGAGGGTTCCTTTCATCAGTCCTAGCCAATTGGTATATGCCAAAACTTTGTCTGTTGCATCGACTGTAGCAACAGAGTCCTCACAATCCATGATTGTGCTAACTGCAGACTCAACCATGACGTCGGCTATATGTGCTGAATCCGTTGACCCGATTTGATGGTCGGCGTCTATGATAATTTCAATATGCAAATTATTTTTTGAGAGAAAGACTGAACGCGGATTTTCTTTATCGCCTGCATAGCCAATGAATTGCTCTTCATTTTCTAATTTCGCCTCTCCCTCGGGGATGGCTACCACCAGAGCTTCATCTACAACTGAATATTTTAGTGAATTATCATGGCTAGCGTTATCTAAGGGAAAGTGTTTATCAAGCAAAGCTCTTGTATACGTGATTACCTTATCGCCTCGTTTAGGGTTGTAAGGACCAGATCGTGTGGCGCCGTCTTCTTCGCTTATCACATCAGTTCCATAAAGAGCATCGTAGAGACTTCCCCAGCGAGCGTTTGCGGCATTTAATGCGTATCGTGCATTATCTATCGGGACTACAAGTTGTGGAGCCGCAACAGCAGCGATCTCAGGGTCAACATTGTTAGTGCTAACATCAACAGATTCGGGTCTTGGGTGTATATACCCGATATCTATTAAGAAGATTTCGTAGGCTTCCTCGTCATGGGGTTGGCCTTTACGGTCAAGATGCCATTGATCTATGAGAGATTGGATATCGTCTCTGGCTTTTAAATACTGGTTAGCTAGGGGCCCGTATTCTTTAAGGAATTCTTCAAATTGTTTCCAAAAGTCTTTCTTTCGTATCGTAAGACCTTCAAGAACATCATTTTCTATGAAGAAAACTAAGGCCGAATCAACTTGAAGTGACCCTTTAGTTATCTTTTTAGAGTTCATGCATCCCTCCTGTTCTAATCAAATTTTACATTAGTACCTGATGGGATATGTGTCAGAACTGTTCTTCCTCAGTGCTACCTTTAAGCGCTAGCGTACTTGCTGTTCCACCAGAGATCACAGTAGCCACCTGGTCAAAATAGCCAGCCCCTACCTCTCTCTGATGCCGTGTAGCACTGTATCCGTCATCTTCCATAGCAAATTCTCGTTGCTGGAGTTCAACATAGGCTGTCATGTCTCTATCGGTGTATCCCCTTGATAGCTCAAACATTGAGGCATTTAGCGCATGCCATCCTGCTAATGTGATGAATTGGAATCGGTATCCCATAGCACCTAGTTCTCTTTGGAACTTAGCTATGGTTTCATCGTCTAGGGCTGCTTTCCAGTTGAAGGATGGTGAGCAGTTGTAAGCCAGCATTTTGTCTGGGTATTCTGACTGCATTGCCTCAGCAAAGCGTTTAGCTTCCGCTAAATCAGGTGTGCTCGTCTCGCACCAAACTAGGTCGGCATATGGCGCGTAGGCTAACCCGCGTGAAATGGCGGCATCCATTCCGTTCTCTACGTGAAAGAATCCTTCTGCTGAGCGTTCTCCGGTGCAGAACTTTTGATCGCGTTCATCAATGTCACTTGTTAAAAGGGTCGCTGCAAGTGAGTCAGTTCTAGCGACAACAACTGAAGGCACATTCATTACATCAGCTGCGAGGCGGGCTGCTGTAAGAGTGCGAATGTGTTGTTGTGTGGGAACGAGGACTTTTCCTCCCATATGTCCACATTTCTTTTCACTAGCTAGCTGATCTTCCCAATGCACGCCAGCTGCTCCAGCTTCGATCATGGACTTCATAAGTTCAAAAGCGTTGAGCGGCCCACCGAACCCGGCTTCAGCATCTGCAACAATAGGTACAAGCCATTCGCGGTCTCGTTTTCCTTCGCTCCACTCAATTTGATCAGCCCTTCGAAGTGCATTGTTTATTCTTCGGACGACTGTTGGGACCGAATTTGCTGGGTAGAGGCTTTGATCTGGGTAAACTTGTTCAGCTAAATTTGCGTCACCAGCAACTTGCCAACCTGAAAGATAGATAGCTTCAAGTCCGCCTTTGACCATCTGGACAGCCTGACCGCCTGTCAAGGCGCCCATTGCATGAGTGTATGAATTGCTGTTTAGGCTTTGCCAAAGTTTCTCTGCTCCATGACGTGCGAGACTGTATTCGACATTAACTGACCCGCGCAGGCTTATGACTTCTTCTGCCGAGTAATCGCGGACGACTCCACTCCATCGATCATTTTCTTGCCATTCTTTATTGAGTTCTTCTACTTGTTCTTCAAATGTTTTAGCCATCTGTTATCTCCTAAGGTGAGGGAGTTATGTGTGCGTTACCACGATGCAGCAGATTGGGAGTAAAATCAACCTATTTGAAGCTTAAAGAGTACTGAAATTAGCTATTTTACTAAAAAATACGAAAATTATTTCAATAAAGGTATGCTTTTGGTAACTTTCAGGAGGTGCAAATGGACTCACTAGTCTTGGGGCAACGTCTTAAATATTACCGTAAACGGAATAACTATACGTTAGTAGAGTTAGGTAAGGTCGTAAACAAACCTGCCCCATACCTCTCACAACTTGAGAATGGTATCGCAGAGCCACGTGTTGGTTTGGTCAGGGAATTAGCCTCTGCTTTGGACTGTACCCCTTCAGATCTGCTTGATCCCGAACCTCCGAGCAGGAGAGCGGAACTTGAGATAGAGCTTCGAATGCTGCAGGAGCAACCTCAAAATAAGCAAAGGAAATTACCCTATTTGCGTCCTTCAACGAGAATACCAGATGAAATTCTTGAGCATATCGTAGGGCTTTACACGGCCCTTGAAGAAGACAATTCATTCACCATTTCAAATCCTAATACTCCAAAAAATATCGCTCGAAATTCAAATAAAGATCTACGAAATGAGATGCGAGATAGAAACAATTATTTCCAGGAAATTGAGACGACAGCTCGAAACATCCTTAAATCAGTGGGATATCCAGGCTCAGGTCCTGTCTCTGAGAGAATCCTCATGGATGTATGTGAGTATTTCGGATTTTCCGTGAAACGCGCAGAGAATATACCTCACTCAACCAGGTCAATAACTGATCAAAGAGAAAAGATAATATACATTCCTCAAAGAAATGACCTTACGACTCGAGCTTCACGCTCAGTTGTGCTCCAAACTCTTGGACATTACGCGTTGAGCCATCAGGTTGCCGATGATATCGGAAAGTACCTCAGGCAGAGAGTAGAGTCGAATTACTTCGCTGCAGCCATCCTCGCCCCAGAGAAGCCAGCTGTGAAATTCTTAAAGCAAGCGTATAAATCTATGGATATATCTGTTGAGGATCTGCAGGAGATATTTTATATCTCTTATGAAATGGCCGGCCACAGACTCACTAACTTAGCAACTGAGCATCTTGGATTAACGCTGCATTTTCTTAGATCTGATGATGAGGGTGTCGTATGGAAAGCATATGAAAACGATGGAGTGCCACTCCCTCAAGGCATCGATGGAACAATTGAAGGTGAACACTTATGCCGTAATTGGGGAACTCGTCAGGCTTTCCACACTCAAGACTCTTTTTCGCTGCATTACCAATACACAGATACACCTACAGGAAAGTACTGGTGCGTTACGCATGTTGAGGCAGACAGGGTACCCTATCATGCGGTAACCATTGGGACTACATCTGATCAGGCTAAATGGTTTCGGGGGAGCGAGACAAAAAGATTCTCGACATCGCATTGCCCTAATAAAGACTGTTGCAACACTCCCAGACCCAGCGCACGGCAGCATTGGCAAGGAGTAGCTTGGCCTTCAGCAAGAGACCGAAGCAACGTAACCTCAGGGCTACCACTACCTGCAAGAAGTTTCTCTCGTTTCCCCGGTGTGGATATGGTTGAAGTATTCGAGTTTCTTGAGAAGCAAGAGAGCCAGTGATGAACCAAGTGCTTTACCCATCGCACTAATCTCAAAGGTAATGACTTCTATTTCCAAAACGGGTGAGTTGGCCGGAGGCCGGTCTGCTGGAGTATCCGGTAATACTAGACTTCCTTACATACCGGGGCTAGATGGTTTACGTGCTCTGGCCGTTATTGCGGTAATTGCCTATCATTCTGAAATTGAGAGCGTCCCCGGCGGTTTCCTAGGGGTCGAAATTTTCTTCGTCATTAGTGGTTATCTAATCACCGCCTTGCTTCTTGAAGAATTCAATTCAAATCAACGCATCGACCTCAAGCAATTCTGGGCGAGAAGAGCGAGGAGGCTACTTCCGGCACTATTTCTCTATGTAGCAGGATCAATAGCGCTCGCCTACAGCATGGCTGAAGACGTCATCCCCACCAAAGGTGAAATAATCTCAACTTTAGGATATGTGTATAACTGGTTTGGCATCTTTCAGGAGATCTCCTACACGGATGTTTTCGAACGCAAAAATTTCTTTCACCATTTATGGTCTTTAGCAGTTGAGGAGCAGTTCTATTTACTGTGGCCTGTTCTTGTCCTATGTCTTCATAAATATCTAAGCAAAAGAATAACTATAATTTTAATTTCCGTAGGTATAGCCACCTCAACAGTTCTTATGTGGGTCATGTACCAGCCTTTTGAGGACCCTCTGAGACTATATTATGGAACTGATACGAGAGCATCAGCTCTTCTAATGGGGGCATTACTTGCCTATATGTGGAGGCCTTGGAACGCTCAAGACACCAAATTGTATGCTTTGGCTAAGAAAATTCTGTTCCCCGTTGGTTTTGGAGCGGTAGTGGTTCTCATATGGGCAAACATGTATTACACGCTACTCATGCCGGACTCAGAACAATTATTCCGAGGCGGTTTCCTCTTAACATCAATCATCACAGCGATAGTTCTTGCGAGTATAGTTACACCCGGCTCAAAGCTAAGTAACGTTCTCGGTTTTAAGCCACTGGTCTGGATAGGGAAGCGGTCGTATGGTCTTTATCTTTGGCATTGGCCTGTTTTTCAACTCACCAGAGAACGTGTAGATGTTGATATAAATGGCTGGGAACTATTTGCAGTCAGAATGTTCGTAACTCTTATCCTTGTCGAAATAAGTTATCAATATATTGAGCGTCCAATACGTGAAAGAAGAATGAGTTCAGAGCTTTCTAAATTTAAAAAAATAGGGGAGCTTAAATCGCATCTACTAAAACTAGCCTTCTTAACGGCAGGAATAATAGGAAGCGTCTTGATTCTCCAAGGCGTTCAATCTGATCGGAACTCCGAAGGGGATCTAGAAGCCAATAAAGCAGAAACATCAAAGATCGAAACCACAGAAACTAATCCTATAGAGGTCCCGTCAAACACATTAGATCAGGTAACAAACCCAACACCAGCTCCAACAAGTGTCCCACAGCCAACGGAGACTGCATTTGATGCAAATCCCAACAGTAAAGGAAATGATGACCTAGAGGCCCAGGAAGAGAATCCAGAAGAATTTAGACTTCAGAACTTCAGCGAAGCTGACTTCCAAGAAACTGTAACTAGTGAACCTGAGTACTGGCAAGACTTACTGAACATAACTTCGTACTCCCCATCAATATACTTCGAGAGAATCACCTTCATTGGTGATTCTGTCATGTTAGGAGCACTTACAAACGTTGGAAACGATGGTGTAGAAGAAGCTTTTCTTCAGGGGATCTCCACTATTTCTGAACAAGTAACAGTTTCAGCAGCTAAAAATCGTCAATGGTATGAGCTGCGGGGGGTTATAAGAGAACTGGAAGCAAAAGGTGAAATAGGTGAAGTCGTTGTCGTTCACCTAGGTAATAATGGGGTGATAGACGAAAGCATAGTTAATGACTCTCTTGAACTTCTAGAAGACGTTCGAAAAGTTCTTCTAGTGAATGTGCGTGTCCCTAGACGGTGGGAGAATAAAGTAAACACCCTGCTAGATGGTGGGGTAGAAGAATTTGAAAATACTGAACTCGTTGACTGGTATTCCATATCGAATAGTAACCCCCATTACTTTTCAAGAGATGGAGTCCATACAATTCCATCAGGTGCAAGACACTACGTTGACGCAATAATCACAACGCTTGGTGGAGAATCTGTTCTTGGAAAGAGCGATAATTAGATTGAATCACTGGAGAAGGAAAAGATCATGTGCTCAATATTTCTGGTAATTTCGTCGATATCACCTTCGCCACTGATAACGAGATCAGCGTTTTGCTTAGAGGGTTCAACAAACTGCTTATGCATGGGTTGAACTGTTTTGAGAAACTGCGCTTTAGCTTGTTGGGATGTTCGCCCTCTCTCAGCGACGTCTCGTATTATCCGACGTTCTAATCGAACGTGCTCGGGGGCAGAAACAAAAATACTAATATCTAGCAGATCACATATTTCAGGAAATGAAAGAAGAAGAATTCCGTCTATCAGAATGACCTCTGCAGGAGTAACCTCAGAAGTGCTATTACTTCGTGTATGCGTGGCGAAATTATATACAGGTGACGAAATAGTAAAATCATTTCGCAGAGATCGAAGATTCTCTATAAACAAGTCAACATCAAGAGAATCAGGATGGTCATAATTTACTAATGCTCTCTTATCGAGGGGCAGGTGCCCTTGATCGCAATAGTAGCTATCAAAAGCTAAGGTAGCGACAAAGAAATTTAGCTTATTTTGCAGATTGCTGACTAATGTAGTCTTCCCAGAGCAACTGCCGCCAGCTATACCTACGAATATTGATGACACTTGGCCCACTTTCGTTCCCGCCCACAATATTACTTAAGAGCGGGTGAGGAGAATCGAACTCCCATCATCAGCTTGGAAGGCTGAGGTTCTAGCCGTTGAACTACACCCGCAGGCATTTAGATCGTATCGGACTTTTCAGACTTTTGGTAGAAAAGAAGATGTAGAAATCATCGCGTATCAGGATGAGAGCTACTAACAAGCGGATACACTTTCGGTCTGTGAAGAGTTCAATTGAAAGTCTTGAAGACAATAAAATTAAAGTCAATATTGATGTTCCTGAGGATCAGATAGAAGTAGCTATAGACAGTGCGTTCCAAAAAATATCAATGGAGGTCAAATTACCTGGATTCAGGCAAGGGAAAGCTCCAAGAAAAGTTCTAGAGGCGAAATTTGGAAAAGAGTATGCGCGTACCGAAGCTCTTAATGACATTGTCGGGGATGTGTATTTTCAAGCTGTTAACGAACATGAGCTAGACGTGATAGCACAACCCGATATTGAGATCCTTGAAGGACAAGATTCTGGGCCTGTTACTTTTGAAGCTGTTGTTGAGGTTAGGCCAGTGCTTGACATACAAGGGTACACAGATTTGGTAATTGAAGTATCTGACCCAAGTGTGACTCAAGAAGAAATAGATGAGAGCGTCAATAGACTCTTGGAGCAAGCTGCAGAACGAAGTGAGATTGACAGACCAGCAACAACTGGAGATTTTATTACGATGGATTTGGCCGGGTCGATCAACGGGGAACCAGAAGAAAGCCTCACCGCTGAGGGCTTTGTCTTTGAAATCGGTTCGTCTTTTATTGTCGAGCAAATTAACAGTTCTCTTGAAGGTGCTGAAGTAGGTCAGAAAATTAAATTTGGGGGGGCGCACCCATCAGAAGAACATACTGAGTTGGAATTTCAAGCGGAGATTATAAGTATCCAAGAAAAAGTGCTCCCAGAGCTCACTGATGAACTTGTTTCTGAACTGACAGAATTTGAAACGGTTGATTTACTCATTGAAGATACCGAGACGCGAATGGCAGATATGAAAAAGAATCAAATGCCGGGACAAATATCTACTAAATTAGCAGAAGCACTATCGAAGCTTGTTAACCAAGATGTTCCTGAAGCGCTTATTGAGGAGCAAACTCAGCAACAAGTTCAAGATATGGCAATGAGGATGGCACAACAGGGGATGCAATTTGAACAGTTTCTCGAAGCGACCAATCAATCAATAGAGGACCTTGTTGCAAATATGCGAGAACCAGCCGAACAAGCAGTAAAAACTGATCTTGCATTACGGGGAATTGCGGCTGCTGAGAAAATTGAAGTCCTTGAAGACGATATTGACAATGAAATTGAAAATATTGCAAAGCAATATGCATTGCAGGCCGCTATTCAGGCAGAAGAGATAGATTTTGAATCTGAAATGACGCCTGAGGAAATAGATGAATACCTAGCTCCAAATGTGAAAAAGGAAAAAAAGACCCTAGAAGAGTCATTGCGTGAAAGAGGGCAAATACGATATCTGAAAGCCGACCTACTGAAGCAAAAAGCACTAAAATTGGTAGAGGAATTAGTTAAAATAGAAGATGAAAATGGCAATGAACTCAATAAAGATGAAATCTTAGGTGAAAACACAGAAAATGATTCCGATTTGAGACAAAATAGTAATAACCCCGAAAATACCAACCCCAAGGAAGAAGACCCAAGTGAGTGAGATGATTGATGGACCAACTAGCTACTTAGTGCCAACCGTTGTTGAGCAAACAAATAGAGGAGAACGAGGCTACGACCTCTACTCCAAACTATTGAAAGAGAATATTATCTTTATAGGGACTCCCATTGACGATGGAATTGCAAATCTAGTTTGTGCTCAACTACTTCACTTAGAGTCAGAGAACCCAGAGAAAGATGTGAGTCTTTATATCAATTCACCAGGTGGCAATATTAATTCTGTCTTTGCGATTTATGACACCATGTCATACATCAAGCCTGAAGTAGCAACAATCTGTTACGGGCAGGCTGTGGCTGCAGCAGCTGTTCTACTTGCAGCGGGAACTACTGGCAAGAGGCTGGCTCTGCCACATTCACGTATCCTGATACATCAACCATACGCTGGAGCGCAAGGGCAGGTTTCCGACTTAGAGATCGCTTCTAGGGAAATTCAGAGACTCAAAAACCAACTTGAAGAAGTGCTCGCAATACATACGGGGCAATCAGTCGAACAAATACGGCTTGATACTGACCGTGACAATATTATGGACGCCTACGAAGCGAAAGAATATGGGATAATAGATGAGGTGATCGACTCACGTCCAAACGTCAATAATGCAGGCCCAATATCGGCCGTCTAACAATTTAGGGGGAAGTAATGGCAAAATTTGGTGAAACTTCGGAATTGCTTAAATGCTCGTTTTGTGGCAAGTCTCAAAAGCAAGTTAAAAAATTAATTGCTGGTCCTGGAGTGTACATATGTGACGAATGCATTGATCTTTGCAACGAAATAATCGATGAGGAATTATCGCAACCATCTGAATTAGGTTTTGACGAGCTTCCTAAGCCTGAAGAAATCAACGCTTTCCTCGATGATTACATTATTGGGCAAGAGCAGGCTAAGCGAATACTTTCCGTAGCTGTTTACAACCATTATAAACGGGTTCAAGTTGGAGAAAAAAATGAGGACGAGGTAGAGCTTTCAAAGAGCAATATCTTACTTATGGGCCCAACAGGGTGCGGGAAGACATTAATGGCTGAAACCTTGGCAAGAATGTTGAACGTCCCGTTCGCGATAGCGGATGCGACTGCTCTCACAGAAGCAGGTTATGTAGGAGAGGACGTAGAGAATATTCTTCTTAAACTCATTCAAGCTGCCGATCTAGATGTCAAAAAAGCTGAAATGGGAATAATTTATATAGACGAGATTGATAAGGTCTCGCGAAAAAGTGAGAATCCATCTATCACGCGAGATGTTTCTGGTGAGGGGGTCCAACAAGCGCTCTTGAAGATCCTTGAAGGGACATCTGCTTCAGTTCCACCGCAAGGGGGCAGAAAACATCCACACCAAGAATTTCTACAGATTGACACAAAAAATATTCTTTTCATCTGTGGTGGCGCATTCGCTGGACTTGACGAGATCATTGAAAATCGTATTGGAAGCAGTGGCGTCGGGTTTGGAGCCGATATACGGAAAGCAGATGATAAAGACCTAACGGGATTATACGCACAGGTCCAACCTGAAGATTTAGTAAAATATGGTCTAATCCCAGAATTTATAGGACGTTTACCAGTGGTTGGGGCTGTCGGAAATCTTGAAAATGATGCTCTCGTGCGGATATTAAGCGAACCGAGAAATGCGCTGATAAAGCAATACAAAAAAATATTCGGTTTCGAAGATGTAAATCTAGAGATCACTGATGACGCACTTGAAGCCATAGCAAAACTCGCCCTTGAAAGGCGCATCGGGGCGAGAGGGCTTCGTTCCATTCTCGAAGAAGTCCTCCTTGAAGTTATGTATGAAATACCAGGAAGAGATGACGTTATTTCCTGTGTGATCAATGAAGACGTAGTCTTAAACAAACAGGCTCCTAAACTAATTTTGCGGGGAGAGAGCGGACTGGCAGCGTCTTAATTAACCTGGCGTTTAATAATGGATTTCAAGGACTCTTTAAATTTTCTCAATTCGCAAATCAATCGAAGCTTCACCAAAGAAAAGATTGATGACAGCGCACTTGATAATATGCGGCTTCTAGCAAAATCTATTGGCGACCCCCAATCTGATTTCCCTACGATTCACATAACAGGTACCAACGGGAAAGGGTCAACATCCGCAGTGGTTTCAAAATTATTAACCTCTATGGGGTTGACCGTAGGAACATACTGTTCTCCACACGTAAGTTCTATCACTGAGCGCATTCAGATAAATACAGAACCTATATCTAATGAAGAATTCTCAGAACTAGTGCATCACCTTGAAATAGCGACCTCGACATTAGACATAACTCCCAGTTGGTTCGAGTTGCTTACTGCAGCAGCATTTGCCTGTTTCGCTAATAACGCAGTAGATGTAGCCGTCGTAGAGGTTGGCATGCTCGGCAGATTTGACGCTACAAATATTGCAGACGCAAAAGTTGCATTGATAACAAATGTCGGCTTCGACCATACAGATGGAAGTCCAGGCTGGCGAGAAAGACTTGCGTGGGAAAAAGCGGGAATCATCAAAAAAGAAACAATTCTTTGCCTAGGAGAAACTGAAGAGGAAATAGAAAACATTATTCTGAATGAGGCCACATCAAAAGTACTCCGCCGAGAAATAGATTTTGAATGTATTCAAAACGACCTTGCTATCGGAGGAAGACAAATATCAATCCGAAGCAACGAAGTGATATATGACAGTATCTTCCTATCGCAACATGGTGTGCACCAAGGGCGAAATGCAGCGATAGCTCTGGCAGGTGCGGAGGCATTTCTGGGAATAGAAATTCCTAAAGAAACGGTTGAAGTCTCCCTCCGAGATATATCATTACCAGGGCGATTCGAAATAATTTCAAACTCGCCTCTAGTAATCCTTGACGGTGCCCACAATCCACCAGGGGCTCTTGCAGCAGCAGAAACGCTTCAGAGTAGCTTCAACGTAAATGGAAACAGGACGCTAATCATAGGTATGACTGAAGAGAAAGACGCTGATTGGATGCTGTCAAACCTTAATGCAAGCGAATTCACTTCGATTATTGTCACTCAGGCATCGAGTCCACGATCAATGACTGCTGAATTATTAAGTGAAATTGCCCGAAAATTTTGCAACCATGTAATAACTAAACCCGATCCCAAAGATGCGCTCATTGAAGCGCTATCCGCATCATCTGAGGAAGATATTATCTTTGGGACAGGATCCATGTACGTCGTAGGGGCAATTCGGGAAGCAAGCCACAAACTCAAATTTGAACAAAATTAGAATCGTCCAGATAGGCTTTCCGAATGAAACAAACTTTAGTACTTTGTAAACCCGATGCAGTCGAACGTGGTTTAGTAGGGGAAATCATTTCACGGTTTGAACAAAAAGGAATGAAAATCATTGCTCTACGAATGTTAGTCATAGGACCTGATGTAGCAGAGAAACACTACGCTGAACATATCGGTAAACCCTTTTATGATGACTTAGTGTCATTTATTGGAAGATCACCCGCTGTAGCTATGGTCATAGAAGGACCAGATGATGCATGGAAAATTGTTCGCAAGATGATGGGCTCCACAAATGCCGCTGAAGCTGAACCAGGAACAATTAGAGGTGATTTCAGTGCACTATTTACTGAAAATCTTGTGCATGGATCTGACTCAGCGGAATCCGCAGAGCGCGAAATATCTATTTTTTTCAGCTAAGGGAAAACTCTGAAGTTTCATAGGTGCATTGCACTTTTGGTTGGAAGTCGTAGAATAAATAGGGCGGAGTGAGGCTTTGCCCCATAACAGTTTGGAGAGGCAGAAGATAATGAATCAAGGAAGTTTCTAATGGCTTCAATATTGGGCGTTATGGGAAGAGACATGGCAGTTGATCTTGGAACAGCCAATACCCTTGTTTACGTTCGCGGTGAAGGCATTGTTCTTAACGAACCTTCGGTAGTCGCTATTGACATACGAGACGGTTCTGCTTTAGCTGTGGGTTCTGACGCGAAAAGAATGATCGGGCGGACGCCTAGTCACATTCAAGCTTCAAGGCCGCTACGAGATGGCGTAATTGCCGATTTCGATATGTGTGAACAAATGTTGCGACACTTTATTGAAAAGGTTCATCAAAGCAGGTTAGCTAAACCAAGGATGGTAATCTGTGTACCCTCTGGGATTACCGGTGTTGAACAGCGCGCCGTACAAGAGGCAGCTGAATTCGCAGGAGCAAGAAAACCAGCTTACATCATTGAAGAGCCAATGGCTGCTGCAATCGGATCTGGGATGCAAGTGCAGGACCCAAGCGGAAATATGATTGTAGATATCGGTGGAGGAACTACTGAAGTAGCGGTTATTTCACTTGGAGGAGTTGTAGCAAATAAGTCGGTTCGTGTCGGTGGTGATGAACTGGATAACTCAATAATTCAATACATCAAAAAAGAATATAGTGTTGCGTTAGGGGTTAGGACGGCTGAAGAGCTAAAGATTAAACTTGCAAGCGCATGGTCAACGGAAGAGCTATATGCTGAAGTTCGCGGGCGTGATTTAATAACGGGTTTACCAAAGACAATCGTCACGTCAACGTCTGAAATACGTGAAGCAATAGCCGAGCCACTCTCAGCGATTCTCGACGCTGTCAAAATGACTCTAGACGTAACTCCACCAGAACTAGCAGCTGACATTATGGAAAAGGGAATAATGTTAGCAGGAGGAGGAGCTTTGCTAACAGGTATGCCTGAATGTATAGCCCATGAAACTGGTATGCCCGTATGTGTATCTCCAAACCCACTTCATGCAGTTGCGTTGGGGTCAGGGAAATCCTTAGAGGCTTTTGACTCACTAAAAGGGGTATTGTTCACCTCCACTCAAATATAAGAGAGGGGTCCTAAATGGTTGTGCCACAAAGACGAAGTGGCTCCAGATTTACGCTCGCAATCCTTTTGCTGACTTCCGTAACGTTGATTTCGCTGGATGCAAGAGGATATGAGCCATTAAGTAATCTTCGGAAAGCTGCGACTGCTGTAATACAGCCCTTCCGCAATATTGCAAGTACAGTTTTTGATCCAGTAGCAGATGCATGGGAGTCGCTCTCTGAAGGAGACACACTAGAGAAAGAAAATGCACTGCTACGAGGGCAGCTTAGCGAACTCCTTGAATATCGAGTTACTACCGAGGGCGCTGTTGAAGAATTAGCAGCATTACGAACTCAATTAGATCTTGAAAATCTAGGAGGGCAGGAAACAATTGTCGCTGAAATTACAGCCCGGTCAGTCTCTAATTTCGATCCATACATAATCGAAATAGGTAAGGGGACACAAAGTGGCATTAGAGATGGAATGGCTGTTGTCTCAGTTGGTGGACTAATCGGTCGCATTGAGGACCCAGGGCTAAGGAGTGCAAGGGTGCGCCTTATTACAGACCCCCATGTAAATATTGGAGTTCTGGCAGTCGGAACAAATGAGGTAGGAATACTTAGCGGGGGAGGAGTAGGGCAACCGCTAAGAGTATCAGACGGTATCCCAGTCTCAGCAGAAGTAGAAATTGGCTCAATTATGGTTACTAGCGGGTCTGAAAGAAGTCCGTACCCAGGCGGATTCGCAGTAGGTACCATCCTAGAGATTGTTGTTGATGAAATTAACCTAGAAAAAGAACTCTTCGTTGCACCTACTGGACAATTTGAGAATCTTGAATACGTAACAGTCATTTTGTATGAACCGCCTTCGGAAGAATCAGAAGGAAACAGCTGATGCCCTTAGTCCATTTTTTTAAGGCCATTCTAGTGTTGATAATTCTGCTTATCCTTCAACTCGAACTTTTCGCAGGCATCCGCTTTTTTGGGGTTATGCCAGAAATAATGTTAGGAGCTGCAGTGGTATCGGGGTGGCATGGCGGGCCAGTTGAAGGAGCATTCGTTGGTTTCATCAGCGGATTTTTAATTGATCTTTACTTGCCGACCCCTTTAGGACTAAGCGCTCTAACTTATGCACTAGTTGGATACCTGCTCGGGATCATATCCGAGCTAATAGCTGAGGACGTCGAAAGAATAGTCCGCTCTGTGATCTCGCTAGTTGGAGTAGTACTCGGACTTGTTGTTTTCGTTCTATTCGGCGAACTCATTGCAGAACCTAACCTTTACAACAAGAACTTTGGTAAAGTTCTCGTGGTCGGCGGACTGTACACAGGTGCATTTATGCCTTTACTCCACATTCTAATGGAATGGGTTTTTCACAAAAGCACATATAAAAACACGCAAATAGCAATTAGTCGGCCTCAACGGAATTAAGGCTATTAACGTGACGCCAAGCTCAAGATATCTGCCTCAGTCACACAGACTGCGACTCGCTGTACTGGCAGCGGTTGTTATATCACTTTTTGTCCCATTGATTGGCAGACTTTGGTACCTGCAGGTGATAAAGGAGACTGCTTTCGTTGAGCGCGCAGCGGACAATACTACAGAGACTATTATCGAGCTTGCTCCGAGAGGAAGAATCTTGGATGCCCAAGGCAGAGTATTAGTTGATAACAGAGCATCAATTCTTGTCACTATTGACAAAGAAGAAATGGCATCAGTGGCTGCTGATGATTTACAGGATTTGTTCTTTAGCTTGGCAACTGAAATAAGTCGTTCAGGTAATTTAACCAAGGTGAATCAGATAGAAGCAGCTTATCGCTCCAATAGATATGGGCCATTTGCGGAAGTTCCAGTAGTTCAAGATATCTCTGAAGAATTACAAATATACCTAGCAGAATACTCCTACAAATTCCCTGGAGTTAACACTACGGTTACAACTGTTCGTGATTATCCCTATGGCTCCTTAGCCGCTCACATCCTTGGATACGTTGGTTTACTGAGCGAAGATGAGATGTCCTCCGTCGCCTTAAAGCAAAAGACGTATTTAGCTAATGATGAAATCGGGAAAAGCGGAATCGAACTCTTTTACGAAGATGCTTTACGAGGTACACCCGGGCGCAAAGTAGTGACCGTAGATAAGTTCAATAATATTCTTGAAGTAAATGAGGAGGTTCCCGCAAAGGCCGGTAGCGATGTTCAACTGACGATAAATATAGATCTTCAAGCTCTAGCAGAACAAGAACTGGCAAGGGGACTGACATTGGCAAGGCAACAGCCAACTAAATTTGAAGAAGAGGGAGTTGTAATCTTTAATGCTCCCGCCGGCGCAATGGTCGTGATGGACCCTCGGAATGGTTCAATTGTTGCGATGGCATCTTATCCAACATTTGACCCCGAATTATTTGTATCAGGAATTAGTAATGATGATTTTGACGATTTAACAGACCCAGGAAATTTCTTGCCTTTGTTAAACAGGGCTATTCAAGGTACATATCCTCCAGGCTCAACGTTTAAGCCTTTTACTGCCTACGCTGCGCTTGATACAGGGCTTATAGGCTCACGAGGCATTTTGGGGATAGGCGACCCTTTCTATGATGAAGGGATATTTACTATCCCAAACTGTGAAGGTGGAACTTGCCAATTTCAGAATGCAGGTGAAGCAGCTTACGGAGACGTGGATCTCAAACTAGCTCTAACGTATTCCTCTGACGTGTATTTTTACAATCTGGCTGCAAGCTTTGATATATTACCAGGCTTTGATCTTGAATCTGTTCAAGTAGCCGCCAGAGCATTTGGCTACGGAAGCAGAACGGGTGTGACTCTTGCTGGCGAGGGTAGCGGGCGGATACCAACACCTGCATCGCGCCGAGATGCCTACAGAGAAAATCCTGACGCATTTCTTACTGGGCAATGGCTCACAGGCGACACGTTGAATACCTCAATAGGTCAAGGCGACGTCTTGGCAACGCCGCTCCAGATAGTTAATGCATATTCAGCTCTCATAAATGGTGGAACTCTCTATGCACCCAACCTAGGAGCAAGAACACTTGACCCAATTAGCGGAGTGACGCAAGTTGAGTTTGCTCCACGGGTATTAAAAGAGATTTATCTTCCCGATGCGTTCTCAGACCCTATCCTTGAGGGACTTGCTGATGTGACCACATGGCGATCAGAGATAGGAACTGAGGGGACCGCCTATAATGCTTTCAAAGATTTTCCCCATGATGAATGGCCTGTGTCTGGCAAAACAGGAACATCAGAAAAACAGGTTGAGAACGCTTTGATCGCTGACTACGGGCTATTCGTTGGGTGGGGGCCCAATCCAAACCCTGAGTATGTAGCAGTTGTAGTTCTTGAAGAAGCTGGGTTTGGGGGGCAGGTAGCAGCTCCAGTTATCCGTAGATACTTCGAGCGGATAGCATTGGGAAGCGTACAGGCATACCTGAGTCAGTCAGAGAAAGACGAATTAGCGAAAAGAGAACTTGCCGAAGCGTTGCTAAATTCAAATGATGTTACTGAGGAAGAAGAACAGGGTGTAAAGGAATGAGGTCAACAAAGAAACGAAAAAACCTTAATTTGAACCCTACAGGTGACCCTTGGTCCCCTTGGCTACATGTAGATATTGCGCTTGTGATTAGTAGCATTGTTCTAGCAGTCGTAGGCGCTTTTATGGTTTATAGCGCAACACGAGGCAATAATCCCGAATTGTATGACCGCTCTTATCTCAACCGCCAGTTGCTTTTCTTAGGAGTAGGGGTAGTGGCGATGGCTGCAGCGGCTTATTTCCCATATCGACGGATTCGTGATTGGGTTCCGATGGCCTTCTGGGGAGGCATGTTGCTTCTTTTTCTTGTCCTTACCCCTCTTGGTGTAGAACGAAATGGAACTAAAGCATGGTTTGAATTTGGTAGTTTCCAGTTGCAACCCTCAGAACTTTGTAAAATTGCATATATTTTTATGTTGGCTAATTATCTCGAACGGTTCAATGGTCGTCTAGATATAAGGGAATTAGGTAATGCACTGTTGTTAGCTGTGATACCCATCGGGCTTATTCTTCTTGAAACAGATGTTGGGACTGCCCTCGTCTTTATTGCTATAACGATGGGAATGCTTCTCGTAGCTGGGGCTCAAACAAAGCATATATTTGTCCTGACGATGGTCGGAATTGTGCTTTCAGGACTTGTCTGGAGCAGTGGGCTCCTTCAGGACTACCAGCAAGATAGACTGACATCATTTATTGACCCAGCTTCAAGTCAAACAGAAGCTGCCTACCAACAAACTCAGGCTCAAATAGCTATTGGGAGCGGCGGGCTAACCGGTCAAGGATTTGGTCAGGGTCAGCAAACTCGCGGAGAATTTGTCCCCGAGCAACATACAGATTTCATATTCTCAGTGATTGGCGAGGAGTTCGGTTTTGCAGGGGCTCTAGTTGTGCTTGGGTTATTTGCTATCGTAATGTGGCGATGTATGCGCACGGCTCGCAAATCTCCAGACTTACTTGGGACTTTGATCAGTTGTGGCGTCATGACACTTTTCGCGTTTCAGATGTTCCAATCTGTCGGGATGACTTTAGGGATAATGCCTATTACTGGGATACCAATACCCTTTGTTTCCTATGGTGGGTCATCTGCAATCTCATCCTTTGTAGGTATTGGTCTGGTCCTAAATGTGCATATGAGACGATATCAGGTGGTGTAATACTTTAGTCACTTGCTACGAGTAGACTAAGTTCAGGAGGGCACTCTCATGAGCTCTATTTGGAAAACACTTGAGAAACATTTAGACCATGTTGAAAAGCCAGCTCGATATATTGGGCTCGAACATGGGGTTAAACACCCAGAGCATCTCAAATCAAATGTTTCGTGGCTACTTACCTATCCAGATGTTTATGAAATAGGGCTCCCTAACCAAGGGCTACAAATCCTCTATGAAATCTTAAATGAATCGCCAATCTCGGAAGCAGAGCGAGCTTACGCTCCATGGGTTGACCTTGAAGAAATTATGCGTGCAGAGCAGATTCCTTTATTCAGTGTTGACACGCACCGACCAGCTTCAGAATTTGATGTAATTGCGTTCAATCTCTCTTCAGAACTTGTCTACACAAACCTCATCAATTGTCTTGATCTAGCCGGGGTAGCAATTAAGTCTGAGCAGCGATTGAACACCGACCCGCTGATAGGTGCGGGAGGGCATTGCGTCTACAACCCTGAACCTCTCGCAGGTATCGTTGACTTCTTCGCACTAGGGGATGGAGAAGAAGTCGTTACTGAAATTACTAACGTCTTGCATTCCTTCAAGACCTTAAATGCAACTCCAGAAAGCAGAAGCCAAATACTGCGAGAACTATCCAAAATAGAAGGAGTGTATGTGCCAAGCATGTACGAAGCATCTTTCAACCAAAACGGATGCCAAATTCTCGAACCTATCTATGATGATGTACCCAAACTTATTGAAAAGAGAACGATAGTTGATCTGGGCGACTGGCCTTACCCTAAAGAGCAATTAGTTCCTATAACAGAAGTAGTTCACGACAGGTTAAATGTGGAGGTTTTTCGTGGCTGCACTCGTGGATGTCGCTTCTGCCAAGCGGGAATGATCACTCGGCCTGTAAGGGAGCGGCCTGATGACCAAGTTCGAACGATGGTTCAATCTGGCCTTAAACGAACAGGCTACGATGAAGTTGCCCTAACCTCACTTTCAACAGCAGACTATAGCGGGATAAAGGAAGTCGTAGAAGAAACTGTTTCCGACCCCATTAATTGTGGTCAAGTTAGCGTATCGTTGCCTTCTTTACGCGTAGACGCCTTCACCGTAGATATAGCAGCAACTATTCAGAACGCGCGCCGTACCGGCTTGACTTTTGCCCCAGAAGCTGGAACTTGGAGAATGCGTCAAGTTATTAACAAACTCATTACCGAGGAAGATTTATATGGAGCTGTCGAATCAGCTTTCTCCCAAGGATGGAGACGAATGAAGCTGTATTTTCTTATTGGCTTGCCAACAGAAACTGACGAGGACACTTTAGGGATAGCAAGGCTTGCAGCTAATTGTGTAGCGATTGGCAAACGCTACACGAATGCGGCTTCTGTCACCGTAAGCGTGGGTGGTTTCGTTCCAAAACCATTCACACCATTCCAATGGTTCGGTCAGAACACGGTCGAGGAGTTGAATCGAAAAGTCAGGCTTCTCAAAGACGAAGTTCGAAAAACAAAAGGAGTGAAACTTAAATGGCATGACCCAAAGGCAACTCTCGTCGAGGGTGTGTTGAGTCGCGGAGATAGGAGACTTGGTGAAGTGTTAGAAAGGGTTTGGGCTAACAGAGGCGTCTTCCAAGAGTGGAGTGAATTTTTTAACCTCGATTTGTGGTTAGCTGCTCTTGAACAAGAAGGCTTGGACCATGAATGGTTCGCCTACAGGCATAGAGCTAATCAAGAACCTTTGCCATGGGACCACCTTGACGCAGGTTTATATAAGGATTTCCTTTGGCAGGAATGGAGGGACGCAATCGAAGAAAAGGGACTGGAAGACTGTCGTTGGACCCCATGCTATGACTGCGGGGCTTGCACTGGATATGGCCTTGACCACGTTGTTGCTTCGACCTCTCCACCTGTAGGGGGCAGCCAAGGTACATGGCAAGACTTGAATAAGGGAGATTTCGCCCCTCAACTCCTTCAAATCACGAGCAAGACAAGGTAATAATGATTCTGCGCCTTCAGACAACGAAAATCGGTAAAATACGATTCGCAAGCCACAGAGATATTGCTAAAGTTTGGGAACGTTCATTGCGTAGAGCAGAAATTCCTCTCATATACAGTGAAGGCTTCTCCCCAAGGCCTAAAATTGCATTTGGCTTGGCCTTACCCACAGGTGCCGAGTCAGAATGTGAATACCTTGATTTTCACTTAGACGATAAAAGGTATGAAGCTTGTAGAATAAAATCAATTCCAGAAGAACTGACAAATTTTCTCCCAGAAGGAATTGAGATTACAGGAATGGTTAGAATGCAAGGAAAATATATATCACTCCAACAGTCGGTAACCTCTACAGTTTGGGATATTGAAGTTCAAGAGAATAAAGAACTAGTTGATGCTTGGGCGGAGGAAATTCTCAGCTCCGATCAGTTAGTTATAGAACGAACTCGAAAGGGAAAAAAAGTTATTGATGACATCCGTCCATATATAAGCTCAGTAAATGTTCAAATCGGTGACTCATCAAATAATGCAAATCTGAAAGCAGAATTAAAAACGCAACCTCGATCATTGAGGCCAAGTGAATTCTTAACATCTGGGCAACCAAATCTAACTATGGTTAGGTTACGTCGCCTCAAACAATTTATTGACACAGTGGACAGTCGATTAGAACCCCTCGAAGTGGGCGAATGTCTCGACTCAAGTTTGGAACTGTGTTCATCATGAGAAGGGAAACGAAACAATGGAAGAACGACCAAATAATAGCGAGAATAGAACTTCACAAAATCCAGCAGTAGAAGAAAGTCTTAATAGGAAAACAAAAGAAACTGAAGGGTCATCTGAAATCTCTAGACCGAAAATTGGAGACTCAAGGCCAGCGCCCGATTCTACTGAGCCTCAATCATCAACTAGAAAAAAGCGTAAGCGCCGACGAGGCAGATCAGATTCACGCACCCCAAAACCTGATCAGGCTATTTCGGTAGAACTTGACGATGAAACTCTTAAAAAACGAAGAGGGAGAGAAAGGAAAGGAAAAGCTGTTGGCCGTTACACAATGGTCGTACATGTAGAAGGCAACGTTACCCAGATAGCTATGCTTGAGGGTCGATCCTTGATTGAATTTTACGTATCCCGACCTTCAGATGATGTGAGTGAGATCCATGGAAATATTTATATGGGGAGGGTTGAGAATGTCCTCCCTGGTATGGAAGCGGCTTTCGTGGATATCGGCACTCCCAAAAATGCTGTGTTATACCAAAGCGACCTCATCAGTAACTCATCAACTAAAGGAAATCAGGCAGTCCGGATCGAAGATGCAATAAAAAACAAAGAGACGATACTTTGTCAAGTGACTAAGAACCCTATTGCCCACAAAGGTGCGAGGTTGACTCAAGAGATTTCCCTTGCAGGCAGATTTGTTGTGCTCGTCCCAAATAGTGAGACTTTCGGAATTTCCAAAAGACTTCCTGAGAAAGAACGAAAAAGGCTTCGACAGATACTTGAGAAAGCAAAACCTTCAGAACATGGTGTAATCGTAAGAACAGCTGCGCAGCATATAACCAAAGAAGAAATTGAGCAGGATGTAACAAGGCTCGTTAGTCAGTGGGTAAATATACAGGAGCAATCAAACAAATCTAGTTCACCAACGCTTCTGTACAGGGAGCCTGAAATGCCCTTTAGGATTATACGAGAAGAATTTAATAAAGAATACCGTTCAGTTGTTATAGATGATCAGCAACTTTACGAAGAGGCAAAGACTTACCTAGCGACCGTCGCCCCCGCATTAGCTGATCGGATTGAATATCACGACACAGTCAATAGCGATGTTGAGCTATTCGAAAGATTCTATATAGAAGAACAGTTAGCTAAAGCCCTTGACTCTAAAGTTTGGTTACCCTCTGGAGGTTCACTCATAATTGAACATACTGAAGCGTTAACAGTTATCGATGTAAATACAGGGAAAAACGTCGGAACATCAAGCCTTGAAGAAACCGTCTATAAAAATAACTTAGAAGCTGCAAAAGAAGTAGCCCACCAACTTCGGCTTAGAGATATAGGCGGGATCATCGTAATTGATTTCGTTGACATGGAAAAGGCAAAGCACCGTGATGATGTAGTAAAGGTCTTTAAGGCGGAATTAGCTAGAGACAAGACCCGTACTCAAGTCTTTGGAATTTCTGAGCTGGGTCTTGTAGAAATGACAAGGAAAAGGATAGGGGAAGGGCTATCACAAACCTTTACCAAAGCCCAAGAATAAGCAAAGCATGTTTTGAGAATGGTCGTTATTTCGACGTAAACCGAATATGATTAAAAAATATGTATGCAGTAGTTAAAACAGGTGGTAAGCAATACCGAGTGGAAGAAAACCAAGTTATCCAAGTTGAACTTTTAGGGCAAATTGGTGATTCGGTAGATCTCACCCCCGTGATGTTAGTGGACGGGTCAACCGTTCTTGCTAAACCTAGTGAATTAAAGAATGTAAAAATCAATGCCGAAATTGTTGATAAAGGTAAAGCAAAAAAAATAACGGGTTTCACCTATAAAAATAAAAGCAATCAAAGACGTCGATGGGGCCATCGGCAGAACTTTAACGAGATCAAAATTACCTCAATTTCAAGGAAAAACTAATGTCTAAAACTAAAGGCGGCGGCTCAACGCGAAACGGCAGAGACTCCAACGCACAGAGATTGGGTGTGAAAGCCTACGACGGAACTTCTGTGTCTTCCGGGTCAATCATTGTTCGTCAGCGTGGAACAAAATTTCATCCAGGAATAAATGTCCGTAGAGGAGGCGATGATACTCTTTTTGCGACTGCAAATGGGCGCGTGAAATTTGGATCACGTCGAGGTAGAAAGCTCGTAGACGTACTTCCCGAATAGAATTCATACCACTGAAACATCAAAAAAAGTGACTAGGATTTCCTTATGTCTAACTTTGTTGATGAATGTGGCCTGAACGTAAAAGGTGGTGATGGGGGAGCAGGATGTGTCTCCTTTCGAAGAGAAGCGCACGTTGACCGAGGCGGACCTGACGGAGGAGACGGAGGCAACGGTGGTGATATCTTGCTCGTAGCCGACCATAACGTAGCTTCCCTATTAGCATTTCGAGACTACCCTCACAGAAAAGCTGAGAATGGAAAGCATGGCAGTGGGAAACGCCGTCATGGATCGAATGGAACGTCTGAACATGTTCGTGTCCCAGTAGGAACTCTAGTGAAAGATGCAGATGGAAACATCCTTGCAGACCTAGCTAATTCTGGATCCACATGGCTTGCTGCGGCTGGTGGTAAAGGTGGTAAAGGCAACTCAAGATTCTTATCTAATAGACGTCGCGCCCCAAGTTTCGCAGAGCAAGGAGAAAGTGGCGAAGAGCAGTGGTTAAAATTAGAGCTTAAACTATTAGCTGACGTTGCTCTCGTAGGGTTTCCAAACGTTGGGAAAAGCACTCTAATTTCACGTCTTTCAGCAGCCAAGCCAAAAATTGCTGATTACCCTTTCACTACATTAGTTCCAAATCTAGGTGTTGTCAGAGGAACAGGCGACTTCGAAATGATTGTCGCTGACGTGCCGGGCTTGATAGAGGGAGCGGCCGAAGGGAAAGGGCTTGGGCACCAATTTCTTCGACATGTAGAGAGAGCGCGTGTGCTTGCAGTTCTACTTGACCTTTCGCCATATGATGGAACGTCTCCAACTGAACAGTTAAAGGTCCTCCTAGGCGAACTGGAGAATTATAAGCCAGAACTTCTAACGCGACCTAGAGTATTGGTTTCATCTAAAATTGATGTTGCCGTTCAAGACTCATTAGAGGAAAGCATTAGGGTCTCATCGGTAACCGGAGAAGGAATACAAACCCTAAAATACGAATTACAGAATCTTGTTGTAGAAGCGAGAAATAATGATCTGATATCAGGCGAAGAAGTGATAATCCACCGGCCAGTCCCTAGAGGAGTCTCAGTCGTTAGACATGGAAACTCCTACATTGTTAAAGGTCGTCAAGCGGAAAGAGCGGTCGCGCTAAACGATTTAACAAACATCGAAGCACTTGAATATATTCAAACTACCTTAGAGAAAATAGGAGTTAATAAAGCTTTAAAAAAAGCTGGGATCAAGCCAGGCGATCAGGTTCAGATTGGGGGACTATCATTTGATTTTATGGAAGATGAAGACCATTGGATTGATTGAGCAATAGTTAAATAAAGGACTTTAACTCTCAATTCTGCAACAATGGACAAGTGACAGTCGTAGTAAAAATAGGAACTTCATCACTGACTAAAGAAGACGGAACAATTAGTCTTTCAGCAATTAATAAATTAACAAACGAAATTGCGGGTGTACGGAGGTCCTTCCCAAAAATTATTTTGGTAAGCAGCGGAGCCATCGGCGCTGGCTTAGCTGACCTAGGTTATGTAAACAGTCGGCCCACGGATCCTCGTATTCTCCAAGCCGCATCAGCTATTGGGCAACCGAAATTAATGGCAACATATGCTGAAAGTTTCGCTAAATATGGCATACCAATAGCGCAATTGCTTATGACCCCAGATGATTTCTTTGAAAGGAAACGATATCTTCATGCCCGTTCAACAGTTGATGAACTCTTATCGGCCAACATACTTCCGATAGTCAATGAGAATGATGCCATTGCCGATGATGCTATCCGGTGGGGAGATAACGATAGGATTGCTGCGCTACTTGCTCAGTTATTGAATGCTGACCAACTACTTATGCTAACGGACACTGACGGGGTATATTCCCGAGACCCTAATGCCGAGAATTCAGGACATGTAGAACTGATACGTGAAATAAGATCTATAGACAGCATTCACGCAGATGTGGGAGGGTCTCTATCAAAGTTTGGTAGTGGAGGAATGGCTTCAAAGTTATCCGCAGCTCATATGGCATCCTGGGCTGGAGTCACTACAACCATTGCAGCTGCAGATCGCAGTAATGTTGTGATTAACTCTTTAGAACAAACGGGAGAATTAGGCACGATCATTTATCCACAGGCTAAGCCCTTATCTGCTCGAAAGCTTTGGATTGCCTTCGCTGTAGAACCCAAAGGTTCAGTAACGGTTGATAGGGGAGCGCAAGAAGCTCTTGAGGAGAATGGCCGTTCTCTCTTAGCTGTAGGCGTCATCAGTTGTGAAGGAAAATTCAATAAGAGTGATTCGGTTGATATTGTTGATGGTGAGGGAAGTGTAATCGCACGTGGATTAGCGTCAGTTAGTTCAGACGAAATACTGACATTGCTTAAACAAGGTAAAGAAGGTGGAGCTTCGGTATTAAGCAACGAAATTGTCCACAGGGACGAATTAGTGCTCCTCGGGGCCGACTAAGTTAGGTAAGCGAATAACTTTCAAGAATTCCTTTGTTGCTCCTGATCCCATAGCAAGGGAGCCGTAAAGGTAAATAGCTCCGCTGATGAGTAGTGCTAAAGGTGCTACGAAATAGGCGTTCATGTCAGACATGAGAAAAGAAATGGAGCCACCAGCTAGTGCAGATACTATGGCGGGGAGAAGAAAGAACTTCCTGTTCGAGCGTTGGGTAGACGCTAGTTCTTGAGCTCTTTCAACTTTCTTGCGCAAAAGAAAATACTCGACCCATGCTGCTATGGAGCTCCCTAATGCTAAGCCTAAAGCTCCGAGAGGTTGAGGAGCTGTGTCAAGCGAGCGAGCGATTTCAGATAGTGGTGAAAATGAAGGTATGTCGCCAACTTGCACGAAACGATCATTGTCAATAGCTACGCGGTCAAATTGAAACATGAGCAAAAACCCGATCAATCCTGCTATTAAGACTCTAAAGCTTGCGAGACGGGCTGGCCCTTTAACGTCGCCGTAGGAATAAGATAAATTCTGGTAGAGCCTGCTCATTCCTGTCGCGTAAAGTCCTAAACTATAGGCGGCTAAGACAAGCCAAATGTACAACGTATCTTCGCTTGTAAACTTTCCTCTCTCGAACAGGAAGTCTATGAGCGGTTCCCCCATTGCAATAAAAGCAAATGTTGAAAACATCAAGTAGAAGGCGATTCGCTCCGAGCTAGCAAGAAATCTTTCCCTAATCGCCCCTGGGTTGCCTTGATCTCTAGATAACTCCGGTAAGTCTGCTGAGATTATTGACATGACAAATAGGCCGATGGGGAGCATATAGATAATTTGAGCGAGCGATAGAGCAGTGAATGCTCCTGTGGCAAGAAAGCCTGCCAGAAACAAATCAAGAAAACCAGAGAATTGAACAACGCCTCGACCGAGTACAGCAGGAAAAAACTTTGAAATTATCTCCTTTACTGCAGTTAAACCGCGCTGAAGACCCAACTTTAACGATGGGGCAACTTTCAAAACTAGCGGAATTTGTATAAGGAACTGTAAGGCACCCCCAACTAGGACTCCCCAAGCAGCAGCCGTTGCAATTGATGCCTCGGACCAATCTTTTCCCCAAGCAATAAGGGCAAAAATGATTTGTGCTGCATTCCACAGAATCGGCGCTGCGAACGAAAGGAAAAACTTTCTGTGGGCGTTTAGGACTCCCAAACACCAAGATGAAAGGACAATAAAGCCCAACCCAGCCCACATGACTCTAACCAAATCAACTGTGAGATCAAAAGTTTCATCAGGTAGCAAAGGAAGTAGTACCTTTGTGATGGGTCTGGCAGCCAGTATTCCCACCAGAACGATGATAGAAGTTATTAAACCCAGGAACGTTGCGACAGTGCCAGCTACTATGCCCGACTCCTTTTCAGTTTCATGATTATCAACAAGTCGACTGTAAGTTGGAACAAACGAGGCTGATAAGGTGCCCTCACCCAAGATATTTTGGAGAAGGCCAGGTATTTGCAGAGCTGCTTTAAAAGCATCTGCAGCTACTCGCGTACCAAGAAATCCAGCAAGAATAAGTTCCCTAATGAGGCCAGATATTTTGGAGAGAAAAATTCCACCCCCAATAATTAGCGCATTCCTGCCACTAGGCCTGTCTGTGCTCGGTCTTAGTTCGCCTCGTTCCACAGAATAAGCCTACCTTTAAACACTCAGCGACCAAGTCAACTCATAAATACAACAATTTCTGGTATACAGTTCGCATATTCTCTATGATGCCCTCTACCCTCTTAAGAGTATGTCTTATAGATTTGAAGAAGTTGGCAAAGTCAAGAAAGACCTCCGATCGGTTGACTATCTTGCAGATGATGGAATAGCTGGAATAGTCTATCTGGGCGACAGGTTGCAGAAACCTATACTTGTCGAAGGGCCGGCTGGCACAGGGAAAACTCAACTTGCAAAAAGTGTTGCGGATATGACTGGCTCTAGGTTGATAAGGCTCCAATGTTATGAAGGGTTAGATGAATCCAAGGCTCTGTATGAGTGGAATTATAAAAAGCAGCTTCTTAGAATACAAGCAGAAAAGAATGACACTGAGTCCAACTCCTGGGATGACATTGAAGAAGATATTTTCTCAGATGAATTTTTGCTCACGAGGCCACTATTGGAAGCGATACGCTCCGATGACCCAGTTGTATTACTAATCGACGAAGTAGACCGTGTTGAAATTGAAACGGAAGCTCTACTACTAGAAATTTTGAGTGACTACCAGGTATCAATACCAGAGCTGGGAACTATAGAGGCTAAACAAATTCCTCTTGTTTTTCTTACCTCAAATAATACTCGCGAGCTGTCAGAGGCTCTCAAAAGAAGATGCCTTTTCCTCCATATTGATTATCCAGATCTTGAGCGAGAGAGAGAAATAATTCTCACTAAAGTTCCAGACATACGAGAAAATCTCGGCGACCAAATCGCGCGTATCGTCCGAACTGTGCGGCAATTAGAACTTAAAAAGGCTCCATCAGTCTCAGAAACTCTTGATTGGGCCCGCACTCTTGTTCACTTGGGTGTCGAACATGTAGATGCTCAAACAGCGACTGAGACAGTAAATATTCTTCTCAAATATCGTTCCGATATTGAAAAGGCTGTGAAAGAGTTCTCCTCCGATGAAAGCCTTAATTCTTCAGAAGGTAATTAATTTGAGTAACACAACGTATTCTCCGTTGCTTGAGCTTCTTAATGGTTTTATAATTGAATTAAGAAGTGCGGGATTGCCTGTTAGCTTGACAGAGAATCTAGATGCTGTTGAAGCAGTGAAACACATTGAACTTGAAGATCGTGAAACATTCAAGTACGCGCTAGCAGCGACTCTTGTAAAGAATCATTCTCACTGGAAAGCTTTTGAAACTGTGTTTGAAGTCTACTTTTCGTTACGTGGCCAAGAATATGAACTTACTGATGATGAATGGCCTGATGATACTAGAAGTTCAGAAGAAGAGCAGGGTCAGCAGTCTGGTCAAATGCCGGGTCAGGGGGGCAGCCAAGAAGGCCTTACTCAAGAACAACTGGCTGAAATGCTGTTCCAAGCTCTTGCCAAGCAAGATCAAAATTTAATGCGGGCTGTAGCACGTCAATCTGTTCAACGATTTGCAGGAATGGAACCTGGTAGGCCAGTTGGTGGAACTTATTATCTGTACAGAACTCTTCGGAACCTTAACTTAGAGGAAGTTCTTGATCGCCTCTTAACGCAGGACTCGTCAAAGCCATTGAATGGCCCTAGTGATCAGCTAGAGGAACGTCTACGAAAAGACGAATACGAACACCGGATAGAGCAACTAAAGAAAGAAATAGAAGCCGAAATACGACGAAGGCTTGTAGCTGATAGGGGGGTGGAAGCGATGGCGAAAACACTTCGGAAACCATTGCCCGAGGATGTTGACTTTATGCATGCCAGTCGCGAAGAAATGGTTTCTTTAAGGCGAGCTATATGGCCATTGACTAGGAAGCTAGCAGCGCGATTAGCTCGAAAGCGGCGGCATGGGCGAAAAGGGCCTCTTGATTTTAGGCGAACAGTAAGGAACTCACTTTCTTATGGTGGAGTTCCTGCAGAGCCAAAATTCAAATACCCAAAACCTTCTAAACCGGAGATCATGGTTGTCGCTGACATATCAGGTTCCGTAGCGGCTTTCGCAAGATTTACGCTACATCTTGTTTACGCCTTAAATAATCAATTTTCAAAAGTCAGGTCATTTGTTTTTATTGATGGCCTAGATGAGGTTACGGACTATTTTGACAATGTTGACGATATTACTGAGGCTATCCATAGAGTGAATACAGAAGCAGATGTTATTTGGGTTGATGGCCATTCAGACTATGGGCATGCTTTCGAGATATTCAATGAGCGTTTTAGTAAAGATATAGGACCGAAGACAACAGTAATGATCTTGGGTGACGCAAGAAACAATTATCATGCTTCGCAAGCTTGGGTTATTAAAGAGATCGAAGACAAAGCGCGTAAAGTATTCTGGCTAAACCCTGAACCTAGGAGCTACTGGGATACCGGAGACTCAATCGTTAGCGAATATAGCGAATTTTGTAATGGGACGTTCGAGGTCAGGAATCTGAAGCAGCTTGAAGCATTCGTTGAGAATCTTGTGTAGTTAACTGCGCAGTTCTTCTGCAACATGGAATGCAAGTTCAAGACTTTGTGAAGCATTTAGCCTAGGGTCGCACATTGTTTCATATCTCAAGGCTAAGTCGGTATCTGAAAGGTTCTCAGCTCCGCCTACGCACTCAGTGACATTGTCACCTGTCAACTCAACGTGAATTCCGCCCGCCCAACTTCCGATAGACCGATGAATATTAAAGAACTTTCGAGTCTCTTCCACAACATCTGAAAAGTTTCGTGTTTTAAGTCCCGATTCGGCTGTGTAAGTGTTTCCGTGCATAGGATCACAAGCCCAGACTACGGGATGCCCTGAATCATGTACTGTTTGCACTAGGTTCGGAAGCTGTTCATCAATAAGAGAAGCACCCATTCTCGTAATCAAAGTTAGCCGCCCTGGTATCTGGTCTGGGTTTAGGGTTTCACAAAGCCGTATCGCCTCTTCAGGAGTCGCTGTTGGCCCTACCTTACAACCTAAGGGGTTTTGAACCCCTCGCAGGAATTCTACATGCGCTCCGCCCAATTGCCTAGTTCTTTCACCTATCCATAACATATGCGCCGAACAGTCGTACCAATCTCCGGTTGTTGAGTCTTTGCGAGTGAGGGCTTGTTCATAGCCTAACAAAAGTGCCTCATGACTGGTATAAAAGTCAACCTCGTGAAGGGCTGGGTGGTCCTTTGAAGTTATCCCGCATGCTTTCATAAAAGCTAAAGCATTAGTTATTCCATCCGCAATTTCTTTGTATTGAGCACCGGCTGGACTGTTCGCTACGAACTGCTGATTCCATGAATGCACTTGAGTAAGGTCAGCAAAGCCGCCACGTGTGAAAGCGCGAAGTAGGTTTAGCGTCGAGGAACTCTGATTGTAGGCCATAAGTAATCTTCTAGGATTAGCAGTTCTTGAATCAGAGTCAAAGTCAGTATCATTAACTATGTGGCCCCGAAATGATGGTAATTCGACATCATCCTGAGTTTCTGTAGGACTTGAACGGGGTTTTGCAAATTGCCCAGCAATTCTTCCTACTTTCACAACAGGCAGACCTGTTGAATAGGTAAGGGCAACCGCCATTTGCAGAATGACCTTTAACTTATCTCTAATGGAATTAGCGGATAATGCAGAAAATGATTCAGCACAATCGCCAGCTTGAAGAAGTAAAGCTTTTCCTTCACAGACTTCGGCCAATTGCGTTTGCAGGGTCCGAGCTTCACCCGCAAAGACCAAAGGAGGTAGCTCAGAGATTTCTTTCAGGACAGCATTAAGCTCTGTATCGTCTGGCCAGTCAGGTTGCTGCTCTGCTGGGAAATCGGTCCAAGTTTGTGGACTCCAATGAATACTCACTTTTTAATTCTCTCTGTTTATTGAACAGATCACAACCAATTTAGAATTTTCTAGCTGATTGGAGGTTACGCAGCGTCAATGTCCATTTGCTCGGGGGCGCTTTCGCGAACGATATTTACGGCTCGTTTGACTAGTCGTCTAGCAGCTTCGGCGGTTACTCCTAGCTCTTCGCCAACTTCCCTATAGCTTCGTTTCCGTCCATCTTGAAGGCCAAATCGTTGTTCAACAGCGTATCTAGCACGGTCGTCTAAAACATTTAAGAGATCGTAAACCATTGTTTCTCTGGCTTCTTCCATAACGGCTTGTTCTGGCCCTGGGGTTACATCTGGGAGTAGATCGACAAGTTCGTTACTGTCATCATCACCAATAGTTCTGTCCAGTGACGTGGGAGTTGTTAGTCGGTGTAAGCGTGCATGCTCTTCATCAAGTTCGTCTCCGTCACCAGAAACTTGGCGAAGAGCTGCTCTTAGGCTTGCTGATCTGTCACCTGGGAGTCGGACTAGGCTTGCTTTCTGATCTAGTGCTCTCCCAATAGCTTGCCTGATCCAGAAGGTTGCGTAAGTTGAGAATTTGAACCCCTTCCTCCAGTCAAATTTATCAACAGCATGTTCAAGTCCAAGGTTACCTTCTTGAATAAGATCAAGAAGTTCCATACCTGCGGGTAATGGGTAACGACGGGCAACGCTAACTACGAGTCGAAGGTTTGCTCGAATGAAACGGTCCTTAGCTTCAGCTGCTTTTCGGTCTGCTCGCTTAAGCTCAACGCCTTTTTCTCCTAAGGCAAGCCGTTCACGGGCGTCAACACCTTTTTCGATGATTTGGGAAAGTTCGCGCTCTTCTGCAGCCGTAAGTAGAGGCACTAAACCTATTTCATTTAAATATTGTCCTACTGAATCACTCATATTTTTTTCTCACAATGGGGTTGGGGGTTGGGGGTTCTCTGGTTTTCCAGACAGACAAGGAACTATTTCTAGTCCAGCATCTAAATTTGATCGGGGGGGATCGTTGATGTTATCTTGTCAGGCTCACGCGCTTAGCGCGATATAACAGCCCCAAAATGGGGTTGATCTAAAAGCAGGTATACTTTATTACATTATTTTTGATAAATCCAGCATTTCTTGAAAATAATTGTTGATGTCATCAGTATGTAATAAAAGAAAATCCAGTTTTTTAACAAGGTACAATTTCAGAGTGGCAAAGAAGAGGAAAATCGGGATTTTTGGGGGAACATTTGATCCTCCTCACAATGGCCATCTGAGTTTACTAAGGCATGTTATCGAGGAATTATCACTTGATAAGGTGATTGTGACCGTAGCCAACGAACCATGGCAGAAGACATCTAGTCGGAGAATCACGGATCGTGATCATAGATTTAATATGACAAAACTCTTATTTGAGGAATGCGATAATGTAATCGTTTCTGATATTGAATTTCGGATAGGTGGAGAGACAAGTACTGCAAAAACCTTGGATGAATTGAGGCTAGAATACCCAACTGATGAATTCTGGCTGATATTGGGGTTCGATTCTGCAGTGAACTTTGATACATGGAGGAGACCACAATCCATTGTTGAGGAGGCAAGGATTGTTATCGTCAATCGTCCGGGTTTTATGGAGGAGTCCGTGCCCCCCGTACTCTCGAGTGCTGTCTCTGTAAAAGGACTAGACATTGATATCTCATCAGAAAAAGTACGGGGCATGTTTGCTGCTAGAGGAGACATGTCAGGACTGATTCCAAATTCTATTGAAATATACGTATTGCAAAACGACCTTTATGGGAAGTGATCGTGAATTCCTTTAAGCAGATACGTTGGTGGAACTTGGCTGTTCCTTTTTTAGTCGTTGTTCTGGGACTTGTAGCCTTACTTTTGGTTAGGGATGCAACAACTGCAATTCTGGAATCGGCTGATGGGGAGTTTGAAGAAGTTATTCTTGATCCACTTGCTTCAGGATATGAAACGTATGTAACGTCCACCCCGACTCATTTGATGATTATCGAAAATGGTGAACAGGAATATGTATCAGCTGCCCTACTGTCTCTATTTGTAAATGAGATAGGAGGAACTGCAGTCATCTTGCCAGGAGAATTGTTGATAACAAATGAGAGCTCGATCGAAGAGACTTATAATCAAGGAACTATTGAAAACTTTCTGACTGTGTTGGGTTCCTATCTCTGGATTGGCTTTGAAGGGTTTTCAATAATTAACAAGGGCGATATTGAGAACTATTCCCTATCAGTTGGCCCACTCACGGTCTCTTCACCTGACCCTTTACGAAAACTCGAGAATGGGGAACCTGTGGTTGTTTATGAAGCAGGCGAGATAGTGTTGGAGAGTTCTAGAGTGTTTGAATATCTAACATGGGAGAATGAAGGTGAATCCTCTTATAACCGTTGGCTGAGGCACAAGAATTTCTGGGAGAATTGGATTCTTTCTATAGAGGCAGAAAAGCTTCTGATCTCAGGTGACCTCCAGAAGACTGATGACCTTCAGAGAATATTAAGCGGAGTTTCATCTGGAGAGTTCGTTATGCAAAATCTTGACTTATTTGAATTCTCTGAAGAAGCGGAATATCTATCAGTTAACGAAGACTTTCTAGCATCCCTGATTCTTGGAATGATTCCTTTTCCAATTTCTCCTTCCAGTGGAGAAAGAGCGACTGTAAAGGTCGTAGATGGTGTGGGGGGACTTGATATTCCAAATATTTTTGTGCCACGGCTTGTTGGTGCTGGAGCGGAAATAAAAGTAATCGGTAACGCAGATCAATTCGGAGTATCAGAAAGCATTGTTACTTATTATGACGAGGCTGATTATAATTTCGCAAATGCGTTTAGCAATGTCCTTGCTGGTTCAGCCATTGTCTTTGAGCCTTTGCCCGAATCAGCTGTTGATATTTCTGTGGTGATAGGGCTCAGTTCTGTGGAATGAGTTATTATCTCAATGAGTGAGATCACCTTGGATTAAGACAGCGGTAAGTGCCATAAGTAATAAAAAAGGACATGACACGGTCCTGATCGATGTGGGAGAAATTCTAGGAATTTCTGATCACTTCGTTATCACATCTGGCAATAATGTTAGGCAAGTTCGCGCGTTAGCAGAAGAGGTAGAAGCTCAAATAACTCAAGAGTCCGGGCCTAAACCGGTCAGGGTTGAAGGGAATAGGGATTACAAGTGGGTGCTGATGGATTACGGAGATTTCGTTGTCCATATTTTTGAATCTGACGAACGAGATCACTACGAATTAGAGAAATTATGGAGTGATATGCCAATTGAGCGCTTCCAATAAAAGATTTGGTATTTTGGTTTTTTGATGTCAAGGTTGACAGGTATAGGGGTAGGGTACCCATTCTAGGGGCTATAGCTCAGTTGGTAGAGCGCTTCCATGGCATGGAAGAGGTCAGGGGTTCAATTCCCCTTAGCTCCACAAACTATGATTTCGGAGCCTGCAAAAAAGAATATGAGCCTGAGGAACTTCATTGCCCTCACTGCTTAGCACTTAATGAGTCATCCTTTCATGACGAGGAAATGGTCGTCAATGATTATTTTGAGTAATCAGAATAAAAGGGTGAAATAAACTGCATTTGGCTATATTGATTCTATGAAGTCAGTAACAGACGAAACCTTTAACGCTGATGTAATAATTCGTTCCGAAACATTACCAGTCGTAGTCGATTTGTGGGCGCCATGGTGCGAACCGTGTAAATCGTTAACGCCTATTCTTGAAACTGTTGTAGCTAGGTCAAATGGTGCTGTTGAACTAGTTGGAGTAAATATTGATGAGAATCCTCAAATCCGCCAAACCTTTCAAGTTCAAAGTATTCCAGCAGTTTATGCCTTTAAAAATGGAGCCGTGGCTGATGGATTCATGGGAGCACAGGGAGAAGATGGCGTCCAGAAATTCATTGATGCGCTTATGCCAAGCGAACAGGAAGAAATTATTGTTTCTTTATTGGCTGAAGGGTCGGAGGAGTCTCTATCTGAAATATTGTTAGCTGTTCCAGACCATGAAGAGGCAGTAATAGCGCTTGCTAACATTTATCTTGATACCGATAGGGCTGAAGATGCTCTTGCTTTGCTGAAACGCATTCCTGAATCAAATGAGACACGAAGGATCGAGGCTGTAGCGCGAACTGGGGATGTAACTCATGAGGAGATTATTGCTAAATTAGACACCTTATTGAATAAAGTTTCTGAAAACGATGACGCTCGGAAGGAGTATGTTGACCTTCTTGATGTTCTCGGTTCAGATTCTGAGGAGGCTAATCTCTATAGAAGAAAGCTCTCTTCAAAATTATTCTAAGATTTTGATTACGTTGTTTGGTGTAAGGTTTAGGCGTGAGTAAACGGAGTAACGTCTATCTAATAAGAGGGGATGACGCCTCAGTTCTAAGCCGAGAATTAGATAGTCTCACAAATCGTCTTCTCGAAGGTGAAGACAAATCACTTGTTGTTGAAGAGCTTACGGAAAGCCAATATGAAAGTGAATCAGGGTCATACTCCATTGAAAGCCTTGTCAACGCAGCTCAGACGGTTCCGTTTTTGACTGAGAAGCGTATTGTAATCGGACGACACTTTGCCCGGTTTCATCGTTTAGAAGAGTTAGGTAGTCTGATCGACTACTTCAAAGACATAATCGAAACAAATTTCCTAATTCTTGTTTGGGAAAAGGGTCCAAATCTTCAGAGGTTGAGCCAGCCCCCTAAAAAACTAGTTGAGAAGATTAGTAGTTGTGGCGAGATTATTGACGTGCGTGTAGGTAAAAGAGTTAGTGGCTGGATAAGGGAAAAGGTGGCTGAATCGACAATTACCCTTGACGAAGGGGCGTTAGGGCTTATGGAGCGAACTATTGGCGAGGAGATTTCTAGAGTTTCTGCAATTTTAGATACTTTAGAATCGGTTTTCGGTATGGGTTCACAGTTGGAAGCTATTGATATTGAGCCTTATATTGGTCAATCTGGCAATGTTCCTCCATGGGAGCTAACTGATCGCATCTCCTCGGGGAATGCTGGACTATCTATTGAGATACTTACTAGGATGCAGGCAAGTGGGCGACAGCACCAAATGCAAATTCTTGGATACCTGACTAGTCATTATTCGCGGATTCTCCAACTTGCCGATCAAACTAATATTTCAGCAGATGAAGCAGCGAATATATTGGGCGATAAATCATCGTTTCGTGCAAAGAAGACATTATCGGAAGCGAAACGTCTAGGCGGAAAAAACGCAAAACGAGCGATCCAACTATTGGCCGAAGCTGATCTAGACCTCAAGGGTGCTACTGGAGCTCCTCTGGAAACTGTAATGGAGGTGCTTGTCGCCCGACTATCTTCACTTTATTTGAGGTGAATTAAGAGTTTTCTAAAGAATTCAGTTTTTTGGTTAACCGACTTTTCTTTCTTGCAGCAGTGTTTTTATGCATAATATTTTTTGCGACCGCTTTATCTAGTCGTTTAACTGCAGTTTTGAGATCTTCAGCATCGTGATTACCTGATTCGGCGTTTTCGATTGCTTTCTTAACACGAGAGTTTATTTCAGATCGAATCCCCTTATTGCGAATACGTCTCTTTTCATTCTGACGATTCCGTTTTATTTGACCTTTGATGTTTGCCACGTTCTGCCCTTGTAAAATAGAGATTATCCAAATAATGCTATTAATGAGTTAATAACAAAGCTAAGACTGTATCGTACCTACCCAAAACCAAAAAAGTGCGCTCAATTATAAGAACCGAAAATGAATCAACAAAATATTAGAAATATTGCGATAATTGCTCATATAGATCATGGCAAATCTACTCTTGCTGACCGCATGCTTGAATTGTGTGGAGCTGTTGACCCAAGACAAATGCGAGCCCAATACCTTGACTCAATGGATTTAGAAAGAGAAAGAGGAATTACAATTAAGCTTCAAAGTGTTCGTTTGGAACACGGCGAAGTAACTATTAATCTCATCGATACCCCTGGGCATGTGGATTTTGGGTATGAAGTTTCCCGATCTTTAGCAGCTTGTGAGGGGGTTATACTGCTGGTTGACGCAGCGCAAGGCATAGAAGCTCAAACTTTGGCGAATACATTCCTTGCGTTGGAAAACGATCTAGAGATAGTGGTTGCTCTGAACAAAATAGATTTACCTGCTGCAGACCCTGACCTATATGCATCTGAGATTGAGCAAGTACTGGGGGTTAAAGCAGATGAAATTCTTCGCGTAAGTGCTAAAACGGGCGAAGGCGTTGAAGCATTGCTTGATAAAGTCGTTGAAAGTGTCCCAGCCCCAGAAGGGGATATTCAAATGCCTCTGCAGGCTCTCATATTTGACAGTCACTATGATCAGTATCGAGGTGTTGTGAGTTCTATTCGTGTAGTGAATGGAAAAATTTCCAAGGGGGAAAAGATTCACTTTATGCAACATGGCTCAGGAGCGATAGTGGAAGAGATCGGAGTGCGAACTCCTGAGCTAGACTCTGTTCAGTCTTTGGGTGCTGGTGAGGTAGGGTTCTTGATTGCAGGCATAAAAGATGTAGGGGAAGCACGTTCTGGTGAAACAGTTACATTGTCTGCGGAAATGGCTGCAGTCCCTTTAGACGGTTATCGAGAACCAAAGCCTATGGTTTTCAGCGGTTTGTATCCAATGGATGGGGATGACTATCCGACTCTACGGGATGCACTAGAGAAACTTCGTTTGAATGACTCTAGTTTTACATACGAACCTGAGACATCTAGTGCTTTAGGTTTTGGATTTCGATGTGGATTTCTTGGTCTTCTCCATATGGAGATCGTTAGGGAGCGCTTAGAAAGAGAATTTGATCTTAGTCTTATCTCTACTGCCCCTTCGGTTCAGTATCGTCTGACTCGTACGACTGGAGAGGTTGAATATGTAGACAATCCAAGCGATGTCCCACAAAGCAATAATCTTACTCAGATTGAAGAACCATATTTATTGGCTTCCATAATCACCCCTAGCAATTACACAGGCACTCTGATGGATCTGTGTCAGGGGAGGAGAGGTGAACTTGTCAAAATGGAGTATTTGTCCCCGGAACGAGTTGAGCTGTCCTATAGGCTTCCTCTCGCCGAGGTAGTCTTAGATTTTTTCGACCAGATGAAAAGCAGGACACAAGGATACGCAAGTATGGATTATGAGAGCGATGGCTACAGTATTTCTGACTTGGTCAAGGTTGAAATACTTTTGCAAGGAGATGCTGTTGATGCTTTCAGTTCTATAGTTCACAGGGAAAAAGCTTACGATTATGGTCAGAAAATGACCAAAAAGCTCAGAGAGCTTATTCCGCGCCAGCAGTTTGATGTTCCGATACAGGCTGCCATCTCAAGTAAGATAATTTCTCGGGAAACTGTCAAAGCTTTCAGGAAAGATGTAACTGCGAAACTGTATGGCGGAGATGTTACAAGGAAGAACAAGCTTTTGAAGAAGCAAAAAGAAGGCAAAAAACGAATGAAGTCAATTGGGCGTGTTGACGTTCCTCAAGAGGCATTCGTTTCAGCACTAAAGATTGACGACTAGTAACTATTCAATATGAAACGCTTACTGCTTAGCTGGATAAATGATGATGGAAAATAACCTATACGAAACATTAGGAGTTGAGCGGACTGCCTCTCAAAATGAGATAAAAAAAGCTTATAGGGTGCTCGCTAGGAAATATCATCCAGATGCTAACCCTGATGACGCTGTTGCAGAACAGAAATTTAAAGATATAGCGATGGCTTATGAGATATTAAGTGATGACCAAAAAAGAGAAGAATACGATCGTTTCGGTTCTATCGGGGGTTCAGGCTCGCCTTTTCAAGCCTCCGGAAGCATTAGTGATATTTTTGAAGCATTTTTTGGGTCACAAAGCCCATTCGGTGGATCTGGATTTAGCACCCAACCAAGAAACACTGGAGATGATATTGAAATAAGAGTAAATGTCAAACTCGATGAGGTAGTGCTTGGCGGAAAAACTGAGTTTAGTCTTCGTTTGCCATTAGCTTGCGAAACTTGTAGCGGCTCAGGTAGCGAGAATGGGGAACTAGAAACCTGCTCGGTCTGCGATGGTCTTGGACAAGTTCAACAGGTCAGGCAGTCAATCCTTGGTCAGGTGATGTCAACGTCACTTTGCCCGGCTTGTAAGGGCTTTGGAACGAGGATTATTAATCCTTGTAGTCAATGTGGTGGTGATGGAATAGAGGAAACAGAAAAGAGTTTTTCTATCGAGGTCCCCAAGGGTGTTGATACGGGCGTGACGCAACGTCTTTCTGGAATGGGTCCAGCAGGTCAGCGCGGCGGGGCAAGGGGGGATATACATGTTCGATATGGAGTTGAACCTCATGAAAGATTTTCACGCAATGGTGATAATTTAATTGAGCAGCTCTGGATACCTGTAACTCTTGCAGCTTTAGGTTCTGTGATTGATTATGAGACTTTTGATGGTATCCAGAAATTAGAGATTCCTTCTGGAACCAGAACCGGTGATAGATTTCGTTACGCTGGCCTAGGAGTTCCAAGGCTTCAGCAGCGTGGAAGAGGAGACTTAATTGTTGAAGTAGTTGTCGATACTCCTACAAAACTTTCTGATAAAACAAAGAATCTTTTAAACCAACTGGCAGAAGAGATGGGGGATCCAATAGTTGAAAATTCTAGAAAGAGACGAAAGAAGCGGCAAAATGGGTAACGGCCTTGACCGCTTGCACGCATTAGATCTTCCACATATTTTTATGGAGGATTTAGAAGACCCCATTTTGTCTAAAGCTGATATTCATTATCTCAAGAATGTAAGGCGGTTACGAACTGGAAGTTACCTCACTGCTACAGATGGGAACGGGGCATGGCGAACTTTTGAGCTTCAAGAGTCTTCCGTACTTCCTGCTGCTTCAACTGAGTATTGCGAGAGTCAGAAAAGTAGGTCAGAATTATTCATTTCTGTCACAAAGTCAGGGAAGCCAGAGTTAATAACGCAGAAGCTAACGGAACTAGGAGTCAGTGTTATCACGTTCTTCTTTTCGGCAAGGTCGATTCCTAAATGGAGTGCTGAGAAGATTAAAAAGAATAAGCAAAGGCTTATTGGAGTTTCGCGATTAGCTTTGGCCCAATCAAAGGGTGTCTGGTTGCCTAATCTTGAAATTGGTGGAAACTTTGAGGAGGTAATTTTGAAAGGTAATATTCCGCTTGCCCACAGAACTGCAGAACTTATAGGTCCAGATACCAGACGGATTGCAATAGGACCTGAAGGGGGATGGAGCGATACGGAACTTAGCTCAGTGCATTCAAAATTTTCGTTGCATCGATTAAACTTGCGTTCGGAAACTGCAGCTATCACTGCTGCTGCGTTATTAGAAAATATCTAAGCTGTTTGAGTTATCTATCTTCCATTGGAACGAATTGTCGAGATTCTTCGCCGATGTAAAGTTGTCTTGGTCGAGCAATTCTGGTGTTTCTGCCCAGCATTTCGTCCCAATGGGAAACCCAACCCGCTGTTCTTGCTACTGCAAAGAGGACGGTGAACATTTCAACTGGAAATCCCATCGCTTGGTAAATTAGCCCTGAGTAGAAATCCACATTTGGATATAATTTTCTACTGATAAAATATTCATCTTCAAGAGCAGCCTCTTCAAGTTTAAGTGCAATATCGAGGTTAGGATTTTTACCTGTTAGTTCAAAGATTTCGTGGGCGGTGTCCTTTATTATTTGCGCTCTTGGATCGTAGTTTTTATAGACTCTGTGACCGAAACCCATTAGTCGTCCTTCACCACTTTTCACTGAATCGATGAAGCCGTTGACATTCTCAAACGAACCAATATCGTCAAGCATATTTAGTACTGCTTCGTTTGCTCCACCATGTCGCGGTCCCGATAGTGCCGCACTTCCTGCTGCAAGTGCTGAATACGGATCGGCATGGGAAGATCCAACAACCCTAACTGCTGTTGTCGAACAATTTTGTTCGTGATCAGCATGCAGAATCAGTAGTTGATCTAACGCCTTGCTGAAAGTGGGGTTTTGCTCAAAAGGCTTATCTTGGGTAGAAAAAGTCATAGACAAGAAGTTCTCTATATAAGACAAATTCTCCTGAGGGGAGCTGGCAGAATGCCCATTCCTAAATGCAGCTGCGGAGGCAGCAAGAGACGAGACTTTTGCTATGGCATTAAGAATGTGTTTCTGACGGATTTGAGGATCTTCAACATCTCTAGCATCTGGATAAAGGGTTGACATAGCGGCTAATCCTGCTGTGAACATTCCCATTGGGTGTGAGTGCTCATTGAAAGACTTAAGCAGGCTACTATTTTGCTGTGGGTCAAGCGCAGCGTGTTCGGTCAATTGGCTATTCCATGTGGATAGCTGTTCTTCACTTGGAAGTTCTCCATGAACTAGTAAATATGCAACTTCTGTAAAATTAGACTTACTTGCCAAATCTTCAATGCTGTACCCTCGGTATTCAAGTTGTCCAGCGCCGCCGTCTATATAGGTAATTGAGCTGTTGGTAACGGCAGTTGCAGCGAAACCTTCGTCTTTGAACCAAATGCCTGGTAGGAATTTTGTCCAAGGACCAGAATCAACCCCACCATCTTCTATTGGAATTTCAATTGATTCACCAGAGCGATTGTCAGTAATTGTTATTGACTCTTTCAAATCTCCGCTCCGATCGTTTTACAAATTGCATGCTATCGGAAAAAAATGTGATCTCGGCCACTTTCACCTATCTTTCTAGTGAGTATTAAAAAGGTCGCTACCTGTCAGAGGGGAGTATTGCTATGAAGCCTCTTTTGCAACTTTTCTCTTTTTGATATTAGAAAATCAAGCGCTGAGGCAACTTCTTTTCTGGTGTTTTCTGGGTTAATGACTAGATCAACTGAACCACGTTCGGCTGCAATGTATGGATTGAGAAGCCTACGCTCGTAGTCTGTTTCTAATTGTCGACGTTCAGGTTCGGAGGCTTTACGGTGAAGTATCTCTGTAGCGCCTTTCGCACCCATTACCGCTATCTCTGCGGATGGCCAAGCTATGGCTAGGTCATTGCCCATGTGTTTGCTGTCCATTACGATGTACGCTCCGCCGTAGCTTTTCCTGACCGTTACACAAATTCGAGGAACAGAGGCGTTTGCATATGCGAACGCTAATTGAGCTCCATGACGTATCATTCCTCTCCATTCAAGGTCTTTTCCTGGCTGGAAGCCTGGAGTATCAACGAATGTAACAATTGGGATATTGAATGCGTCGCAGAAGCTAACAAATCTAGCTCCCTTTTGGGATGCGGCTATGTCCAGAGTCCCGGCAAGAGATTGGGGTTGATTGGCTACTAACCCAACGGTCTGTCCGTTGATAGTCGAAAATGCTGTAATAATATTTGCTGCCCAGTCCTTTCTAACTTCAGTTAGTAGTTGCTCATCAATGACTTGCTCTAGTATCAGTCGCATATCATAACTACCGGTCTTTGTGTCAGGTATAAGATCTGCGACATCGGTGAGTAATCTATCAACAGGGTCGTTGGTTTGCTGGACCGCAGGAGGGGACGTGCAATTGCTCGGGAGCAATCCAACTAGTTCCCCAATTATTTCATTCGCCTCTTCCATATCAGCTGTTACGAAACTGGCTAAGCCAGACATCTGAGCGTGTTTTGCGGCTCCTCCCAGCGCGTCAGAATCAACGGGAACACCTGTAAATTCTTGGACCATGCGAGGGCCACTAACATAGCTATAGGACTCTTTGATCATGATAACGAAATCGGCTAAACCTAATAGAAGAGCTGGCCCAGCTAACGCTGTCTCCTGCACACAAAATATAATTGGAATCACTCCAGAACTTGCTGCAATCTCTCTAGCGGCGTTTCCCCATTCATGGAGTGCTTCTACTCCAGCTTCTGGAGGTGCACCCGTTGAGTTGATTTTGCATACTATTGGGATTTGCTGCTGTCTCGCTTTTTTAACTCCATCAGCTAGTTTTTGTCCGTCAAGGGAGCTTAAAGCAGTGGGCTCACTTTCAGATCCCAAAGAGATCTCAACGTAGTTTGTGTTGTTTAAGGCCTTAACTTCAACTTTTGTTGTTTTGGAAAGTTGAGTTTGGACCTGCACGCTATTATCTTCTACTTTCACAGAGACATCTTAGTATGATTAGCTCGGAACCGGTACTACTTTGACGCTAAGTAAATACCATTTTGGTCAGATCCGTATTCTAGGATCATCTCTCGAAGGACTTCCCTGACAACACGTGTCGTAGCTGATAAAGGAACTCTCTTGTTCGTTGCTAGGCCCACTATTCTTTTTGTGAACCCTTCAAGAGGAATCCTCTTCCATTTGCCCAATCCTTGGGCTGCAGTAGCTGGCAGGATCGCAGCTCCGAATCCATCAGTCGCCAAGGAGGCTAAGAGACGCATCCCATCGACTTCAGCCTTGGGAGATAGTTTAATTCCGTGCACTGCAAGATCCCTGTCTAAGGAATCTCTGAAGGGGACTCCTTTAGGGTTTAGTAACAAAGGGAATTCGGCTAGCACAGCTGGGGTTACAGAATCAAAATTGGATAAGGGGTGTGAATCGGGGGCTACTAGAACAGGTTCTTCTTCAAACAGCGGTTCCACTTCAACATCAGGGTGCGTAATGGGCAAATTGACTATAGCTCCATCTACCCTTCCTTGAACGACTAAAGGAAGTAAATTGCTAGTTACGGCATCAGTAATTTGAATTTTGACTCTAGGGTACTTTTGAATCATTGATTCTAAAAGAATGGGGGAGACCCATCTTCCGGTTGTCCCAATTACACCGAGCCGAACGATTCCAGAGACTTCAGTATGTAGCGCCTCGACATCTAAAGATATGGATTCAAGTTCAGTTTGGACTCTTCTAGCTCTTTCGACAACAAGTTCCCCTTCTTCAGTTAATACTCCGGTCCCTCTATCAATTAAAGAAACCGAGAGCTCTTGCTCGAGCCTGGCGATATGAGTCGAAATATTTGACTGGACTGTGTGCAGTGATTTTGCTGCAGCGCTGAAGCTTCCTGTGTCGACTACAGCTACAAGAGCATTGAGCTGGCGGATATCCATGATGAAGTATATCTTAAAGCAAGATCAGGACTGTAAAGATATCAATTTGTTAGATAACTAGGGCTAAATGTTTGTTTGCGCACGAATTACGTTTAGGGCTGATCCAGATGTGAACCATTCTATTTGATCTTGGCTAAAGGTGTGGGTTGTTTGGAATGTAAACGAATTACCATTGTCGTTTGTGACTTCAACAGTGACTGGTATACCAGGGGAGAGTTCAGATAAATTTCTTATCGTTATCCGATCATCTTCATTGATTTTGTCATAGTCCTTTGGGTCAGCGAATGTTAGAGGCAACATGCCCTGTTTCTTTAGGTTTGTCTCGTGAATCCGAGCGAAACTTCGGGCAATTGCGACTAGCCCTAATCTGAACCGTGGCTCCATTGCTGCGTGTTCACGGCTAGATCCTTCTCCCATATTCTCATCACCTATCACAATCCAATGTTGATTTGCTTCGTGGTAAGCTTTTGCTATGTCAGGGAATGTTTGTATTTCTCCGTTAAGTTGGTTTTTTCCATAGCCAACCTCGTATCCTTCATAAGCATTTACGGCCCCTAGGTAGAGGTTTCCAGAGATATTCTCCAGATGTCCTCGATATTTAAGCCAAGGTCCTGCCATAGAGATATGATCTGTTGTAAATTTTCCTTTAGCCTTGACTAAAACCGGAAGATCTTCATAATCATTTCCGTCCCATGCTGAAAAGGGGTCAAGAAGCTGTAGTCGGTCAGAAGAAGCTGATACTTTAACTTCGATGCTGCTCACATCATCTGGTGGAGCAATGAAAGTTTCCTCACCGGAGTCAAAGCCGCTTGGTGGCAGTTCTATTCCTTTCGGTACTGAGAGATTCATTGACTCTCCGCCTGCAGTAGGAATAGTTCCATTTACAGGATCGAAATCAATCGTTCCTGCTAAAGCAAGTGCCATAACCGTTTCCGGTGATGTGACGAATGCCAATGTTGAGGGGTCTCCATCGTTTCTCTTTGGGAAATTTCTGTTGTATGAGGTGACGATAACGTTTGGGGTCCCTGCCTCGTGATCTTTTTCCTCAGAACGGTCCCATTGTCCTATGCAAGGGCCACAAGCATTTGCTAGTACTACTGCTCCAACCGCTTCGAAATCTGCCAAGAGGCCATCGCGTGTAATTGTTGCGCGTACTTGTTCAGACCCAGGCGTTATCAAAAGTCTGCATTTCGCTTTTAGGCCGTGGTTTGCTGCCTCTCTAGCGATTGATGCAGCTCTCGTTATATCTTCATATGAGGAGTTGGTGCAGCTGCCAATCAACGCAGCGCTTATTTCCAATGGCCAGTCATTTTCTTTTGCTTCTTTCCCGAGTTCTTGTACCTCTCTAGCTAAGTCAGGGGTATGCGGGCCATTTATGTGTGGTCGTAGCTGATCTAAGTCAATTTCAATAAGTTGATCAAAGTATTTACCAGGCTCGTCCAGTACCTCTTGGTCAGCTGTTAAGCCTTTCTGATACTTATCTGCCAGTTCTGCAACATCGCTTCTTGCTGTAGAGTGCAAGTAACGATTAATTGCTTGATCATATGGGAAAATTGATGTTGTTGCTCCGATTTCAGCGCCCATGTTGCATATAGTTGCCTTTCCAGTTGCTGAGAGGTTTGAAGCGCCTTCACCAAAGTATTCTACGATTGCCCCAGTGCCTCCCTTTACAGTGAGAATCTCAGCTACCTTCAAGATCACATCTTTAGGGGCAGTCCAACCGCTTAAGGACCCTTTTAAATGGACTCCTATCAATTTGGGCCACCTAACGTTCCAAGGAAAACCAGTCATTACATCAACCGCATCAGCGCCTCCGACACCAATTGCTACCATTCCAAGTCCTCCTCCATTTGGGGTATGGCTATCGGTACCTATGATCATTCCACCTGGAAATGCGTATTGTTCTAAAACAACTTGATGAATGATGCCACTACCTGGTTTCCAAAATCCCGCACCATATTTTGCGCATACTGATTCTAAAAAATCGTATACCTCTTCGTTTGTTTTAGACGCAGTCAATAGATCGTGTTTTCCTTCAATTTTGGCTTGGATTAGATGATCTGCGTGCGTCGTTGTCGGAACCGCTACCTTATCAAGACCTGCAGTCATAAATTGAAGCCAAGCCATTTGTGCAGTTGCGTCCTGCATAGCAACTCGGTCTGGTCTCAAATCAACGTAAGATACTCCTCGTTCTAGGGGTTGCTCTGCATCGTCAAGGTGATTAATCAATACTTTTTCTGCATAAGTTAGGTGACGCCCTAGTTTTTCTCTAGCAGCGTTAAGTCTCTCTTCAAGGGTAGAGTAAACTTTTTCTATTAGTTCGATTGGGGTCGTTGTGTAAACGGTCATCTTTCCTCTATCTATGTTTCATCGCATGAAGGAACACATCAAATAATAAAGCAGTTCAAATCGTATCGTAAATCATGTCACTTGTGGTGAAGAGAGTTAAATTGTAGGCCAACGTCTTTTAGGGCCTGCTGACTTGTCTTTTGTATCTGGCAAATCCCAGGCTTTACGCCAGCTGCTTATGTCAGGTGCTTGTAGGGTTGGGGTTTGGCCGGAATATTTTCTTTTCTGTGCTACCCACCAGTCGTTGTCTCCTTCATCAGCAAGTTCTGCGACTGCAGATTCAATTCTTTTAGAGTAGTTCCTACTATTTTCATTTTCCTCAGGCCAGATAGGGTTCCCGAATGTCACTTTTGTGGATGAACGACTTGGCCAGATCTTGCCTTTTCTTAGTATGTTTCCAGTTCCTGATAGGTGAATTGGAACTATTGGCGTATTGCATTTAATTGATAAGTAAGCTGCACCTGCTCGAAATGGTTGCCCCCAACCGTCTGGTGACCTACCACCTTCAGGGAAGACCATAAATGACCAGCCCCGATTGATAAGAGACGCAATCTCGTCTGATGAAGTTCTACTTATTTTTGATCTTTCGACAGGTATTGCTCCGATGAAGAGTGCTGATAAAGAACCACCGATTCGAGAGTTAAAAAAATAGTCTGCGGCAGCTCCTACAATAAGACGCTTTCGCCACTTTATAGGTATTGATGTTAATAGAAGAGGTGTATCAGCATGGCTATGATGATTTGCCACGAATATGACAGGCTGACGTTTTCCTAAGCTTTCTAGTCGGTCATACCCAGTCCTTTTGGGACTAGCAATATAGCTCATAAGAGGTTTTGCTACTATTTCGGTTGACATAAGTCTAAGTGCTCGAGCTGGTAACCGGCGAGACCAAACTGTTGGATAATCCGAACCTAGATATGATCTTTGTTCTAATGGGGTTACGCCTTTAGGGGTCCGAGCTGAGCGGTATGGGAACTGTGCTGATTTGATTTGGTTAATAGTTCGTATCCTCTGTGGAGCGTTACCAACAGCCCGGTATATTTGTCGAGTTTTTCTTTGGCGTTCTCGTTTGCTTAGTTTCTTTGGCATCTTATGTCACGTCTGCCATCAATATTGGGGGGCTGTGATAGTGAGTTATGCTTGGGCTGAACCCAACTGAATCAGAGGCAATTTCAAATGCATCTTGCAGGGTTGAGGCGGATCTAAAACCCATTCTCCTGACAGCTTCCGTGTTGCCACCGACAATAATCACATCTGACAGGTGATCAAGTGCATGAGAACACCAGTACCACATATAGAAGGGGTGTACGCCGTGATATGCGTACGATGTTCTATATAGATGCCTGTACCACTCATCCTCGGCGAAGGATTTCTCGTACTTTTGGCTCATTAGAACTGGGTCAGTTGTTTCGCTGAGGACTCTCTCAAAAAAGTCAATATAGCTCGGATGATGAACCGGATGGAAATCCCAAGGTGTTGGGTGAGTCATGATCACCACTCCTCCCTTGCGCACTAAAGGTTTTCCCTTGTACATGTTAAAGAAGTAACCCAAACCCAGACATGCCACAAGAATCGGGTTCATAACAGAATTAACGTTGTAGGGGCAGATATATGGCAAACCCATTGTCAATATGTCACTTTGGCCTTCTATTTCTACGAGGTGCTGCTTGTAAACATTCTCTGTTGTGGCTTTATGGACAGCTTCAACTTCTCCTGCTTGCACTGAAGTTATTTCGTATGGGGACTGCCATCCTTGAAATGCTTTACGGCGTGAAGTTGCTGACATTCTGTTAAGGCCTGCTTGCATACCCAGATATAGCGCTCGGTCTTTGAAGTTCCACTCCCATTCACGTTTCTGAAGCATTGCGAGCGGTCCGTCATAGCCAAAAGTGTTGTTGTTCACCGTTGTTTCTATCTGGAAAACTTTAATTCCAGAATCCCGTAAGACTTTGCCCTGTCGCCAGTTTGATTTATGTAGTTCAGAGTTCTCTTGATCCATGAAACTTTTTGACTCGACCATGGTCTGCGGGTTGTGGTGATGGCGCAGTGCTGTGTATCCAGAGAGTCCTGTAGCAGTGCTTTTCCAACCTCCGTCCATAGAGACTAAGTTGATATTCACGTATATGATCAGATCGCTTTCTGCAGCTCTTTTGTTAATCTGAACCTCTTCGCCATGAGGTGTTGTTCCTATTACGATCATCCCATTAGGGTCTTCTGCGTCATGGTTGTATATCGCCCCTGTTGGAGAGAAGGCATCGTAGACTCTGTCACCAACCGCATGTCGAAGCTCTGATTCAGTCATTCTTCTATGAAGAGCGAGTGCTGCTATCAAGTGAACGTCATCAACTCCGCATTCTGCTGCAGTGTCCAATACTGCTTCTATAATTCTTTGTCTAATATCTGGTTTCCTCATTTGGGGGAGTGGAAGGGAGATATCATCAAACGCAATTGTTAACTTCATTCCAGATTTTAATAGCGCCGACAATGGGGCAGAGTCTCCCAGAGGATTCTCCAGAGCATTTCGGATTGAAGCGTTGGGGTTCTTAACTCCAGGAAGTGGCTCTGCTGGATATATAACTCTTGAGCGTCCTGCAGGAAGTTTCTCCATCCGAAACCCTTCTCCATGATGGAAAAGCACCGGAGGTGTGGTCCTGTCCACGTCAAGGACTAATCCGGGTCTAGGGTGTTTTCGTTTGTTTTGTGGCATCAGTTGTTTTCCTTCATAGAGCCGAGTGGCAGTATTTTCTTTGGCGATCCGGAAATAGGTTGGAAATTTTCAACGAGCCAACCTCTTCGCCTAGCTAAGGTTGCTAATTTAGTCTCTGGATTAACTGCGACGGGAAATCCAACAGCTTCGAGCATTGGCAGGTCGCTTGTTGAATCAGCGTAAGCAATTGAGTTCTTAAGGTCAATATCATTAGCATTGGCATATTCTCTGAGAACTGCAGCGCGTGTCTCACCAATAGGCGGTACCTGCGTCATTCTGCCTGAATACTTATTGCCAGTAACTTCAAGAGATGGTGCTAGAATGTCGTCAAATAGGGGACTCAGGGGTTCAACTACAAAATCAAGCGCTCCTGTTATTAAAAGAGTCTTATGCCCTAGTGAGCGATGCTCTCGGACGCGTCTGATTGCCGCCGGGAATGATTTATTAAGGATGAATTCGTTAAACATCTCGAGCGAATCTTCGTCTATTTGCAAAATTGGAGCTCCATCGTATTTCCTATAAAAGTTCCTCAGGAAATCTGTCCGATCACGTCTATCCATTGCGAGCATGGATGGGGCTTCAAGAATGGTTTTGGCAATGATTTTCGTCCGCTCGCGTGGACACAGTCTTTTCGTGGCCAAATATCCCCAGGATGAAACCACATTCGAAGCAATGAGCGTATTCTCCAAATCGAAAACAGCTAATTGCCTGGAAGGGTCCAACACTTGTTTTCGTAGCCTGTTACTACGATTATTTGAAGTATTAGCTGAAGGAGTTGTTTTGACACGTCCTTGCGTAACGACAGTGGGAAGATGGATATCGTATACGTATTTCCTCCAGTTAATAATTCGTGGGTCAAAAGGGAAAGCTTCCCGATCTTCAGGTGACAGATTCTCCCATAAATCTAGAAGATTTGATACATCGTATATGGCTTCGCACTCCACATATTTGCCATATAGAGTTATGTATTCCATCGCTTTGTCTAACTCGTTTCGTTTTTCTTCTAAATCTGCCACAACCATGGCCTGGTTGCCTCTGATGGGAAGCTTGTGAAGTCCATTTTCGGCTGTTTGCAGAAGTCGTTTTGCTCGTGTCAGTTGGGTTACTACTCTTCCACGTCCAGGAAATTCCCACTTTGATGGGGTAATAGGTTGATTTTTTTCATCAAGGATGGGAAATTTCCCGAAGAAATCATGAACGTAATCAGCCAAGATCCCAATTTTGATTGGGTTACATGATCCGCTTGCAATTTGGACGACGAAAGTTTCATGGGGTGATGGTTGGGCTGCAACCGCTACTATGGTGGCAGCGACAAGATCAACTGGAATTATGTCAATAATTCCTTCGGGAATTCCAGGGAACTCTTTTAGGGTGCCTCTCCCGAAATTCAGGATTATTGGCTCTGCCATCCTAAAACCACGTATCCAACCTGAAATTGGCTTTTCCCAAGAAGATTCGATTATTGATGGGCGAACTATCGATAACGGAATATTTCCCCGAATTTCTTGAACGGCTTGCTCTGCCATTGCTTTGGTAAAGGCGTATGCGTCAGGAAATCCAAGAGATGTCGCCCTTTCCCGCCCCGCTTCTACCATTTTATCTTTGACCCAACGTTCACGTATTTGTTCAGTTTTTGTAGCTATGAGCGAGATCCCAGGGGCCCCAAGCTCATTTTTTGCTTCATTTCTAAAACGCTCAAGGTTCTCGCTTCTTCTACTGTCATCTTCTATATAAGAGCGAGTTCGTCGAGCGGCTTCTGTTTCTTCGCGCCAGTTTAATGGTACGTAGAAAGGGCTCTCTGATAATGGTTTTTCAGGTGCCCTTCCTTTTCTATTTCCTGCAACATAGCATGTACTAACCATCACAAGATGTGGACTGGCATCAAGATCCTGAAGTGTCTTGACAAGTCTTACAGGCCCCATGAGATTAACCTCGGCTGCACGGTCAAGAGGCTCATCAAAACTTACAGCAGCTGCACTATGGATTATCACCTCACATTGACTCAATTCCAACAGGCCTTCGTCGTCAAGGCCGAGATTATCTTTAGATATGTCTGCAGGTAGTGTTTTAATTTGCGAATTTGTTAAATAATCAAAGTCCTCATTACCAAGTGAGCTCCGTAGCGAATCAAATGCGTTGTTTCGAAGAATATCTCTTTCAAGACGTTTTTCTGCTGAGCGCTTTCCAGATGGTCTAATCAGGAGCCTGATTTGCACATCGTCTATTTCGCGAAGCAGGAGTTCTACAAGTGCCGTCCCGAGAAAGCCAGTCGAACCAGTTATCGCTATTTTCTTACCTCTTAGAGATTCCTTTATCACACTCTATTTCTACCACTTGGTAGACGATGGTACAATCCAATCGTGAAGACTTCAGAGCGAATCTTAGATAGAGCAACAACAGCATTTGGGGAATTCGGTTATGATGCCACAAGCCTTGATGATCTCGCTAGAGCTCTTGACATTAGAAAGCAATCAATACTGTATCACTACCCATCCAAAGAAATTCTACTGGAAGCATGTGTGACTCAAGCGATATTGGATTTATCTGAAGCCCTCGATGAGGCTATAAGAAAAAGTTCCCGAGGGTGGGAAAGGATAGAATCTGTAGTCAAAAGAATTTTTAGGTTAGCTAATAGTCGACCTGAGTTATTAGGTCTGCTTCGAGAAGTGACTCGTCTGGGCCCTCCTGTATTAACCAAGGCTATAGACGGCATAAACCCACTTCTCAAAGGGGCGACGGATTGGTTATTGGAGGAAATGCAAGCTGGAAGGGTAAGGAAATCAGATCCAGAGTTACTTGTTCTATCAATTTATTCCACAGTTATGGGGGCTGCTACTGAAGTAAAACTTTTCGAAGCTATAGGTGAGACTTCAACGTTACGAGATGTCGCGCTTAGAAGGAAAGAGCTACTGAGGTTTTTGCGGACTGCGCTTATTCCATAGGACTGTCTATTAAGGCATTTTGAATGATGGTATCTATTAAATCTTCGTATGGCATGCCGGAAGCATTCCAAAGTTTTGGGAACATTGAAATAGGCGTGAACCCCGGCATGGTATTGATTTCATTAACGAACCAGATTTTAGATTCATCATCGTAAAAGAAATCTACTCTTGCGAGTCCACGGCATCGAAGGATATTAAAAACTTTGACGGCTAGTCCTTGCACCTCTGCGGTTTCAGACTCAGAAAGGACAGAAGGTATATGAAGTGTGGCGCCGTCCTCATATTTATCCTTGTAGTCATAGAATTCAGCTCCGGGAGTGATTTCACCTGGCACTGATGCCGAGGGTCGATCATTTTCTAGGACCGCAACTTCAATCTCGCGACCACGTATAGCCTCTTCAACTATTAGCCACTCGTCGTACTGAGCTGCATGTGAGAGTGCTGCTTCAATATCATTTCTGTCTGTAACCTTGGTAACGCCGATAGATGAACCCATATTCGCTGGCTTTACGAACAGATCTACATCTGGTGAGAGGACAGAAAGATCAGCGTCATGGGCATTGGTTCTGTGTACAGAAGTCCAGTTTGTTTGGGGGATTTTATACTCACTCAATAGCTCTTTGCACTTAATCTTGTCCATGCACAATGCAGATGAAAGGACTTTACTTCCGATGTATGGAACGCCAGACAATTCAATTAAACCTTGAATGGTTCCATCTTCACCGTTGGGGCCATGCAAGAGAGGGAAAACTAGAGGCTGGCTGTTCTTGAAAGATTGAAAATATTCCATGGGGTGAATGAGCGTTCCTTCAATTGGAAGAGTTCCCTGAAAGTTAGATTGCTCTTCAGCAGAGATATTGTGAGAAAACTCGTACCAAGATCCATCCTGGTCTATTGCTATTAAATATGTTTCGTAGCGGTTCAGATCAATTGCTTTAACGACGTGTAGCGCAGAAGACCTAGAAACGTCATGTTCTGGTGAATTGCCCCCGTACAAGACTATTAATGGGGTTTTAGTGTGCATATTCTTTAGTTTATTGCTCACTTTTCTAGGCTATCGCTTTCTTCCGAAAGAAAAGATGTGATCATAGGCCAAGCTCTGTCATCTTGAATGAGGAATAAATGGCCACCTTCAAAAAACTCTAGCCTTGAGTTTCTGATAGTTTCGTGAAGCTTTATCAAGTTTGCTTTGGGAGCTATAAGATCGTAGGTACCTCCGACTATGAGTGTTTTATGATTAACGTACTCCAGATCATTTAGGCAATCATGTTGCGCTCTTGCTTCTAGTTGGTGACATAAACCACTATGAGAAAGGTTAGGAAATATTGGAGCTCCAGCTAACAGTAGCTCTTTAGTAGCTTTGATAATTGGAAGTTTGTCGAGATTTTCTTCGTATCTCGAATCAAGGATTGTCATCCATTTCTCGATTTTTTCAGTTTTGCTCCCGTTTAAGCTTCTAAGATCATATGAAGAGTAGTTCTGACCACCTGGAGATGTGCAGGCGAGAATGAGCTTATCTACTAGCTTAGGGTGACGTATTGATAAATGCTGAGCCACCATACCGCCAAAGGAAATACCTATTACATTCGCTTTCTTTATGTTGAGGTGTGTTAATAGAGAGGCCGCATCATCTGCATAGATTTCCATAGAATATGGTGTATGTGGTTTATCAGTTTGCCCTAATCCTCTTTGGTCGTATCGCAGCAACTGAAATTTTTCAAGAGCCGAAAGATGGGGACTGGGGTTGCGCAAATCTCCTCCGGTGCCGCTTATGAGCAATAGAGGATTGCCTTGACCTGTCAGCTCGTAATAGAGCCGGATGCCGTTTAAATTAGCGAGTGGCATCCTTAAATATTAATGCAGGAATTGAATCTTATACGAAAGCTGATGCGAAGACGAGTGAAACAATAGTCATCACCTTGAGCAGGATGTTCATTGCAGGGCCGGAGGTGTCTTTGAATGGGTCACCGACAGTATCTCCAACTACTGCGGCTTTATGTGGGTCAGAGCCCTTTCCGCCATGATGACCTGATTCGATGTATTTTTTAGCATTATCCCATGCTCCACCAGCGTTAGCCATGAATATCGCAAGAGCGAAGCCGGTAACTAAGGCACCTGCGAGAAGCCCTCCAAGAGCATCAATGTCAATGAAACCGACAACTAGCGGAACGACAATCGCCAGGGATCCCGGAATGATCATCTCCTTGAGTGATGCTTCTGTTGATATTGCGACACAACGTGCAGAGTCTGGAGTTACTCCTTCTTTGCCTTCTCTAAGTCCTGGGACTTCTCGGAATTGGCGGCGGACTTCTTCAATCATGGCTGTCGCAGCTCGTCCAACAGCATCAATAGTGAGTGCTGCGAATAAGAAGGGGAGGCCTGCTCCTAAGAAGAGACCAATGAAAACGTCTACTTCGCCGACATTTAATGTTAAAGATCCACCTGCTTGTTGTATTGCGAGTTCAAAACTTTTGAATAGGGCAAGTGCTGTCAATGCAGCAGAACCCACAGCGAAACCTTTTGCAATAGCCGCAGTTGTATTACCAAGGGAATCTAGAGCATCTGTAACTTCTCGAACTGATGGGTCTAACTCAGCCATTTCTGCTATGCCACCTGCGTTATCGGCAATGGGCCCATAAGCGTCTACGGAGACAACAGCCCCTGTAGTAGCAAGCATGCCGATAGCGGCAACGGCAATACCGTATATTCCGTTACCGAGTGTTTCTTCTCCACCCCAATAAGCTATACCAATTCCGGCTAATACAAGTATTACCGAAGCAGCGACAGAAATCATACCTGCGCTTATTCCGCTTAATACTGTAGTGGCTGGACCAGTCTCTGATTGAGCGGCAATTTTTTTGACTGGTCCGAAATGATCTGAGGTATAGAATTCTGCTGTTTTTCCAAGAGCCCATCCAACGACTAATCCACCGATAACGGACACGGCTAGTCCTATTGGGTTTCCTTCAGCAGAGTCAAACAGCCAGTATGAAATTCCTAAGGTTCCTATAATGGTTAACCCCATCGCAACGTTTGTTCCTCTATGGAGTGCGTGACTTAGTGCCTTTGAGTCAGTTGAGTCCCCACCTTTTACCATAAAGGAACCAAGAATTGAAGCGATCATTCCTACTAGGGCAATAGCCATTGGGAACATAAGTTGACTTATTACACCAGACGAGGTTGCGTCAGATGCTTCTAAGCCTCCGGTAACTGCAAACGCAGTTAAAGCAACAGGAGCGATAATCGATCCAGCATATGATTCGAAGAGGTCAGCACCCATTCCAGCAACATCACCTACGTTGTCGCCTACATTATCAGCTATAGTTGCCGGGTTTCGTGGGTCGTCCTCAGGTATACCTGCTTCGACCTTGCCAACTAGGTCTGCCCCTACGTCTGCAGCCTTTGTGTATATTCCGCCACCAACTCTCGAGAATAATGCAATAGATGAGGCGCCAAGTCCGTAAGCTGTAACTATTTCGAAGGCGTCATCGACTTCAAGCCAAATAACGAAAAGAAGATAGACGAACATTAGCCCCAATAGAGCTAGTCCAGCTACTGAAAACCCCATGACAGCCCCGCCTCGATAAGCGATAGGCAAGGCTTTAGATGGCCCCCCTTTTGCTGCTTCAGTTGTCCGAGCGTTGGCCATCGTAGCTACAGTCATTCCTATATAGCCAGCTGAGGCTGATAGTATCGCTCCGATTATGTAAGAGACTGAAGCTAATGGAGCGATTACTATTGCTAAAAGAATTACCATTGCAATCACAAAAAAAGAAACCCAGGTATATTCCTGTTTCAGGAAAGCTTTCGCTCCCTTCTGTATTTCAGACATTAAAAAGACCATTCGGTCGTTTCCAGCCGGAGCAGCCTTAACTGTTGAGAAAAAATATGATGCTAGTGCTAACGCTGCTATCGCACTGACTAAAGCCAGATAGGGGATTGATTCCAATGTTTACTCCTCTTGAGGGTAAAGAGCTAATAGCTCTGTTACAAGTACAATCGGGAAGTCTATATGGAAGAGCTTGATTTAGTAAGTATTTAAGACGATTTCTATATAAATAATCACAGTTTTTTGAGAGTATCTGTGATTTCTTGTCAGAAAACTGTTACCAAATAGTAGTGAACATAGTTGTAATAGGGGCTGGGGAAGTCGGGTTATATATAACTCGATTGCTTACTGACCCCAAGCATCAGACTCAACCTATGAATGTTTCCGTGATTGATCCGGACTCTGCGAGAATGAAACAATTGGATGGCTCGTTGGATGCAGCAATGGTAAATGGAAACGGAAGCCATCCGGAAATACTTCAATTGGCAGGTATCCAAGAGGCTGACTTGCTAGTAGCTGTTTCTTCAAATGATGAAGTCAATTTAATAGCTGATCTATATGCAAGAAACATGGGTGTGAATAATTCAATTGTAAGAATTGAAGCTGACGAAATTAAGCAAGCTTCTAAAGAAGAACCATGGTTTTTGGGTGGTGAGCCACCAGATTTGATATTTGACCCTGATGAAGATACGGCTCGAGAGATAGCAGACCTTCTAGACTCTTGGGGTGCTGATGAAATAGCAACTTTGGGCGATGGTCAAGTAGCGGTTATCGGAGTCACGATTAATGCTGAAGCAGATTTCTGTGGAAAAACACTGTCTGAGATTGGGGCAGCATATGAGCCTGACTGGAGTTTTGTCGTAGCAGCTCTCCGCCGAGATGGTGAGGCGAAAATTCCGCGATCTGAAGAAACGTTACAAGATGGTGACCACATTTGGTTAGTCATTAAAAAGTCAGAGAAAAGTAAAGTGCTTGAAACTTTAGGATTCAAACGAAAGAAGAATAAAAGAATTCTTCTGTTAGGGGGAGGTCGAACAGGGGAATTTCTAGCGAAGAAGCTCGTTAGAATGAAATTTCGTGAGGTTACTCTAGTTGAATCTGACAGTAAACGGGCCGAAGAGTTAGCCGAGAAGCTTAATGGAGTAGATATTAGGAAAGGCGATATTACTGACGCACAGTTTTTGAGTTCTGAAGTAGATGCGGGGAAATACGATGCCGCAGTAGCCCTTACAGGTAAAGATGAAGCAAATGTCCTATCTTGCATGTATGCGAAATCATTAGGAACAGATAGGACTATAGCTATTCTTCATAAATTGAAACTTATGGATGTCCTCGATTTCGCAGATGTAGATTCGACTCTTTCTCCAGTCACAGCTAGTGCAAATAAAGTTCTGAGTTTCGTGCACGATGTAAAGGATGTAGCTACCTTTTTGGGAGTTGACCAGGATTTTGAAGTCGTAGAACTTCGGGTAGAGAATGGGAGCAAAGCAATTCTAAAGAAAGTACGTGACTTGAAATTGCCAAGAGACGTACTCGTCGGTGCTCTTATCCGAAACGGAGAGTCCTCAATCGTCAGAGGCTCTACTCAGCTCGAAGCTGATGATCTGGTCCTACTTATAGCGCCTCCAGAGCAGGTTGACACCATTCGAAAGAACTACTTTCTCTTCCATGGTGATGAAAATTAATTAGGCGTTTTATTGTGTCTGGTTTGAGTCGGAACGTTTTAGAGAAAAGCTTTTATGCCCCAATATTTGCTTTTTCTTCGCTCGGAGTAATCGCGGTTATTTCGGGTGTTTCCAACTATCCAGGCGCAGCAGGTGGAAGAGTATCTCTGGTCTTCATTATCGCAGGATTCGCATTGTTAATGACAATATTTCCGTACTTAGGAAATCTTCGAAAAGTTGACTTGAACAAACCATCAGAGGTTTTCACGTTTAGTTTTATTTCCATAATTACCTTTATATTCTCGCAAGCAGTGCTCTATCTCATTTCAGGGGCAGTTGATACTTTTGATAGTGCACTTTTGGAGTCAACATCTGGAATCACAACAACTGCGATCTCGTCCTTGGACCCTGAATCTCTTCCGTCGGCGGTTCTAGTATTCCGATCGCTAACTCAATGGTTTGGAGGTCTTTGCGCTCTGTTTCTTGTTTTTGTTGCGACTCCTATCAGTTCGGGTGGAGATAACCCTTCAGCTGGATATGGTCCAAAAATCTTTTCACGTCGAGCAACTAGGCGTATGCATGAGATTCTCCTGTTGTATCTGGGTCTTACCGCTCTGACCTTTCTTGGGCTTCTCGTAGCAGGTATGGGAAGTTTTGACTCTGTTTCTCATGCTATGACGACCTCTTCTACAGGAGGCTTTAGTACGCGTGCATCTTCAATAGCTTCTTTTCAATCTGCCTCTATTGAATGGGTACTCATCTGCGGAATGTTCTTGGGAGGAATGAATTTAGGAATTCTTTGGTTGTTGTGCAAAAGAAAGATTTCTGTTATTCGGTCAAACAATGAGTTGCGCCTATATCTGCTTATATTTTTGGTTGGGGCGATGATGTTCTGGTTAAAGGGTGATTTTACTGGTTCCTTCGGGTCTCAATCACGTAATGCATTATTCAAGATGTCATCTATCTTCAGCACAACAGGATTCACGAACCAAAATTGGGAATTCTCTTCAGGCATAAGCGCAATAGCACTTTTAGTTATGGCCACTGGCGGTATGGCTGGCTCAGCTGGAGGAGGTTATGGTGTTCACCGCTTGATTGAATTGGTCAAATACCTTCGCAGAGAATTAACTAGGAAATACAATAGACAGGCTGTAAGGAAGATTAAGGTAAGTGGTGAAGTCCTAGACGAGCGGGTACTAGACAAACTTCAGGGATTTACTGCCATATTTATTTTTATTGTAGCTAGTGGTTCTTTCCTATTGTCGCTCTCTAAGAACTCGTTAACTATAGTGGACTCGATAGCAATTTCGCTCTCGGCCTTTGTTACTGCCGGGCCGCCTATTTCGGAAGCTGGTTTAGTGACTGACTTTGGTGTTCTTGGTCACATTACCCTCGTAGTACTGATGATTATAGGGCGACTCTCAATATTTCCAGCCGCGTTTATGATGCTGGAATTGGCGCAGACTCTCAAGGTTAATATCCGCAGTATGTATGCCAGTGATGAGATTGAGTCATGAAGATATCGCGCAAATTGTTTCTCAATGGGGTTTTTGAGTCGGCAACACTTAATGTAATCGGACTATCTTTGCTTTTCCTGTCTCCTGGGCTTTTCCTAGCGGGTTGTATTGAGTGGGGTTATTCAGACTCACACAACGAGTCAGCACTTTTTTTAACTGGACTTATTTCTGCTGTTTTAGGTTTTGGTCTGCGAACCATTACTTCAATAGCGGATGACTCGATGGAGAGACCGAAGGCGGTATTCTCAGTAGTATCTTGGAGTTGGATTGGGTGCGTTCTTATCGGAATGTTGCCATACCTTTTTGCTGGTGTCTTCCCATGGTCAAGGATTGACAGCGCTTTATTTGAAGCTATATCAGGATTCACAACGACCGGATCAACAGTGTTGAGCGATATAGAGTCCAATGGGCGTGGGATTCTATTTTGGCGCCAACTTACCCAATGGTACGGAGGTATGGGAATTATTGTTCTTGCCGTAACAGTTCTTCCTAGTCTTGGAGTCGGTGGACTTCAACTGATGGCTGCAGAATCTCCCGGACATAAATCAGATAAATTGCGGGCACGAGCAATTGATACTGCCAAATCGTTGTGGGCTGTTTACTTTGGAGTGACTATCGTCATCTCACTTCTTCTTTGGGCTACTCCAAACGCAAGTCTTTATGATGCAGTGGCGCATGGCTTATCGACCGCAGCCATAGGTGGTTTTTCTACCTATAACGAATCGATAGGAAGCTTTGACTCATACCTTGTTGAACTAATCATTGTGCTCGGGATGTTTACGGGTGCGATGAATTACAACCTTCAGTATAAATTCCTTTCTTCTAAAGGTAATTTCCGCGTTTTTTTAGAGTCTTCTGAATGGAAACTGTACGTTAAAATCACAGGCTTGTTTATCGCCGTCGTTTTTTTACTAAATTGGCTCATTGATTCGGTTTCTGTAGGTCTTGCTTTCCGAGATTCATTGTTTAACGTTGTGGCCCTAGCCAGCAGCACAGGGTTTGGGAATGTTCGGCCTGACGGGATTGGAAATTTCGTTCTATGGGGCGCAGCAAGTCAACTATTACTTTTATTCTTGATGACAGTCGGTGGTACTTTTGGTTCCACTGCCGGTGGAATGAAAATGTTCCGCATGCAGATTGGGCTCAAGGCACTTTCAAGAGAATTAAAGTTAATTCGGAGGCCTACTGGGGAGTACCCGATAAAAGTTGGGGTCGAAAAGGTTGATGAAAAAGCTGTTGCTTCGATTCTTGGGTTTATCGCTCTGTTCATTTCGCTAGTCATAATTGGAACAGTATCGCTTACATTTTTCTTCAACGAGGATTTAGTTACGGCTCTGAGCGGTTCAATTTCTGCCATGAGCAATATGGGTCCTGCATTAGGTGAGGCAGGCCCTACCTCAAATTTCTTGGTATTTGAAAGAGGGAGTCGAGGAGTTATTGCTTTATTAATGGTGGTTGGGAGATTGGAAATTTACGCAGTACTTCTTATGTTCTTATCTTTAATAGACAGAATAAGAATTAAATAACTCTATGAACTAAAGAAATTTGTCATTAGGCGTTCAAGGTGGCTTACATCTTCTATCCCGCATAACTCTCTGGTCGAATGCATAGATAATTGCGCAATACCTATGTCAATAGTTTGAATTCCTAGGTTCGCTGAAGCTATCGGCCCAATTGTCGAACCGCATGCTAAATCACTTCTATTAGAAAAATACTGGTAAGGAATTTCATTTGACTCGCACAAAAGTTGAATGAACGCTTGGCCGATTGCGCTTGTGGCATATCGTTCGTTACTGTTACGTTTAATTACTATTCCCTCGTTCATTCGCACTTCATGATCCATATCATGCTTTTCAAGATAATTGGGGTGAGTAGCGTGGGCTCCATCAGCCGATATCAATTTAGATTTAGCAATTAAATCTGAGTGTTTGTTGTTTCCCTGAAAGCGTAGTACGCGATTGGCCACTGAGGGAAGTAGATTACTTCCCGCACCTGCAGCTGATGTACTACCGACCTCTTCATGATTAAATAGGCAGATCATTGGAATCCAATTTAAATTACCCGTCTCTATAGCTTTAAGGAATCCATTTACAGCTGTGTAGCAAGAAATAAGATTGTCTATTCTCGCTGACGCGATCCATTGACGTCTAGCCCCTATAAGAGATGCGGGTTGCACATCGTGGAGCATTAAGTCCCATGAAAGAATAGTTTGAGGGTCTATTTCATTTTTTGTTGCTATTAGATCAATAAAATTGGCACTTTCACTGACTAGGTCATCCCAAATTGGTCGTAAATGTTGATGTGGATTGACTACCAAGCCGTTTTCGTTAACGTTTCTATTCAGGTGTATAGCAAGTTGGGGTATTTTTGCAAGAGGCTCATTGATTTGAACTAGGATTTCCTCAAAACCACTCTGAGAATTACGAGTGACCAGTCTTCCTGAGATTCCAAGGTCCCTATCTAACCAGCTATTTAATAAGGGGCCTCCATAAACTTCCACACCAAATTGAGCTAAGCCTGCGGCAGTGCCACGAACTGCCGGTTTAAGACGCAAATTAGGGCTATCTGTATGAGATGCAATTATACCTAATCCTTTATTAGCAAGCTTGCTCTCATCTTGATACCAAGCAATGATACTTCCATCCCGTACGAAAAAATAGCCTCCCGGAGTGCCGTCCCACCCCGTTTCTTCCTCAAGCAGAGTAAATCCTGCGCTCAATAAACGTTTCTGAATATTTCTTGTCGCATGATAGGGAGATGTTGAACTATCAAGAAATTCAAATAGATCAATTGTCTTGGGGTCTAATTCTTTCACCTATATAGGATGCCTCTAATCTTATGTAACGGCTACTTGATCGCGTGGACTAGTTAAAACTTCACCAGAATTGATAAGATTACTATTGCTGGGTCAACGTCGCCTCACGCTGTCCTAGTAGTACAGCATTCAAGGAAACGGATGAGTAAAAACGTAAACCCAGATCTTCCACTACAACAAGGGTTGTATCACCCTGCGTTAGAACACGACTCTTGTGGTGTGAATTTTCTCGCAGATCTTAAAGGGCGAGCGAGCCATGACATCGTTCTTTCGGGCATCGCTGCGCTTTGCCAGTTGCAGCATAGAGGTGCATTAGGCGCTGAGAAAAATACTGGGGATGGCGCCGGTATCCTAATCCAAGTTCCTGATAAATTTTTTAGAGAAGTCACAGAGTTCGAACTACCGCCAAGCGGAGAATATGCAACTGGTATAGCATTTATGCCTCAAGATGAGAGTAAATGTAAGACAGCGGTCACACGAGTAGAAGAAATAGCGTCAACGCTGAATATAAATCTCTTAGGATGGCGGGAAGTTCCAGTTACTAGCTCTTTCTTGGGTGATGGAGCCTTAGGAACAATGCCAAAGTTTCTCCAGCTATTTATTTCTGCTAATTCTGATGACGGCGAGGCGTTGAGTGGCCTATCACTAGATCGGCGAGCGTATGTCCTGCGCAAGCGATGTGAGAATGAAATAACTTTTGATCATATTGACGTTGCTGGACAAGGTATGGGTGGCATGTCTAAAACGCACCAAGGCGTCTACTTCCCTAGTCTTTCTAGCAGAACTTTTGTTTATAAGGGGATGCTCACTACGCCTCAACTAGGCGATTTCTATGAAGATCTGCGAGACGAAAGAGTAGAAAGTGCTCTGGCATTAGTACATTCAAGATTTTCAACAAATACGTTTCCATCGTGGCCGCTTGCTCATCCATATCGTTTTGTCGCTCATAATGGTGAAATAAATACTGTTCAGGGGAACCGTAATTGGATGCGTGCTAGGGAAGCACTCATGAAGTCGGAGGTCTTTGACTCGGACCTTTCGAGTCTATTTCCTATTTGTACCCCAGGGGCTTCTGATACTGCGGCATTTGACGAGTGCCTCGAATTGCTTGTTCTTGCTGGTTATCCAATTGAAGAAGCAGTTCTAATGATGATCCCAGAACCCTGGGAAAATCATGAAAGCATGAAGCAATCTCTTAAAGATTTCTATAAATACCAATCCGCAAGAATGGAGCCTTGGGATGGGCCGGCCTCAATTATATTTACTGACGGAACAGTAGTTGGTGCAGTTTTGGATCGTAACGGGCTTCGCCCTTCTAGATATTGGGTGACAGACGATGACCTAGTGATTATGGCTTCCGAAGTAGGCGTAGTTGACGTAGCGCCTGAAAAAGTAATTGAAAAGGGTCGTCTGCAACCCGGAAAAATGTTTTTTATTGATACCGAGCAGGGGAGGATCGTAAGAGATGATGAGATCAAATCTAAGATTGTAAGTGAGAAGCCCTACAGTTCTTGGTTAGAAGAGAATCAACTTGACCTTGACGAACTACCAGAACGACATGTCCCTCGGTTGGAGGATGCAAGTCTTTTGACAAGACAAAAGTTGTTTGGCTACACAAATGAGGAAATTAAGCTTCTCCTAACTCCTATGTACCAGCATGGGAAAGAGGCAATTGGGTCAATGGGAACTGATACACCTGTGGCTGTTCTTTCAAACCGCCCAAGACTTGTTTACGATTACTTCCAACAATTGTTCGCTCAAGTTACAAATCCTCCATTAGACGCTATTAGGGAAGAGATTGTTACCTCAACATGTGGCTGGTTAGGACCTGAAGGTAATTTGCTTCTACCTAAACCAGAGTCTGCTCGACGAATATTCATAAATCACCCAGTTTTGTTGAATAAAGAATTAATGAAGATACTCGATATTGATGGTGAACTAAGCGGTCAAGACGGTGAAGAAGCATTTAGGTCGCAAGTGATTCCCTGCGTCTATCCCGTTGATGAGGGAGGTAGCGGGCTCAGGGCAGCTATAGAAAATATCAGAGCCTTTGCTACTCAAGCGATTAAAGACGGGAAGAATCTACTTGTCCTTTCTGATAGAGGATCGAGCGCAAGCCACGCGCCAATACCTGCGCTTTTGGCGACTGCAGCTGTTCATCATCATCTTGTCCGGGAGAAATCAAGATCACAAGTTAGCTTAATAGTCGAAACAGGGGAAATGCGAGAGGTTCATCACCTTTGCCTATTATTGGGATATGGCGCAAATGCAATCAATCCATACCTTGCGTTTGAAACTATATCTGACCTTGTCGAACGCCAAGAGTTAGAAATAGACCAGAAACTAACATTAGAAAGCGCACACCGTAATTACATAAAGGCATGTGACAAAGGTGTGCTAAAGGTCATGTCAAAAATGGGAATTTCCACTGTCCGAAGCTACATAGGGTCTCAGATCTTCGAATCAATAGGATTAGGACAACCACTTATCATTGATGCATTTCCTGGAACGATGAGTAGGTTGGGTGGCGTTGGTTATGCGCAACTAGCTGAAGAAGTTCGATTGCGTCATCAGGTTGCGTTTCCAAAAGTCTCAACGCATAGGGCTCATCGAGAACTAATTGCTGGTGGAGAGTATCAATGGAGACGTGAAGGGGAGTTTCACCTATTTAATCCGGAGACGATATTTAAACTCCAGCATGCCACGCAAGAGAAGCGTTACGATATTTTTAAAGAGTACACATCAAGAGTTGATCAACAAGGTAAGGAACTCGCAACTCTCCGTGGTTTATTTAAATTTCGACTTGAGTTGAATGACCCCATACCTATTGAAGATGTCGAACCAGCCAGTGAAATAATGAAAACCTTCTCGACTGGTGCGATGTCATATGGGTCAATTTCTTCTGAAGCCCATGAAACTCTAGCGATAGCTATGAACAGAATTGGAGCCAAATCAAATACAGGAGAAGGAGGAGAAGACTCAGATAGGTATATGCCTGACGCTAATGGCGACCTACGTAGATCAGCTATCAAGCAAGCTGCCTCTGGAAGGTTTGGTGTAACTAGCGAGTATTTGGTTAATGCTGATGATATTCAGATCAAAATGGCCCAAGGAGCTAAACCTGGTGAGGGAGGTCAACTGCCAGGTCATAAGGTTTGGCCTTGGATCGCTGAGGTTAGGCACTCCACTCCAGGAGTCGATTTGATTTCGCCGCCACCTCATCACGATATTTATTCAATTGAAGACCTAGCACAACTCATTCACGACCTAAAAAATGCAAACCCTGAAGCAAGAGTTCATGTCAAGTTAGTTTCTGAGTTAGGGGTGGGGACTGTAGCTGCAGGAGTCTCCAAAGCACATGCAGACGTGGTTTTGATTTCTGGGCATGATGGGGGAACAGGTGCTTCACCTTTAACTTCAATAAAGCACGCTGGCACTCCATGGGAGCTTGGCTTGGCTGAAACTCAACAAACATTGTTACTTAACAATTTAAGAGACCGAATTGTCGTCCAATGCGATGGGCAGCTTAAAACAGGCCGAGATGTTATGATCGCTGCTTTGCTAGGAGCAGAAGAGTTTGGTTTCGCAACTGCGCCGTTAGTTGTCATGGGATGTGTGATGATGAGGGTTTGCCATCTAGATACCTGCCCTGTTGGAATTGCCACTCAGAACCCTGAATTAAGAGAGAAGTTCTCTGGGCAAGCGGATCATGTTGTGAACTTTATGGAGTTTGTAGCAGAAGAAGTTAGAGAGATTCTAGCTCAGTTAGGATTTAGAACGCTTAAAGATGCAGTCGGGAAAGCAGAATGTTTAGATGTCACTGACGGTATTGATCATTGGAAAGCGGAAGGATTGGATTTATCTCCTATTCTCTATCAACCGCCCTTAGCTTCAGATAATGTGCGATATTGCAATGGTGAACAGGACCATGGCCTTGATGAGGCCTTGGACCAAACCCTGATTCAGTTAGCGGAAGGCGGTATAAGACACGGTGACAGAATCAACTTGGAGTTACCAATCAGAAATGTCAATAGGACTGTCGGAACAATGCTTGGCTATCACGTCACTAAGAAGTGGGGGGGAGAAGGCTTACCTGATGACACGATCCAAGTTAAGTTCAAAGGGTCAGCTGGAAATAGCTTTGCTGCCTTTGTTCCCGCAGGAATAACTCTAAGACTTGAGGGGGACGCAAACGACTATGTGGGCAAAGGACTAAGCGGTGGGCGGGTAGTTCTATACCCACCTAATGAGTCAACGTTTAAGCCGGAAGAAAACGTGATCGCTGGAAATGTTCTTCTTTATGGGGCAACCTCAGGTGAAATGTTTATTAGGGGTCAAGTTGGTGAACGTTTTGCTGTCCGAAACTCCGGAGCGATAGCTGTTGTTGAGGGTATCGGGGACCATGGTTGCGAGTATATGACTGGAGGTAAGGTTATAGTTCTGGGAGCAACGGGTCGTAATTTCGCTGCAGGCATGTCGGGTGGAATCGCTTACGTTTATGACCCTAATGGACTTTTTCCTTCAAAGATCAATACAGAGCTCGTTGATGTGGAGGGCTTGAATAGCGAAGATGTCTCTTTTCTTCGAGAAACACTTGCTTCACATCACAGCGAAACTTCTTCAAGATTAGCTAAAGAGATCATCGATTCTTGGCCTACTTCAATGAATAATTTTGTTAAAGTGATGCCTCGACACTATAAGAAAGTTCTTGAGGCAATGGCGGCGGCAGAGAAATCCGGTGCTGACGTTACTGAAGCAGTCATGTCGGTCAATATGGGTGAGGTGAAATAAATGGGAGACCCAAAGGGATTTATTCGGCACCAGAGGGAAACACCTAAACGTCGTCCAGTTCCAGTAAGACTGAGAGATTGGAAAGAAGTCTATGAACCATTTAGCTCGAAGGACCTCCAACTACAGGCATCGCGCTGTATGGACTGTGGGATACCATTTTGTAATAACGGTTGTCCATTAGGTAATCTCATTCCAGATTGGAATGATTTGGTCTATAGGAACAATTGGCATGAAGCGATAGATTCGCTTCATGCGACCAACAATTTCCCGGAATTTACTGGACGCCTTTGTCCCGCTCCTTGTGAAGCTGCTTGTGTCCTTGGGATCCATGAAGACCCGGTGACTATTAAACAGGTTGAAGTAGAAATTGTAGAAAGAGCATGGGAAGAAGGTTGGATAAAGCCATTATTGCCCCAACAACTCACTGGGAAAAGCGTCGTCGTCGTAGGTTCAGGTCCTGCCGGGCTCGCTGCAGCGCAACAATTAACGCGATCAGGACATGATGTCACTGTCCTCGAACGAAGTGACAGAATCGGGGGCTTACTTAGATACGGGATTCCAGAGTTTAAAATGGAGAAACAATACATTGACCGACGAACTAATCAGATGGAAGCGGAAGGAACTAAATTCGAAACTTCAGTTAATGTTGGTGTAGATGTCAGCTACGAAGAATTATGCGAAAAGTTTGATGCCGTTATTTTAGCAATTGGTGCTACCAACTGGAGAGATCTTCCAATACCAGGTAGAGATTTAGAGGGAATTTATCAGGCTATGGAGTTCTTGGAACCTGCTAATAGAGTCCAAGAGGGAGATTTCGATGATCATCCTTTCTCTGCACTGGGAAAAAATGTTGTGATAATCGGAGGTGGCGATACTGGCGCAGATTGTCTTGGTACCGTCCATCGTCACGGCGCAGCATCTGTTAAGCAATTTGAAATCATGCCAAAACCTCCAGAAATGAGAGACCATTCAACTCCATGGCCGACATGGCCTTTAGTAATGCGAATGTCTTCTGCGCATGAGGAAGGCGGCGAAAGGGTTTACTCTATAAACACAACACAATTTATTGGGAATCAAGGTGTTGTGACCGGCTTAGAAACAGTTCAAGTCAAAAATGAGGTTATTGAGGGAAGGCCAACATTTATTGAAATTCCTGATACTAGAGAAATCCATGATGCCGATCTTGTCTGCCTTGCAATGGGCTTTGTCGGACCAGATGCGACTTCACTGGTTAAACAGTTAGAAATTGAACTTGACCCGAGAGGCAATGTCGCAAGAGATAATAACTGGATGACAAATGTTGATGGTTTATTCGTTGCAGGGGATGCAGGTAGAGGTCAGAGTTTGATCGTTTGGGCAATAGCTGAAGGGCGATCGTGTGCGGCTTCCGTTGATAGTTGGTTGCAAGGAGGGTCCCAATTACCGAGTCCTGTTACGCCCAATCTTCAGCAACTCAGATAACCATTCACCATTTCGGCTCAGCATTGAGAAACCTCAATGCTGATTCAATGAAAGTAAAATTCTTTGGTGTTGAAAAGTGGTCAACCCGTTTCAACTCTAAATATGTTGCATCCGGAAGAGCCTCAACCAGTTCTGTCGCAGGCTGCGCAAAATCGTTTTCACCCAGCACAACGAGAACTGGGCATTCAATTTTTGCGATAGATTCCTTTTCAATTTGTGGCATAGGTGAAGATATCAATGCCTTAAGTGCTACCCGGTTTATGTCACTAGATTCTGCTAATTGGTGAAAATAACGTGATTCAGGATCGTCAGGGTCTGGTGTCCCAGAAATCCCCTTACGGATACTTTTGTATCTTTGGCTGTCTGAGCTGAACAGGTTCTTTCCAACTCCAGACAAAACTAACTTACGAAATACTTTTGGCTGTCGTGATGCAATTGTCAACAGCATCGTAGCTCCAAGAGAAAACCCAATGCCATCGATTGGGGCGGTATGAATATTTTTTTCAACAAACAATATTGATTTATCAAAAGTCGCATATTCGGACTGAGTATAGTTTTCTCCGTGTCCAGGAAGATCTATAACAAGTGACTCTCGTTTAGCTTCACCTACTAAATCAATCCAACCATTATCACCCCAAGTTCGACTCCCCGAAGTGGCTAATCCATGAAGGAAGAGAATTGGGGGTAGGTCAGCCATTTGACTACTTTAGTTAAAACCTTCTAAAAACACATTAGCCCCGACTGATTTCTACGAGAGAAACCCTTCGGGGCTGTGCAGTTTAACGCTTCCAAAGTCATCCCCTGAAGGACTTCAATGGTTTGATCCGAACCTTTCGGTCTTTGTCAAAGTCCTGCAACTCGAGAGTTGTGGTTCTATTGACGCTTAATTCCTTTCGGTCTTAAGTCGGATCCATCAGCTAGGCTGATGGCGGTCTGGTTAGTTATCCGAAGATATCTTTCCAGTGACCCCTCTTTCGAGTGATCCCGTTAAACCTGTTCCGATGGCTGTCACACTTTCCTTAGCCGTACCTTCCCGGATATCGATGCTGCCACCGCTTCCGATTAGATTTTGCTAATTTGGTGTGCCGTTGCTATCGGCGTATATGTACACTTACATGTTTTTCGTATGTGGTCAAGTGGATTTATGAAATCCTCAGCATATCCACAAAGAAATTCAAGTAATCCACATACAACTACTCATACTCACAAGTTTTCCACAGTCTATTTTGGGTTTATTATTCGTTTGCTTGGAAGATTAGATCACTATTTTCAAAAGATTTGAATTCGATTCCGTTATTAAAAGGGTCATAAAAGAACATTGACCATTGTTCAGCTACTGTTCCACGGAATCTAAGTTTAGGGGGTAGTAGAAAATCAATTTCCCCGCCTATGAGCTGATTTGCGAGAATATCCCAAACAGATTTTTCTAAAATGATGCCGAAATGAGGAATCGGAATATTATCGCCATCTACATCTTTAAGAATAGGTTTTGCGCTCGAAATTTTGTTCATTAGATGTGCACTCAACTGATGTCCAAAAAAATTAAAATCAACCCATTCCTTATCGCTTCTTGCTTCTTCTGCCCCTAATTCCCCAATGTAAAAATCTCTAGCTGTTTGGAGGTTAGTTACTGGGAATGCCAGATGAAAAGGATTAGTTACCTTCATCCCAGATCCCTCTAGAAAGATAAACAGATTTAAGTACCTCTAAATTATCTGTCATGATTCCATCAACTCCTATATCAAGTAAATATTCCATTTCGTTGGCGTCGTTGATTGTCCATGCGTGGACAACTTTTCCATGCTCATGAGCCCTATTTACGAAATCTTTTGTTATGAAAGAGACTCCTTTAATCTTTGATGGGACCTGAGCACAGTCGCCGAAAGGAGCACGGAAGAATTTCTTACTGAATTTAGACATTTGCAATTTTGAAATAGATTTTGGTCCCATTCCGGTGCATAACTCAGGTCCGATTAATCTATGGAGTTCGGTGATCCTTGTATCTGAGAATGAGCCAATGCATATCCTATTTACGCAATTCATCTTTGATATTACTTTTGCAAGTGGTTGAACGGCAGCATCATGTTTAGGGTCAATGTTGAACTTTGATTCAGGAAGTTCTTCTAGTAGTTCTTCTAGTAAAGGTATGGGTTCTTGTCCGTCGATTCTGGCGATTGACAAATCCGAATACTTTAAATCACTAATATTTCCGCTCTGATCTGTGACTCTGTCAAGCTTATGATCATGGAAAGCAATAACCTTTCCATCTTTAGTTACATGTACGTCTGTTTCCATGTATTTGTATCCCATTTGTTGTGCGCCCTTAAATGCATTCAATGAATTTTCAGGGAAATGTTGAACGCCTCCACGATGTGCGAAAGCAAGGGGAAATCGGGATCTTAAGAAATCTTTCCTAGTCACACCTGAACGCTATCACAATAGAGTCTGATTCTTAGTGAAATTTTTGACGGTCACCACGATTTCCACTTTGTTTCTATACCGTATAAGTATGGAAAGAAGGACGAAAATAATAGCAACCATTGGACCTGCTAGTGACTCAGAATCAGATCTGAGGAAAATTATTGATGCTGGTATGGATGTTGCAAGGCTTGGGCTCGCTCACGGAACGTTAGACGAAGCTATCGAACGACTTCAACGGATCCGCCAGGTCTCATCCGAGCTCTCAAAGCGGGTTGGAATACTTGTTGACTTGCCAGGTCCGAAAATTAGGTCTGCGGCATTCAGCGATGATGGCGCCGAACTAACCAAGAATAGTGAGATACTTATAGTCCCTGGGTCCGATGGATCAGATGAAAAAGTGATACAGGTAGAATACGAGAATGTTCTAGGTGATTTACTGCCTGGCGATGTGATTCCATTTGGTGACGGGCAAGTAGTAGTTAGAGTTGAAAATGTAACTGCTGACGGAGCCTCGGCAATTGTTGTAAGCGGTGGGCGTTTACATGGTCGCCCGGGCATACGGATTCCTTCTGAACGATTGAGTATGCCCACTCCAACTGATAGCGATCTCAGAAAACTAGATGCTTTCGTAGAGTTAGGCGTTGACATGGTAGCCGTCTCATACGTCAGGTCAGCACACGATGTTCGACGTGTTGGTACTGAACCACATCCACGAGGACCGCTTGTCGTCGCAAAGATAGAAACTCGCGCTGCTGTCGAAAATCTAAAGGGTATTATCGAAGCATCAGCTGGAATAATGGTCGCAAGGGGTGATCTTGGAACTGAATTTGACCTTGCTGACCTCCCACATCTTCAAAAGAAAATTATTGCTGAATGTATAGCAGGTGGGCTGCCTGTTATAACCGCGACGCAGATGCTTGACTCTATGATACAGAATTCCTCCCCTACAAGGGCAGAAGCTTCCGACGTAGCTAACGCTGTCTTTGATGGAACCTCGGCTGTAATGCTGTCTGGGGAAACCGCAATTGGTGAATTCGCTGTTGAATCAGTTGAAACAATGGCCCGTATAGCCCAACGGGCCGATGAAGCATTCGATTATGAACGCTGGGCGGAACGGGTGGCTCAGTTAAGGCAAGACTCTGGCGATGACTCTTCCTCAGCCGGTTCAGAAGGCATAACTGATGCAATGACTCTGGCTACCTGGCGTGCAGCTAACGAACTGGATTTGGCAGCTTTGCTATGTATCTCTGGCTCTGGCTTTACTGTAAGGTCGATGGCAAGGTTTCGACCGAATGTGCCAATTCTAGGTATGACCATGGACGAGCGTACTGCGCAACAACTGACGCTTAGTTGGGGCGTTACTCCTTATACGATTACCGGTGAGCTTGGCTATGAGAGCAGAATTAAAAACGCTTTATCTGTCGCTCGTGCTGAGGGGCATATTAAATCCAACGATTTAATTGGAGTGCTTGCGGGTATTACCGGTGATTCGCCAGCAACTGATGTCTTAAGAATAATGAGGGTTCCGTAATAACTATGAGTCAAGTCAGCTTTAATAAAGGAAAAATTCCTGAGACGATACTTCCGTTGGAGCCTGTGTATCTAGTTGATCAGATAAGAGAAGCAGTCCGAAGTCCGCTTTCGGTTACAAAGCCTGATCTTTTGATTGCGGCTTCTGGGAATCCCGAATCTATAGCACTCTGGTGTGGGCTAGGTCTTGTTTCCGCGGAGTTGATGGAGTCATATGCATACTTTCGTCTTGCGTATCACAGAGGGCTTGATTCATTGCGGAAGAACGGGTGGCGTGGCTCTGGTTTTGTGCGATGGGAGCATGATGGGAATCGCTATTTTTTGACAGCGTTAAATAAGTTAGCTGAAATTTCTCTGCGAATCGATGACATTGTTGAGGCAGACCGTTGTGCCCTGTTCCTTCGTCAACTAGAACCAAATTGGGATAAGTTACAGACTGAATTCCCCTAGATGCTTTACTCTGGAATAGTTCTCAACGGTGGATCCTCATCCCGTATGGGCTCTGATAAAGCAGAGATTATGGTTCAAGGGAAAACAATTATGGAGATCATCATTGATGCTCTCACCGAAGCTGGTGCTAGCGAGATACTGATTATAGGTGGTTCAAAAAGTTATGAACATTTATCAACAAGTATTAGGAATTGTGACGATCTACACCCTCATGAAGGTCCTCTCGGTGGACTTATAACTGGACTGAGTAACGCAAGGTATTCAGTAGCTATGGTTCTAGCGTGTGACTATCTAACCGTTACTGCTGAGACGATTCTTGAATGCCTATCCCATCTATCTTCCAAGGATATGATCTCTCCAATCTTCAATGGTAAGGAGCAATTCTTATTCTCAGCTGTGCAGGTTAATGCATTGCCGGTTTTTGAACAAGAGTTCGATGCGGGCACTCGTTCTATGCATGATGCAATAAGAGGTCTTCAATATGGAACTTATCAAGCTACCTTTGAAGAGAATCTTCGTAGTGTAAATACCCCATCAGAATTAAACGAATGAGTAATGTTAGAGTTGGTAAACTATCAAGGAGCACCCATTGGAATTAACTGAAATAACGATAGAGGAGTTAGCTTCAATGGATTTATCAGATATCTGTTTAATTGATGTTCGCGAAGAATATGAGTTCATCGAAATGCGTGTGCCAGGAGCAGAACTCCTTCCGCTAGGAGAAGTCCCAGAGAATCTTGAAAAATTCCCTATGGACGAACCAGTTTATCTTATATGCGCATCAGGAAATCGGTCTAGGGTTGCGGGAGACTACCTTATAGATAATAAAATTAACGCAGTGAATATTGAAGGAGGAACGAAAGGCTGGGTTACTTCGGGTAGAGAATATTTACAAGGGAACGTAGATCTTCCTTTCTTCTAACATGGAATCCGAATGCATCACATTGGAAGTTATCGATGATCAGGATGCTCTTCTTGCTATTGTAAAGGAACTTCTAGACGTAGAAATTTTCGGGATTGATACAGAGTTTCATAGAGAAAAGACATATTATCCAAAACTTGCATTGCTGCAGTTGCGTTGGGCTGACAGAATAGCAATTCTTGATCCGTTAGATTTAGAACTTACCAAACTGGCACCGGTATTTAGGTCCAATTCCTTGGCAGTATTCCACGCTGGTTCGCAAGATTTAGAAGTACTTCACCGTGCAACTGGCGCAGTACCTTGTAACATCTTTGATACTCAGATAGCTGCAGGATTTGTAGGTATGAGAACGCCTTCGTTGGCGTCACTTCATGAAAACCTTCTAGGGATAAAGTTATCAAAAGGTGATCGTCTTACCGATTGGCTTCAACGGCCTTTGACTGATAGCCAGTTGGAATATGCAGCATCTGATGTTAGATATCTGCTTGATTTATATCAGGAATTGATTAGCCGTTTGGGAGACCTTGATCGGCTTACATGGGCAATTGCTGAATTCGATTCATTTCTGGATAAGCGACAAAAGTCTATAGATCCATCCGATGCTTGGCAGAGAATAAAGGAAGCTAAACACCTAAATAAGAATAGTAGAGCAGTCGCTCAAGCTTTAGCAGAGTGGCGAGAGGTAACTGCTCAAAAGAATGATATTCCAAATCGTTATGTGATGTCCGATCTTGCCTTAGTCGGTCTGGCACAAAGGAAACCAAGTTCCCTTGGTGATCTTCGAAATATCCGAGGCTTAGATTCTTCACAATTTCAAGGGGATAAAGGCAGGCATCTGTTGAAAATTGTAGGTAGGGGATTAAATGCTGATCCACCTCGTCTAGTAAAAAATCATAAACGACCTTTAAAGCCTGAATTGCGACCTGCTGTAACATTGCTTTCAGCGTGGCTAACTCAGATTGCAGCTGATAAAAACATTGATCCGGCTCTTTTAGGTAGTCGCTCTGATATTGAAGAGCTACTTAGAGGGGAGAGCGACTGCAAGCTTCGGCAAGGTTGGAGGCAGCAAGAAGTAGGAGAGCAGATAGATAATCTTTTGAATGGCAAATCTTCTCTTGCATTTGATGATGGCCGCTTAGTCATTGATAAGAGAGGAACTAGCGATAGAACCGCATAAAAGGGTATAACCTGACTAGAATAAGGCTTTCATCTCCTTAGATATTTGTCTCAGCGGAGGAACTATGAAAAAGGGAAGACATCGTAGATACGAAGAGGCTAGAGCTTTAAAACAGCAAAATGATCAACTAGATGACCTTTTTGAAGAAGATGAAGGTCCTTGCCTTGAATGTGATGCTCTGCCGGGGCAGGACTGTAAGGACTGGTGCCTAGCCCGTTCTGAACTGACCTAGATCAAGCTTAGGGACCTTGGAATAGAGTACGTATTATTCAGAAACCACCGGTATAAATCTAGCTCTTGATTTATTGTCAACGTGCGTGTCATATAGAGTTGTTCTTTGTACGAGTTTTCGTCCAAGTGGTCTGCATAGGGCTTCAAATTGTTCTTTACCGAGCATTTGACCATGCTTGGCTCCAGCTGCACGTGATATGTTTTCGCCATTTAACGTTCCACCAACATCGTTGACTCCAGCCTGGAGCATCTGTTTCATTCCATCAAGGCCAATCTTGACCCAAGAAGCTTGAATGTTATCTATATATCGATGATATGTAATGCGCGCTACTGCATGTACTAGGAGATTTTCTCTGAAAGTGGGACCTCGGCGAGCCCCCTTTCTTAGATATATAGGTGATGCCATATGAACAAAAGGTAATCCAACGAATTCTGTAAACCCGCCAGTTTCCTTTTGTAAATCACGCGTACGTATTAGATGCCGTGCCCAGTGAACTGGTTTCTCAACGCTGCCAAACATCATAGTTACGTTGGATCGTAAACCTATGTTATGAGCGGTTCGGTGAGCATGAAGCCATTCCTCAGTTGATATCTTGTCTGGGCATAAGATATCGCGTATCCCATCGTCTAGGATTTCTGCGGCTGTTCCTGGCAGCGAACGAAGCCCTGCAGCGTATGCTCTCTTTAAATATGAGTCCAGAGATTCATTTAATCTTTTTGCGCCCTCCGTTACCTCCAGTGCAGTAAATCCGTGAATGTGCAATTTCGGTAACTCGTCGTGGATAGCTTGGCACATATCGATGTAGTAGTCCCCATCAAAATCAGGGTGGATTCCTCCCTGGAGACAGACTTCCGTAGCGCCGTCGGCATGGGCCTCCGACGCGCGGGCAATTACTTCTTCCAAAGAGTGGAGATATGGTTTTCCTCGTAAGTTTAGGGAAAGTGGACCCTTCGAGAATCCACAGAATCTACATTTAAAAGTGCAGACATTCGTATAGTTTATATTGCAATTGGATACGAAAGATACGGTTTCGCCATTGACTGACTGCCTTAATGAGTCGGCATAATCTAGAATAGAACGGACTTGACCTCCACGAGCTTGAAATAGAGTTACGATTTGTTCCTCTTCCAAGTCCTGGCCCATTGATACGCCATCTAAGATAAGCTGTATCTCTTTAGAGAACTTTGGTTTATGCAGTAGAAGATTTGAAGGTGAAATAGTTGAACCTGAATACCATTGTGTTGAGTCTTCTCCTACTTGAGCTACCTCGGCTCCATCATCCACGTTGGTAATAAATTCAATCTTTTCTGGAAAGATAGCTCCTGGATCATCGCGGCCTAGATGTTCACTGTCTGATCTGTCCATTACGGAGAAATGCAATCTTGGGTCAAGCCAGCGATTATGGTCTTGAATGAATTCAGGGTAAACAGTTAATCTAGGCGCGAGGAAAAACCCATTCTCTTCCGATACTGAGTTAAGACGTTGGAGAGCTGGCCATGGCCTCTCTGGATTTACAAAGTCAGCGGTAATAGGAGATACGCCACCCCAGTCGTCAATGCCAGCGTTCAAAAGAGCAGAAAAGTCATCTGAAAGATTTGGAGGCGCTTGGAGATGAACATCTTTGGGTAGAATTGTCCTTGCTAATGCAATCGTTTCGAGGTACTCATGCTCCGGAGCAGGGTCTTCCTTATGCATTGAGGTGCCAGGTTTCGGAAGGAAATTCTGGATAATAACTTCCTGGATATGTCCGTATTTATTGTGTAAATCGGCGATCACTTTGATTGTGTCAATGCGGTCTTCTCTTGACTCACCGATTCCAACGAGAACACCAGTAGTGAATGGTATCGACAGAGATCCCGCATCCTCAAGTGTCTGAATTCTCCTTTGCGGTTCTTTGTCCGGAGATCCTCTATGGCAATCGAGCATTGGGTTAATAGATTCAAGCATCATTCCTTGAGAAGGTGAGACCTCGCGCAACATCGCTAGTTCATCTTTTGATATTGCTCCAGCGTTAGCATGCGGAAGAAGCCCTGTTTCATCAAGCACAAGTTGAGCCATGGCTTGTAGATAATGGATGGTGCTTTCATAGCCATTTTGATCAAGCCATTCCCTCGCTACGGGGTAACGCAACTCAGGTTTCTCACCAAGAGTGAACAAGGCTTCATGGCAACCAACCTTTGCACCTTTAAAAGCGATTTCTCTGACCTGATCGGGGGTTAGGAAAGGAGATTCAATTCGAGCTGGAGGTTGAGCAAAAGTACAGTATCCGCATTTATCTCTGCACAGATGTGTCAATGGTATAAAGACCTTTGGTGAATATGTGACACGCGTTCCAAAGTTTTGTAGACGGATGCTTTTTGCCTCGTCCATAAGTGCGTCAAGTGGCGTGGTTGATAGTGAAGTCATCCAGTTGCTTTCAAGATATCAGTTATGCCAGTTCGGCTAGAAATTTGGTCAGGTGTTACTTGTATTTCACACTTTGGGCAAAGAGTAATTTGAGTCAAGGCTGTGTTGCACTTTGAGTGAGTAAGAATGGTGGGAGGGTTCCCATCTGCATACCACTTGTCACCCCAATGCATCAAAGCTATGAGTGAAGGTGATAGATCTTTTCCTTTCGTAGTAAGGAAGTATTCGTTGCGTACAGGATTATTTTGATATGGGCGTTGAGTTAATATTCCAGCATTATTGAGCTTGGATAATCGATCACTGAGTATATTCTTCGCTATTCCAAGGTCTTGCCTCAGTTGTTCAAATCTTCTCACACCGCGGAATAGATCTCTGAGTATGAGTATTGTCCACCTGTCACCTATGACAGAAAGCGTTGCATTAATGGAGCAAGCTTTATCTTTATCTAGCACACAGAAATGCTAGCAGGTTAGTTTCAAATTGCAACTAACTACCTATTCTCTCAGCTTTTTCTGACAGGGTCTCCAAAAGATTCCCAAAAGAACTTTCGAATGCTTTAACACCTTGAGACTCTAAGAGTTGCGAAACACTCTTGAGGTCAATACCCAGACTCTCAACATCGCTAATGATTTCTTTTGCTGTATCAAAACTTATGTCTATGGTCCTATCAAGGGTTCCATGGTCGATAAAGGCTTCTAGGGTCGAATCGGGGAGCGTGTTGACTGTACTGGGACCTATAAGTGAGTCGACATAAAGGGTGTCGGGGTATGAAGGGTCCTTAGTTGATGTAGAAGCCCAGAGTGGTCTCTGGACTTTAGCTCCACGCTTTTCTAAATCTTTCCACCGATCAGCTGAGAATTTATTTGAGAACATTTCATATGCAAGTTGACCCTGAGCAACTGCTGTTTTGCCTCTTAATTGGAGAGCCTGGTCTGTTCCAATCATATTAAGTTGTTTATCAACTTCAGAATCTGTTCTAGAGATGAAGAAAGACGCTACGGAGGAGGTCTTTGATACATCACCTGTACAGTTTTCTAGTCCGCTTATAAATGCCTCAATGACATTTTCGTACCTTTCAACTGAGAAGAGTAACGTCACGTTAACTGAGATACCTTCAGAAATCATCTGCTTAATAGCAGGTAGACCTTCTTCAGTACCAGGTATTTTGATATACACGTTGGGGCAATCCAGCTCTGTATATAAAGACCTTGCAGCATGTATGGTTCTTTCTGTATCTCTAGCAAGTCTCGGATCAACTTCAACGGAAACATAGCCGTCCAAACCGTTACTCTCATCGTAAACGCTTCTCAATATGGAAGCTGCAGAGCTTATATCTGTTTTTACTAATTCCCAGTAAGCACTTTCAATTGACGCTCCAGAGCCTATCAGTTTCCCAAATTGACTATCGTATGCATCTGAACCAGATATTGCTTTTTCGAAAATTGAAGGATTTGAAGTTAGCCCACGAACCCCGTTGTCAACCCAGTCTTGCAGTTTGCCAGACTGGACCCATTCTCTCCGCAAGTTATCTAACCAGGGACTTTGACCATAATTTTCGTAAAGTTTAAATAGCAGTTTATTCTCCTTCTGTTTTGAGTACTTGGTCTATCGAATCTGCATTTATTCCTAGGTTTTTCAAAACGGTACCTCCGGGAGCTGAGGCTCCGAATCGGTCAATACCTATTGAATCTGAAGCATATTGGGACCAGCCTAAAGTGACTCCAGCTTCAACAGAAATAACCCGTGGACCATCTGGCCAACTGTTACGATCGCTTAATTCCCAACTTGGAATCGAAACTACGTTTACTGGCTTCGTTCTGGCAAATTCAACACAAAGTGAGACCTCTGAGCCTGTGGCCAATAAGGTAGCATCTGGATTTTCGTGTTCTACTAGAAGATAATTACCATTTTGCGCCAAATCAACATCCGTCTCGGCAAGGATAGGTAAATTCTGGCGAGAGAGTATCAAAGCAGTCGGACCGTCATGCTCTAGGGCAGTTATCCACGCTGCAACTGTCTCTTTAGCATCAGCAGGTCTAATCACGAGTAATCCTGGAATAGTTCTAAGGGACATTATGTGTTCTATTGGTTGATGCGTGGGGCCGTCTTCGCCGACCCCAACTGAATCATGAGTAAAAGAGTAGATAACTTTTGCTTTGGATAAGGCTGCAAGCCGTATAGCAGGTCGCATGTAGTCGCTGAAAACTAAAAAAGTACCCCCGACTGGTGTGATACATCCATGTAAAGCGATTCCATTCATAATAGCGCCCATGGCATGCTCGCGAACTCCGTAGAATAGTTGTTGACCATCTGGATTCGTGGCTGATAATTGTTCAGAACTATCTAAAGCAGTGCCTGTGTTCCCTGTTAAATCAGCGCCACCTGCAATGATTGAAAATTGCTTAGAAACTTGATTGAGACAGACTCCGCTAGCAACTCTTGTTGCGACAGATTCTCCAACCTTATCCTCGTACATGGCTCTAACAGATGAAAGGTTCCAGGTTCCAGTATGTTGATCAGGGTCCCAGTCGTAAGAGCCAGCTTCTTCTGAGAAACGGTTACCAGCGTCTCTATAATAACTCAATACTTCAGCTGGAACATAGAAAGATTCGTCAATAGGTAGACCCATTACGCCTTTAGTTTCCGAAATCTCGTCGTTTTTAAAGGCATACCCATGAGCGCTTGGAGAGTCGGTTAATGAAGGAGAGGGAAAACCGATATGAGTCCGAAGAATAATTAAAGACGGCGCTTCAGTATTATTTCTTGCCTCTAAGAAAGCATTTTCAATTGCGTCAAGATCCTCGCCTAATTCTCCCAGATCTATAACCTGCCATCCATAAGATCTAAAACGCCCAGCCGCATCGTCAGCAAGCGATAATTCTGTTGGTCCATCAATAGTTATGTGATTGTCATCATAGACACAGATCAAATTACCCAACTTTTGGCTACCAGCAAGAGATGCAGCCTCATGACTAATGCCTTCTGAAAGGTCCCCATCACCACAAACAGTATAAATATTATGGTTGATGCAATCAGACCCAAATTTATTTCTCAGCCATCGTTCAGAGATTGCCATTCCCACAGCATTAGCAAAGCCTTGTCCTAAAGGTCCGGTTGTAACCTCAACACCAGGAGTATGTCCTACCTCTGGGTGCCCCGGTGTTGCACTGTTCCATTGACGAAAATTTTTCAGATCATCCAAGACCAAACCAAATCCGGTTAAATAAAGCATCGCATATTGAAGTATTGAAGCGTGACCAGCGCTAAGAATGAACCTATCACGGTTGAACCAGTTAGGATGCTGAGCGCTGTAACGAAGAATGCGTGTGAAGAGCACATGGGCAAGTGGCGCTAAAGCCATAGCTGTACCCTGATGTCCAGATTTAGCTGCATGTGGGGCATCCATTGATATGCCCCTTATCGTACTTATAGCTAACCTTTCAAGGTCTTCATTTCTGTCTACTTGACTCATATCGCTCCATCCGACGTGAATACCTTAACTTGGAAGATAGTCCAAGGTAAGCAATTAAATAAAAAATGGTATGTTTATTCCTTGATAGTCAATGGAACTAGGAGAGGCTCACTCTGATCAATCCGACAGTGAGCGTATACTCTACCGGGCGCGTCTAACTCTAGTTCTGCTCTAATCAAACGGTAAGCAAATAAACCTGGTTCAATTTGAAGAGGTTGCACATTACGGGCTATCTCTTCACCTTCAAGGTGATATGTAACTTCCAACGCAGCTGTTCCGCTACTAGTCGCATTGTTATGTATCAGAACGACTAAGTGGGGGGCCAATGTAAGAGGAAAGGGACTTGAAGCGGAAATAGTAAACTGAACACCAGTGAGATTCAGACGTGTTAAACCTTCATCATTTTCGAACATCGATATATCATCAATGAATAAAGCTGCGAGAATTTCCATATTTACCTCCTACGAAAGCTACTACTCAAGAGGCATATGTGGCAACTAGCAGAGTTGCCCGTTTCACGGAAGCCGGTAGTGTTGAATCATGGTTGCTTTGACAGAATATGAAAGTAAGAAACTCTTGGAATCTTTTGGTGTGAGAGTCACTAGGGAGTCAGTAGTTACAGACTTTGAAGAAGCTTGTTCTGCAGCAGCAAATATCGGATACCCGATAGTTCTAAAGGTTTCCGGCCTCAACACAGAACACAAGAGTGAAATTGGGGGAGTAAAAACGGGAATACATGATCAAGAAAGCTTAAAAGCTGCATGGACTGAACTAGCAAAAATAAGTCCCTCAATCTCTGAATTCCTGTTGTCAGAACATGTAGAAGGTAGAAGGGAATTTATAGCGGGTTACCATATAGACCCTGATTTTGGTCCCACAATAATGTTCGGGCTAGGTGGTATCTTCACTGAAGCTATAACGGACATCAACTTCAAACTTCTTCCTTGTACGCAGAATGACCTTATTCAAATGGTTTCGGAGCTTCAATCAAGTATCTTGCTTAAAGCATTTAGAGGAGAACCTGAGGTTAACTTAGAATTACTGCTCAATATGTTAGAAGCTATAGCTACTTGCGGATTGAGCGATCCTGATATCATCGCCATTGACGTAAATCCAATAATAATATCTAATGATCGCCCGACTGCTGTAGACGCATTGGTTGTTTTGTCATGAAGCACATTAATAATTTGGAGAAACTGTTTAACCCATGTGGAGTTGTCGTGGTAGGCGCATCTACACACCCGGGGAAGTTTGGCTTTGTAGCCTTGCATAATATTTTGTCTAATGGCTTTGAAGGTAAAATAGTCGCAACAAATCCCAAAACACCAAAGATCCTAGGCATACAAACCCTGAGTTCAGTTGACGAGTTACCGAATGATATCGTTGACGCTGCTATAGTCTGTCTCGGCCCCGAGCAGGCTATAGATGTACTCCCCGATCTAGCCTCAATAGGGGTAAAAGCAGCATTCGTAGTCTCGGGAGGTTTTCGTGAAAGTAGTGGTGCAGGCTATGATCTGGAGAATAAATTAGTTGAGTCTGCCATATCGCTCGGGATATCAATTGCTGGTCCTAATGGGCAAGGGTTTATTTCAACACCAGCGAGATTATGCGCACAAATAGTGTCTCCATATCCACCGGCTGGATCAATATCGATAGCAAGCCAAAGCGGAAATGTATTATCTGCATTGCTAAACCATTCCCGCGCTAGGAACGTAGGGATAGCAAGGGCAATTTCTATTGGAAATCAAGCGCAACTCAATGTCGCTGACTACTTAAGGTATTTTGCTAAAGATACTTCTACGAATGTGGTTATATCCTATGTTGAAGGCTTACCTGACGGTAGAGATTTTTACAATGCTTTGAGTGAGATCTCAGAACGGAAACCAGTGATCGTTGTCCGTGGGGGAAGAACTAATGACGGAGCAAAGGCAGCAGCAAGTCATACTGGCTCAATGGCTTCAGATCATAAGATCTTTGAAACAGCCATTGCTCAAGCCGGTGCTATAAGCGCACGAGACCCTGAAGAAGCTTTTAATTTTGCAGCAGCTTTCGCAACGCAACCCTTACCAAAAGGGAATAATGTTCTGGTGATAACAACAGCGGGAGGATGGGGAGTCATAACAGCAGACGAAATATCAAAATCCAATTTGAACCTTATGAAGCTACCAAACGATTTACTCAACTCTATTGATAGTCACCTTCCGCCTCGTTGGAGCAAAGGCAACCCTATTGATTTAGCTGGGGGAGAAACGCGAGACACAATCCCGAACGTAATATCTGTTGCTCTACAGCATCCAAAGGTGGATTCAATCATTTTTCTTGGCTTAGGAATTCAGGGAAATGTTGCTCGAAGTTATCTGGAAAGCCCCCTTAGAACACAGGAAACTGAACGAATGGCTAACTTTCACATGTCACAGGAAAAGCGTTATGCCGAGTCAATAGTACAGGGTATAAAAGATCATAAAAAACCAGTATTTGTAGCTTCAGAAATTGGAATAACTGACTCAACAAATCCCGGACCTAGCAGACTAATTGAACTGGGCTCTATGTGTTATAACTCCCCATCATCTGCAGTTAGATCCCTTGAAGCTCTAACAAAATTTTCCGCGATGGATAAAGGGTAGTTGATAACACATATAATATTTTGGAACTAGACTCAGATTGTGTTCCATCTTCTGAAACGGCTATTATCACCTCTTCTTATTCTTGCTATTTTGATAGCGCTTATTAATTTTAAGGACCGGTTTGGTTATGAAGAAGTCTCACAAGATGCTTATGAATCTCCAAACCAGTCGGGACTAGTAACCCCAGTATTTTCGCTACGGAGAGCACCTAAATTACTTACATCGCCTCTAGCAACGCAAAAGTTGCAGGAAAATCTTCAAGGTCTGGTGAGTACTCTTCCAGAATCCAGCTGTATTTCAATTTCGACAGAAGAAGAGCAGTTGTTTGTTCATCAAAGCCAGTTACCAGTCAATCCTGGCGGGCTCCAGAAAATTATTACTGCTTTCGGAGCCCTAGATCAATTAGGTAAAGATTATCAATATGAAACGGTAATCTCAGCAGATCGCGAAACAGATGAAGACGGCAATCTTCTTAGTAGTGATTTATATGTCTTTGGTAGCGGTGATCCGCTTATTCGGACTGATGCATACATGGAGTTATTACCAGAGTCTTACAGTCAAATTCGTACAAGCGCTGACGAAATGGCTGACTTGACCGTTGGAATGAACGTGCTTTTCATACAAGGGGCAGTTGTCGTGAATGAAAGCAAATATGATGAAGAGAGAACTGTATCTGGATGGGATCAAGAACTCAAAGACTCCTCGTCTATCGGCTCTCTTTCTGCTTCCCTTCTAGATGACGGTTTTGAGGGGTTAAAGAAAAACTATTCAGCTCAAAGAGGGGAAGACCCAGACCCGTTAATCCCTAGCACAAATCCTGCAAAACGATTCGCAGCTAATTTTGATGACCTACTTGAAGCACGCGGCGTAATAATCCTCCAGGCAGCAAAGGAAATCAATAATGTTGACCGAGATTCTTTAGTAGAACTGGTATCTATGAAATCGCCTACCCTTGACCTGATAGTAAAACAAATGCTTACCAATGATGACAATGTGACGGCTGAGATGCTTCTCAAAGAAATAGGTCACTCTAGAACCGGACAAGGAACAACTGGAAGTGGGTTAGTTTCAATACCTGAATTACTTGCGGCTAATAACCTTTCAAATACGGGCTTGTTGCTAATAGACGGCTCGGGTTTGAGTTCCGATAATAGAGTGACCTGCGATTTGATTCAAGGCGTGCTTGAATCTGACAAACATGATGAAACGCTTAAACTCGCCCTACCAGTAGCCGGTATCGAAGGTTTAGTCAGTGACCAGCTAAATGAGACGCCCTTTCAACAAAATTTATCTGGCTATTCATTCTTTGAAGACGATAGGGGAGGGCTAAGCGGCTATTACACAACACCAGATGGAGTCGATATACGAATAACTTTCATAGCAAACTACGATGACACAGATATCGCCGATGAAACCCATCAATTATTTCTAACGGGGCTTTCCGAAGTGTTGAGTCAATTCACGGGCGGACAACCCATAGACCAGCTAGGGCCCATTACGGAATCTGACTAGATGACTACTTTACCGATGTTTCCTCTTGGGACAGTGGTTTTCCCTGGAGCCCAATTACCACTTAGGGTCTTTGAACCGAGATATATTAATCTCTTTGGAGACCTCAGCGAAGCCGACAGCTACTTCGGAACATGTTTAATAGAGAAAGGGCATGAGGTCGGTGGTGACGATGCACGATTCTCAAGTGGAACACTATGTCAGATAATTCGCTTGGAAGAACTTCCTTCGAAGCAGCTACTTATTCAAAGCATAGGGATCGACAGACTATCAGTCGACAGGTGGCTCCCTGATGAGCCATATCCCATTGCCAATGTAAATAAACTGCCAAACATTAATAAGCTAGATTTCTATTTGAAAGAGAAAATAGTAATTGAACTGGAGCGTTGCTATGTTCTTCTTGTCCAAAAGGGTGCGGTACAGCCAGAAAGTCTTAACATCAATATCTTAGATCAAATAGATTTATATACTGCTTGTTCAATAGCACCGTTAGGTCAACTTGATAAATATAAGCTTCTGGCATCAGCGTCCTCGGAAAGTTGCGCTGAAATCCTTTTATCTCTCATTACTTCTGAACGCGAAACACTCGCTGCAATGAGTAGACTTCAGAATGATAATGATAAATAGTGCGGCCAACAGGTTTCCCCATGAGAAATAATCAAGATATCATCACTGAAAAATTTAACGAACTGCGCGCCCTTACTATTTCCTATGCGAAGCAAGAGGTGCGAGACCCGATAACAGCATTGGTCAAATGGGTCTCGCTAGGACTTCTTGGGATGATATTTATCATAACGGGTATCACGTTTGCCTCACTGGGCCTCTTACGTCTCTTTCAAAGCGAAATTTCCTTCTTTAATAATTCGTTTTCATTCATGCCTTACTTGTTCGTGTTTATAGCTTTGATATCAATCGCTGTAATCTCAATAAAAGCTGCTCGGAGGCATAGGTGACTGATAGTAATAACGAAAAAATAAGTGCTTCAGATATCGAGAACAAGTTGAAAGAATTAAAAGACGAAGTTTACTCAATTTCTGGCGGCCTTTCGCTAGCCCAGAAACTAGGACCATCGGTTACTACCGCTGTCAGTATGTTGATTAGGGGCAATTTTAAACGCAAAAGAAAAAAACCAAAGGACCCCATGATTCAAATTCAACTGTTTCCTAAAATAAAGAAATATCTCCCAGATTCAGAAGACATTATAAACCCCTAAATTTGTTCAGCCTTGGTAATAAATGATTATGAAAGATGAAAGTGACATTCTTGCAGAAGGGGATCTTCTCCTACTTATAGATTCGAAGGATCGGAGATATTTATTAACTCTGGAATCTGGCAAGCAATTCCATTCCCATTCAGGATACGTAGCACATGATGAAGTAATTGGAAGCCGCTCAGGAATAACTGTTAAATCAACTGGGGGACGTGAGTATCTTGCGTTACGGCCGACTATGGCTGACGTTATTTTGAAAATGCCACGATCCGCTCAGATCATCTACCCAAAGGATATAGGACCTATAATCGTAGCTGCTGATATTGCTCCCAATCATCGAATTCTCGAGTCGGGGGTTGGGTCGGGAGCATTATCAATAGCATTACTAAGATCTGGTGCAAATGTAACCGGAATTGAGCTACGAGAAGATTTCGCCCAAAGAGCACGTAAGAATGTAGAAACTTTTTATGGAATTGAATCCATTAATGACCGTTACAACATTCTAATTGGTAACGCATACGAAGGATTGGAGGGTTCCGGGTATGACAGAATTGTCCTAGACCTACCAGAGCCTTGGAAAGTGATAGATCATATCCCCGGAACCTTGAAGCAGGATGGGATCATCGTTACTTATTTACCAAGCATTACGCAAGTGGCTAAGCTCACTGAGAGATTGAGTAAGGGGGGCTTCGCAATGACTGAAACTCGCGAAATACTATCAAGAACATGGCATATCGAAGGGCAGTCGGTAAGGCCAGACCATCGAATGGTAGCTCATACCGGGTTCATTACTTCATCAAGATATTTGGGCACCTAAGTCTAGACCTCTAGGTAAATGCATTCTCCTGGGCATTCCTCTGCGGACTCTATTGTTGCTTCTTCTTGACCGTCAGGGACAACTGCTAAACCTTCGGGACCGCCAGGATCAGAAAAGACCTTGTCGCCCTCTACTACATATGCCAACCCATCATCAAGAAGGGTAAATACATCGGGAGCAATTTCTTCACAGAGTCCATCTCCGGTGCAGAGATCTTGATCAATCCAAACTTTCATTCATATCCTTCGCAACTAAAGTACAAACATATTATGTACAAATGTTATAAGAAATGTGTGGATGTTGAAACACTTTTGGACGATAACTATGTCGCAATTTAAAAAAAAGTAAATATACACAATAGACATGGCTATTACAGTCGAAGGCTTCTACGATGGATTTATGTCCGTCAACGATCTGAAACAGCAGCTGAAACAGTCTCAAATAGAAGTTGAGGACCTGCGGGTCAAGATCGAATCGTTACGTGAAAGAAACGCCAAACTTTCAGAAACTAATTCATTAGCGCCTAAACGAATTGCGATGCTGGAAGAAAGACTTCGTGAATCAAAAATTCTTCTTGCAAAAGCAGCAAAAGAGAATGACCGCCTTATCACTGCCCTTGGGGAAACTCGAAACCAGATCGCGTCGCTTAAAGTTGAGGTAGAAAAACTTAGTCAGCCACCGATTGGTTATGGGACATTCCTACAAGCAAACGATGATGGATCGGTAGACGTTGAATCAGCTGGTAAGAAACTCCGAGTTAACCTGCATCCTGAAATAAATTCAGAAAGACTACAAGAAGGCGAAGAAGTAGCTTTAAATGAATCGTTGAATGTGGTGCTGCATCGCAAAAATGACCATATAGGTGAAATTGTGACATTAATTGAAGTTCTAACTGGAGGTGATAGAGCGTTAGTAAAAGGTCGAGCAGATCAAGAGATGGTTATGAACTTAGCTAACGATTTGAAAGGAAAAAATCTCAGGCCAGGCGCTTCCTTGCTTACAATAGAAAAATCAAACTTAATCGTTGAGTTAATAAATAGCCCTGAAAATGAAAAACATCTAATTTACGAAGTGCCGCATGTAACATATCAGGATATCGGGGGGCTTGATGAGAAGATCGAGGTTATTCGTGATGCAGTTGAGTTACCCTTCCTCCACAAAGAACTCTTTGCAGAACATCAGCTACCTACACCAAGGGGAATATTACTCTACGGGCCTCCAGGCTGTGGAAAAACATTAATCGCAAAAGCAATTGCAAATTCACTTGCACAGAAAGTTCAAAATGTATCAGAAACTCCAGGTCACAAAAGCTATTTCTTTAATATCAAAGGACCTGAATTACTAAACAAATATGTTGGAGAAACTGAAAGGCAGATTCGAGTAATATTTGAAGAAGCTAGGGAGAAGTCTAAAGAAGGACACCCCGTAATCATTTTCTTTGATGAGATGGAATCTCTATACAGAATCCGTGGAAGCGGTATCAGCTCAGATATGGAGTCGACAATTGTTCCTCAATTATTAGCAGAACTTGATGGGGTAGAGGAACTAAGCAACGTAATAGTTATTGGTGCATCCAATAGAGAAGATTTAATTGACCCAGCTATCCTGCGACCTGGACGGTTAGACATAAAAATTCGGATTGATCGCCCTAATGAGGACTCTGCATTAGCAATCTTTTCTCGCTACCTAAACTCTGATATTCCAATTTCTTCTAGTTGCATTGAAGAGCACGGTGGAGGAGACATCGACAAAGCAATAAGAGTCATGATCGAAAAATCTGTAGAAGAGATGTACGCGACCGAAGAGAGAAATGAATTTTTAGAAGTCACCTATCAAAATGGCGACAAACAGACCATGCACTTTAAAGATTTTTCTTCAGGAGCAATGATCGAAAATATTGTACGCCGTGCTAAAAAACATGCAATAAAACGACTCATCGAATCTGGCAAGAAGGGATTAATCCTTCAAGATCTCTTAGAGTCGATCCGTGAAGAGTTCACCGAGCATGAAGACCTTCCAAATACCACAAATCCCGACGACTGGGCGAAGATATCTGGCAAAAAAGGCGAACGCATATCTATGATTAGGCCGCTGTTAAACACAGAAACTAATCCAGAAAGCACACAAGCTGTTTCGGGTCAGTACTTATAAGTAATGGCAACTCCTAAGATTTGTGGTATCGAGACAGAGTACGCCGTTATACAACCAAGACTAAGTGAGCAAAATCCTATTCATGCTTCGTCAGTTCTTGTGAATGCTTACGCTAAGCAAGCCGAGTTTGCTCAAGAGTCCGGTGTAGCGTATTCAGTCGAATGGGACTTTAAAGACGAGACACCGGGAAATGATGCGCGCGGCCTAGCCCCAATGGGATCTTTACCTCCTTTGGTTGAAACCCACCTAGTGAATGCAGTTCTAAAAAATGGTGCAAGGTTTTACGTTGATCACGCTCATCCTGAAATCTCAACACCAGAATGCGTCAATGCCCTACAGATAGTTAGGTATGACCGAAGTGGCGAGAAAATACTCGAGAATGCAATGTCTCTAGCAAATGAAAACCTCGAACCAGATGAAGAGATCGTGGTATATAAAGATAACTCAGATGGAAAGGGGAATTCCTATGGTTGTCATGAGAATTATCTCGTTGACCGGCTTGCCCCGTTCGGAGAAATCATTACACATGCAACTACTCACTTTGTTACAAGACAAATCTTTACTGGTTCCGGAAAAATAGGTGTTGAAATTCCCGGAGTTGAAAACGAATCGGTACCTTATCAAATAACTCAACGGGCTGATTTTTTTGAAGAGGAAGTGGGTCTAGAGACTACCCTTAAGCGTCCGATTATCAACACTAGAGATGAGCCTCATGCGGACGCAACTAAGTATCGACGCCTTCACGTCATATGCGGTGATGCCAATATGAGCGAAACAGCTACATTTCTCAAAATAGGTTCAACATCCATTCTTTTAGCGATGATTGAAGATAATTTTCTAAAAAATAGGATTATTTTTGACAACCCGGTTCGATGCATTCGGCAAGTTTCTCATGACCTATCCCTTAAACAACCGCTCTTACTTAGTGATGGGTCTTTTATTACAGCACTTGAAGCACAGTGGGAGATTCTAGAATCAGCCCGAACCTATATTGAAAAAGGCGGCGCTGAATGGACTGGAGGTGAAATCGCGGAAAATGTTATAAATACATGGACGCGTGTTCTCACTTTACTCGAAACCGATCCAGACAATTTACGGTTTGAGATAGATTGGATAGCTAAAAAAGTCTTACTTGAACACTTCGCGGATCGTCATAATCTTCAATTGACTGATCCGAAAGTAAGACTACTTGCTCTGCAATATCATGACATTCGCGAGGGCAAAAGAATTTCAGAAATAGTAGGACTGAAACGATTGGTAACCGGTCAGGATGTTTCAACAGGCGTAAACAATCCTCCAGAAGAGACTAGAGCTTACTTCCGAGGAGTTTGCCTTCAAAGATGGCCTGAATCAATCGTCTCAGCCAATTGGGATTCACTTGTGTTCCGAATTGAAGGTGACCATCTTAAACGAATCCCAATTCTCGACCCGAATGAGGGTTCAGCAAAACAACTCAGAACCCTACTGGACCGTGTTGAAAGCCCAGCAGAATTGATTGCAGAAATTGAATCATTGAATAAATGACTTGATTAAATATTCAAAGTAATATCTAAATAAGGAGTTACTATGGCCGAGCAGGAATATTCTAAGAGAGATACATCTGGTGACGAAACTGAAAGTTCGCACAATGAAAATGCATCTACTAACCAGACCGAAACAAATAGTGAACTAGCAAACGAACTGGATAATCTATTAGACGAAATTGACTCTGTGCTGGAAACAAATGCTGAAGAATTCGTTAAATCATATGTTCAAAAGGGCGGACAGTAGTTGACACGCACGTGTGCGGGTAACCTTAAAGTGTGACGTTTCCAAGATTTCAAACTGAAAATGATCCAGGGCCAAATTTTGTTTCCCTTATCAAGAACCACGGTATTGAACCGCTTGGTTTGAATGGCCCAATCGACAATCTGCCACATGGTACGACATGTGTTGCAGTTAAATTTAACGACGGCGTAGTATTAGCCGGAGACCGAAGGGCAACTAGCGGCCACCACATTAGTCACAAGGCGCTAGAAAAAGTATTTCAGTCGGATTCACATTCCGGTGTCGCTATTTCTGGAGCTGCTGGACCAGCTATCGAGATGGTTAAACTCTTCCAGTTGCAACTTGAACACTACGAGAAAGTTGAAGGTAAATCGCTTTCCCTTGAAGGTAAAGCTAATCAACTTGGGACTATGATTCGCCAAAATTTACCTGCAGCAATGCAAGGGATGGTTGTTATTCCGCTATTCGCAGGTTTTGACACACGGGAAGATGTGGGACGCATATTCCAATATGACGTGACAGGGGGTCGGTACGAAGAGAGGGCATTTGCTACAACTGGTTCAGGAAGCTTGCATGCAACAACAGTAATTAAGCTTGGCTACAGCCAAGACCTAGCGGCTAAAGACGCAACACTGCTAGCTGCAAGTGCTATTTTCGAAGCATCTGAAGAAGATTCAGCAACGGGGGGTCCTGACCTGATTCGTGATGTATTCCCAACAATCTCCCTGATAACAAAGGACGGTTACACTCCTTTACCTCATAACGAAATATCATCAATCTTCAATGGGATTATCGAAACGCGCATATCCAGAAACGGTGGCAACAAATGAGTATGCCATTTTACGTAAGCCCCGAACAGATGATGGAAGACCGCGCAGACTACGCACGTAAAGGAATCGCTCGCGGTCGAGCACTTATCGCAAGCTCGTACAAAAAAGGGATTCTCATCGTTGCTGAGAATCCATCAAATACTTTGCACAAAGTTAGCGAGATTTATGACCGAATTGCTTTTGCCGGGGTAGGGAAGTACAACGAGTTTGATCAGCTACGTATTGCCGGCGTTCGGCACGCTGATCTTAAGGGATACTCTTTTAGTCGCGATGACGTGGACGCCAGAAGTTTAGCAAATCAGTACGCACAAATGTTGGGTCAAATATTTACACATGAAATGAAACCTATGGAGGTAGAAATACTCGTTGCTGAAGTCGATTACGAAGGTGACAGTCAAAAAAATCAAATGTTCCACATACTTTATGATGGAACAGTCAAAGATGAAGCATCGTTTGCAGTCCTTGGCGGAGAAAGCGAAATAATCTTAGAGAGATTTGAATCTCTATACAAAGCGAATATGACTCTTCCGAAATCCTTATCTGCCTGTATCACAGCCTTGAGCGGTGAAGGTCGCAAAATTGATCCAGGCGACCTGGAAGTAGCAGAGTTATCAATAGCAAATGGACGTCGCGCTTTCAGGAGAATAACAGGAACAGAATTAGAAGATTTGGTCATTTAGATTACTGCTATACAAGGCAACGGTTTTTCATCTACTTTATAACTAGGAGAGAAGATGGAACGGCGAATCTTTGGAATTGAAAGCGAATACGGCGTTACTTGTGTCTCACCAAATGGTCAACGCCGGTTAAGCCCAGATGAGGTAGCCCGCTACATGTTCAGGCGAGTTGTTGCTTGGGGAAGAAGCAGTAATGTCTTCCTAGAAAATGGATCGAGGTTGTATCTTGATGTTGGCTCTCACCCTGAGTACGCGACTCCAGAATGTGATTCAGTCTATGACGTTGTTACCCATGATAAAGCTGGAGAGAGAATACTAGAACAACTTCTACAAAATGCAGAAGTACGCCTAAGAGAAGAAGGTATTGATGGTCGTCTTTACCTATTTAAAAACAATACAGATTCTGCTGGAAATTCATATGGTTCACATGAAAACTATTGCACGATACGAAACGAAGAGATATCAAACTATGATCAAGTACTGATTCCCTTCTTTGTAAGCCGCCAAATATTTTCAGGTGCAGGGAAAGTCCTCCAAACTGCAAGAGGGGCAACATATTGCATTAGCCAACGAGCCGAGCATATTTGGGAAGGTATATCGAGTGCAACGACAAGAAGTAGACCTATTATCAATACCCGAGATGAACCACATGCAGACGCTGACAAATATAAAAGACTTCATGTAATCGTTGGAGATTCAAATATGAACGAGTATTCTTCGTTCCTCAAAATAGGGTCTGCATCTTTAATCCTTAGAATGCTCGAGGAACGGACTGTTGTCATGGGTGATATGACACTTGAAAACCCGATTAGAGCGATACGAGAGATAAGCCAAGACTTCTCATGCAGAAGAAAAGTGCGGTTGGCAAATGGTCGTGAACTAAGCGCTCTTGACATTCAATCCGAATTTCTTGAAAAAGCTATTAAATTTTCAGAAAGGCGTGATTTATCCCCCGAAGAGAAACAATCGTTAGCGATGTGGGAACATTGTCTCAATGGGCTAAGAGACGACCCCTTAAGCCTAAACCGGGAATGTGATTGGGTCGCTAAATATCATCTTCTGGAGCGTTATCGCAGAAAATATTCACTTGGTCTATCGGATCCTAAGATAGCCTTGTTGGATCTACAATATCACGATGTTGATAGGTCACGTGGGCTCTTCTATATGCTGCAGGAGGCAAATCTTGTAGAACGCATATGTAGCGATGAAGATATTATTCATGCTGTCGAGAACCCACCGCAAACTACACGAGCGAAACTAAGAGGCGAATTCATAAAACGTGCAAAGGAAAAGAACCGAGATTACACAGTTGACTGGGTTCATCTAAAATTAAACGACCAAGCTCAACGAACAGTACTTTGCAAAGACCCCTTTTCTGCGAGTGACGAACGAGTAGAAAAATTAATTGAAAATCTTTAACAAGATTTCTATTTCAACCTAACGTAAGACTATGGCCAGTGAAAAATTAGAGAGAATACTGAAACTCCTTGCTGAGTTACTCAACTCATCAACACCAAGAACTGCTGAAGAACTCAGAAGCAAAATTAAAATGTACCCTGATGATTTAGTTGCATTTCGTCGTCAATTTAATCGTGACAAATCTGCTCTAAAGGAAATGGGGGTCCCCTTAGAGGTAATTCCAGTGGGAACATCAGAAAGGACGGCTGAAGCCTATTTCGTTGATAATAAAGCTTACTATCTGCCAGATCTTGGTTTGACAGATGACGAATTATCTCAACTTAACTTTGCAGCGAATAGCATTCACCTTATAGGTCAAATTTCTGAAGAAGAAGCACTTAGGAAACTTGGTGGCTACTCTCAACAGACATCAACTTCAGGAACAACTACTTCATTTAGTGCCTCAAGTATATTGACTGAACTTTTTGAAGCTCTTTCAAATAGGCAAATAGTTTCGTTTGTTTACACAGAGAAATCGAGGACACTTGAGCCTCACCTCTTGCAATTCAAGGGCGAACATTGGTACTTAACAGGAAGAGAGACTCAAAGTAATACAGTTAAATCATTTCGAACAGATCGCATAGCGGAGCTTATTATTAACGGCAATACCGAAGACTACGCAACACCAGAAGCACTAACCGGAGCGAATTTTGACGCTATTTCCTATGGCGATGACGACCCTGTAACGGCCAAAGTTATAATTGATAGGAGTCACATTGACTGGGTTGAAAATAATCTTGATATTAAAGTCAAAATTAATGATAAAGGGCAAGGTATTGCTCAATTCAGTGTAAAGAACTACGACGCTTTTATTAATAGGGTTCTACTGCTACTGGACCATGCTCAAATTATTGAACCTGAGTTCTTAAAGCTGAAACTTATAGACCGGTTACGCCTAATACAAGAGAATTATAAGGAAAGCCATGCTTAAAGCAACTGAAAGATTAGAACGCTTAGTATCAATGGTTCCCTGGCTAATCGAAAATAACGGTGCCACTGTAGAAGACCTCTCATCGAGATTTCAGTATCCTCGCGAAACGTTAATTAACGATTTAACAAAAGTATTATTTTTTGTCGGACCGCATCCGCACACACCTGACAATTTGATAGAAGTCAATGTTCACGAAGAAGAAGTATGGATTAGCCAAGCAAATTATCTTTCTCGACCACTCAAATTATCATACCCAGAAGCTTTTTCATTATTAACGAAAGGTAAGATACTCTTGACATTAATTAATGAGAACTCTCAGAAGTCATCGCTCACCACAGCATTGGAAAAACTTGAGAATTATCTTGGGACTGAAAGTAAGCAAATTCTTATTGACCCGGGCGTTCGTGGCAGTAAAATTTACGCCCTTATAACTAGCTCTATAAAAAATCAGAAAAAAATCTACATAACTTACTACTCCTTCAACGAAGATTACTCAAGTAGAAGATTAGTTAACCCAATTAGAGTTGGCATAAACGACCGATATCTATACCTGTATGCATATTGTGAACAAGCTGACGATTACAGAACGTTTCGTATAGACCGAATCACTCATGGCGAAACTACAGAGGAGAAGATTGAACAAGCACACATGAGCGATCCCATACGTAATAACGAAAAAAACCCAGTACAGCTTGATTTTCAATTTCCAACTAACCAGTCAGCGACATTATCAATAAGTAAATCTGATGATTGGATCGTATCTAAATACCCCACAATCTCTGTAGAAGAAAAATCAAATAATAGGCTCGAGGTCATTCTTCCTGTTGCTTCTAATACTTGGCTAGGTCGGCTAATATTACTATTGGAAGAAGAAACTCTTGTCGTCAAATGTAGCCAAGACGTCTCTAAGGCTGCAGGATACGATCTCGCAACTCGAATTCTTAATAGATACGGTTTAAATGAATAAAGATACTGATGACTTCGGCGAAGATGATACAAAATGGGTAGATAACATAGTCAACCGCGCTTTGGCGAGTACGTTTGGTTCGGAAAATCAGGTATTAGAAAGCGCTGACAGTGACGCTCTCTCTGAATCGATAACTACGAATAGCGAACTAGAACCGTTAAGCTATGAGAGATATCCGTACCCTGACGAAGATGCACACAACATGGAAAAGTCAGCAGCTTCTGAAGTAAATGAGTCAGAGAATCGCGCAAGGAAAGCTCTTGAATGGCTTGCTGTGATTGTAGGTGCATTATTGGTGGCATTCTTGATAAAAACGTTTTTGATGCAAGCATATTACATCCCATCTTCTTCAATGACGCCTGCTCTACAGGTAGGGGATAGAGTCCTAGTGAACAAATTGAGCTATCAATTTGGTGAAATTAGCAGAGGCGACCTTATCGTATTTAAAAGAACAGATAATGGTACTGGTATCAAAACCGACCTAATTAAAAGGGTAATAGCAACTGAAGGGGAAGTACTCAGGATCTCCGAAGGGAATGTGTACATTACTGATAATGAAGGAAGCGAAGAGAAGCTACTTGTAGAGCCCTATCTTGCTGAAGGAGTTGTTACAACAGGGTTTGCTATTGAAAATTTGTGCCAACAATCGGAATCTAACACCTGCCGTATCCCGGAAAACCAAGTTTTTGTTATGGGTGATAACCGTTCAGGGTCCCGAGACTCTAGGTATTTTGGCCCTGTCGACGAAAGAGATGTCGTCGGAAGGGCCTTTATCAGAATATGGCCTTTAGGAAGCTTGAAACTTTTATAGAATTTTTGTGAAACAACGACATTTGGGTACGATTTAGAGGTGTTCAACATAGGCGGCGGCGAACTTCTAGTAATATTACTCGTAGTTGTTATTTTTATTGGGCCAACAAAACTTCCAGAAGTTGCTAATACTTTAGGGAAAATAACGACCACTGTCCGGAGATTCAATCGCGACTTCCAAGACGAAATTAGAAATTCATTTGATGACCCTATAGAAAGTGCAGCCCGAGAACGAGGACGTGCACTCGCACAAAATGAGAATAATATATCTGAAAGCGACGATACACAAGAAGCATTAACTGACGGGGAAGATAATGCTGAAGAAGCAAAGTAACACCGACGCTCAAATGGGCGTAATGGAACACCTAGGGGAACTCAGGACAAGAATAATACGTTCTCTTATAGCAATAGCGATAGGCGGAGTTGCTGGATGGTTTTTATACCCATTAGTTCTGGATTTTATTTTAGAACCATATTGTGACACGCTTGGCCGAGATTGCACGCTTCGCATAGACGAACCGCTCGAGGGATTGAACACCCGTTTTATGATCGCAGCATATTCTGGCATAGCACTATCATTCCCGATACTGCTTTGGCAATTCTGGCGCTTTGTTAGTCCAGGGTTACACCGAAATGAAAAGCGCCAAGGCGTATTAATGGTTGCCTTTGGCGCGTGTTTGTTTTCACTTGGCTGTTACCTTGCTTTCATCACACTACCAAGAGCACTTGATTTTTTAACAACTGTTGGCGGGACAGACCTAGTAACTGAATTCAGGGCGCGCGCATACATAGCCTTCATCGTAAAAATGATGATCGCATTTGGACTGGGGTTTCAACTTCCAGTTGTCCTTATCACCTTGCAAAAGTTGAACTTCCTCCAATACGAAACATTAAGAAGACAATGGCGCTATGCAGTCGTAGTCATAGTCATTATCGTTGCAATTATTACTCCAAGTGGAGATCCAGTTTCACTAATAGCTCTAGCAGCACCCATGTATGCCCTGTACGAATTCTCGATTTTGTATGGCTGGTTGTTAAAGCGAAAAAAACTAAGAAAAGACGACGATGTCTAAAAGCACCGGATCGTTTGACTACTTAGGAAATTGGGAACAAACAATAAAAATTCCGAATAATTTAAAAACCGCTACCTCCGATGAAGAAATCTGCTCCCTTTATCAATCTGGAGAGCAGTTAATAAGATTACAAGGAGGTAACCTTTACACATCGCTTGGAGGCAACGGTTTAATTGACCTTACTAACACCGACAAAGCAGTTTGCCTACAAATTGATTTAGGGGAAATCTATGCAAACCAAAGGAAATATCTTTTTGCAAGTCATTGCAGAATATCCGAAAGACTAAAACCGTGGAAATCAACCTGGGTTACAAATTCGCCAATAGTGTCCAATAAACGCCTTGTACCTAAAGGTCATCCTGCTGATGGAATTTTTGAAATCTTTGAATTTCAAATGACTTTCCGTCAATCATTAATCGCTTACAACCGTTCGAAAAGTGGTGACCATATTCCTCATCCGGATATAAAACTTATAAGGAGAAAAGATCATAAGGGGCAGTTCTCAAAACCAATGAGACTTTCAATTGATGGTGGTAGATCAATCCAATGCAACGATTACTATGTGCAAGTTCTTCCCCATGCGATTGGCATAATAGTTGACTGAGAATAATTTTGCCCCGTCCACATATTGCGACTCTATAAAGCCTAATCTCAATTGTCGTGAGTGTTTACATTGCAGAAGAGTGGACAAGCGAAGAATCGGATGTCCTACGAAGGTATTTCACGAACCTTGACCAACCTGTTTTCGCTCTAGTGAACTTACCGGAGGTAGTCAAAGGAGCACTATTTGCTAGATATAGCCGATCTGCAAAAAGCTTGCGACGTCTTTTCCTAGACGAATTTCTAGGTGACTTAGATATATCTGGAGATGCATCGATAGATGCTACCATCGGACTCGAGCATGCTGAAAAACTCTACCACCGAATATTTTTCGAATACGGTGATGATTCAGTAGCACAACTTGGTGGGGTGCATTTAGCTTGTGAACAAGCTTCAAATCTCCTGACCAAGGTTCTCGAATGGGGGAGACTAATGAGCTACCTTGAGCAATCAACCAGGTATATATCATATGATTCTAGATTCGGTGGGCGCTACCGCTACTTCCGAGACCCTGAAATAATGGAATCAACCTACGGCGCAAGATATATCGGTGATATGGACCGCATCTTTGATACATACGCTCACTTAGTTCCTCAGATGCAAGAATTCGTTCGCGAACAATTTCCTAAACACCCTGACGACGGGGACTTTGTTTATAGACAGGCCGTCAAAGCAAAAGCTTTTGATGCTCTTCGAGGCCTTTTACCTGCAGCTTCTTTGTCAAACGTAGGAATATACGGAACAGGCCAAGCATACGAGGCTTTGTTACTAAGAATGCGATCTCACCCATTACCAGAATCAAGATATTACGCTGATCTAATGCTTAAAGAGTTACGAAAAGTCATCCCTTCGTTCCTTGAGAGAGTTGACAGAGAAGATAGGGGAGTAGTCTGGAGTGGTTATTTAGAAGAAACGAGGGAAGATACAGCAGATGTAGTATCAGCTCTCTTTCCAGAGGGATCCGTAGTGGATCCTTCGCCTACCGTTAGGCTTGTTGATTTTGACCCAGAAGGGGAAATCAAAATGGTTGCGTCAATGATGTATCAACATTCTACAATGTCAGAAGAACAACTTGAACGTAGAGTATCAGCGATGAACCATGAGGACCGAATGGCTGTTATTCGTGCCTACGTAGGTGATCGAAGGAATCGTCGTCATAAACCAGGTCGAGCGCTTGAACGACCTTTCTACAGATTTGACGTTCTAGTGGACTACGGAGCCTTTCGTGACCTGCAACGTCATCGTATGTTATCCATGGATTGGCAAAAGCTTAGCCCGCACCATGGATATATCTCTTCTCCTCTAGTAGAAGCAGCCGGAATGAGTGGTGTCTACGAGGAAGCTATGCACAGATCAGCTGACTTATACGACTTGCTTGTTGACGATTTCCCTGATCAAGCATCCTATGCAATTAGTTTGGCGTATAAAATTCGCTTTAATATGAACATAAATGCTAGGTCAGCTATGCATCTAATTGAACTTAGAACTACACCACAAGGGCACCCCTCCTACCGAGAAGTTGGACAAGAAATGCATCGGCTCATAGCTGAAGAAGCAGGACATACAGCAATAGCAGAAATGATGAAATTCGTTGATCACACTGATGAAACAGACCTTGAACGTCTCCAAAGTGAGCGACGAGCGCAGGAAAAGCGGCAATCTACAAAATAAAATACAAATTAACACCGCTATGACCAAGAAAAGCTCTATAGTCCTCGTTAAATAGCCTATTGATAAGGATGCAGTGTGGCTAAAGATAAATCTGGTGCAGAAGAAGAACAGGATGATACCGAAGCTGATCTTGATGACGGAGAAGCAGAACTTGATGGCGTTAACCCTGAAGATGATGCGATTGAAGACGTTGAAGATGGTGAACTATTTAAGGACGAGGACGAGGACGATGATGATGACTTTGAAGAGGATGCTTCATTAGAGCAAGTAGCAGAGTCTGAAGAAGAAGAAGAAGAAGAAGA